>Ga0066903_100006290_pt1 | contig 10512 bp, 6 predicted proteins | sample PanSoiMetaGPlot1_FD_67491 | JGI IMG/M metagenome (GOLD analysis project Ga0066903, IMG submission 67491) | Tropical forest soil microbial communities from Panama analyzed to predict greenhouse gas emissions - Panama Soil - Plot 1 (version 2) | ecosystem: Environmental > Terrestrial > Soil >...
CTGCCGCCCGCGGTGCGCAGCGAGCCGCTGGCCCCACTGACGCCGGCCCCGGCCGATCCGGCACCCGCCGCCGCGGCGGCGCCGCCGGCGCCCACGCGTTAGCTCTGAACCGCTCTTTCAAATCCTGCGGCCGGGCCCGCGGCGCGACCGCTCGTGCCGGTCGATAAGCGTTCGCACGGTCTTCCGAGCTTCATCGGTGCAATGCTACTATGAACGCATTTTCCGGGCTGCGACACCGGGATCTTAAAGAGTCAGGGAGGAAGACATGAATCGGACTATCGGCGTGGCCGCGGTCGGCTGCGCGCTTTCGCTCATGATGGGGCTTCTTGGGACGGCGCCCGCCAACGCGTGGAATCGCGGCCATGTGCAGCTGCTCACGGTGCTGCCGAACGCATCACCGGGCCTCCAAAGCAGCGTCGAAGGCCTCACGGTCGGGCCTGACGGCAACATTTACGTTCCGACCTTCGGCTTCAACACCACCGGCTCGACCACTGGGCCAGCAACGCTGTTCGTCATCAGCCCGAACGGCAAAGTCATTCGGCAGGTCACGATCAAGGCATCGCCGGCGGCAAGCCCGCATATGCTCGGATTGGGATTCAATCCAGTCACCAACCGTTTGCTGATCCTCGATTTCGGCTCCGGCTTCTCAGGGACGGCCAACGTCCTCGACGTAGATCCGGTGAGCGGCAATGCCAGCGTGTTCGCGACCGTGCCGACGCTTCCGGGCTCGGGGGCGGTGCCCGGTATCAACGCGCTGACCTTCGACAAGGGCGGAAACGTTTACGTCTCGGATTCCTTCCAGGGCATCATCTGGAAGGCGCCGCCCAGTTGCCATGGCTGCCAGATGACACCGTGGAGCAATTTTCCGTCGCTGCTTGGGCCGGGAACGGGCCTGACGCCGCCGTTCGGGGCGAACGGCATCGAGTTCAGCAACGACTTCTCGACCCTGTACGTGGCCGACACAGCCTTCCATCAGATCATTCAGATTCCAGTCACCGGTAATGGCGGCAATCTCACCGCCGGCACGCCCACGATCCTGATAACCGGCATCAACGCGCCGGACGGGATCGCGGTCGACCGCAAGGGCAACATCTGGGTCTGCGCGAACCAGGAAGACGAGATCGTCGTTATCGATCCGAAGGCGACCACCGATCCGACGACCGGCAAGCCCCTTGCGAAAGTGATCGCCAAGCTCGGCGATTTCAACGGCATCGACGAGAATGGCATCGCGCAGGGCTTCCTTTTCCCGGCGAGCCTCGCCTTCAGCAAGGACGGGCAGACGCTCTATGTATCCAACTTGACGCTATTCCTGCCGTATGCGCAGGCAACCGTGGCGATCGACTCGGCCTGGACGCTGCAGGTCAAGGGCTACACGGTGTCCAAGATCTCCGCGTCCATTCCGCCGCTGAACCCCGGCGACGACGACTCGCAGCACTAGCCGCATCCGCAGCAGCGGATCGCCTCCCGGAGAGTTACTTCGGGGAAGATGATGGAAAAGCGGCGGTGTGTCCGGCAAACCACCGCCGTTTTTGCGGCTCACGAGCTTCTTCCAGGTCCCGCCTGACCCACGCTGGCGTTTATGTGAAATAACTTTGCGTGCATGAGGAACATGTGTCGCCGTCGCGCATTGCGTTTGATAAAGATGCAAATTTAAATTGCGCGTAGCCGCCTTCTCGCTTTCGATGACGAAGCGACAAAGGGCTGGCTGTGAGGGGCGATCGGCGTAATACCGGGGTGCCGTCGTGCACGCCATCGATGCCCTTTATCAAGAGCACCTGGCGCGCCGGCAACTTCCGCCGCTCGCCTTGCTCGAGCGACATACCCGCGGCATCGTCGACGAAAGCCTTGCTCACGACATCGCCGGCCGGCTGTCCTGTGCTCTGCCCAGCGCCGAAGCTCTGGATTACCTCCACCGCCACCTGCGAACGTCTTTGCTTACGGTCGCGGCAGGCATCGGGTTCTGGTCGCATTGCCTGTGTCACGTCGAGGGAATCGAAGCTGTCGCCACCGACCGCTTCGCGCCGGAGGACAATCCCCGGTTTCGGCGGCCGGGCTGGTATCCGGTGAAGCCGATGGATGCGCTCGAGGCATTGCGGCGCTATCCAGACCGCGACATGCTGGGGGTCTGCTTGCCGCCGGGTTTGAGTCTGCAACAGGTTTACGAGGCGGCCCCCGGGGCCACCGCGCGCCAGCTTTTCGTCGTCGGCTACTTCTCGTCCGGCGCCTTCGGCGGTGCGCGCGAAGGCACCATGTCCGAAGCGCACGGCTTGAAGTTCAGGCGGGTGGACTGCATCGCGCGCTGGGGCCTGGAGGCGCCCAACCGACAGACAGTGTTGATCCACGTCTGGCACGCGTGAAGGCGCAGCGCTCCGACGAACGCCGATCAGCGCGGCGTCGGCGCGACGCCGAGCTTCTTCTGCAGGCTGGTCGACGACGTGGTGTACTGAAACACCAGGCGCTTGCCCGGATAGACGTAGTGGTAGGCCTTCTGCGCCATCAGCGCGCCCTCGTGGAAGCCGGACAAGATCAGCTTCAGCTTGCCCGGGTACCAGTTGATGTCGCCGATGGCGAAAATGCCCGGTACGCTGGTTTCGAACGCCTCGGTATCGACCGGGATGTATTCGTTGTTCTTCAGCTCGAAGCCCCACTCGGACACCGGGCCGAGCTTCATGGTCAGGCCGAAGAACGGCAGCATGACGTCGCATTCGACGTCGGCCATGGTCCCGTCGTTCTTCTTGACCACGGCCTTCTCGATCTTGCCGTCGGCGCCGGCGAGCGCGGTGACCTGACCGAGCACCAGCTCGACCTTGCCCTCGTTGACCAGCTCCATCATCCGGTTGACGGATGCCGGCGCGGCGCGGAATTCGCTGCGGCGGTGACACAGCACGAGCTTCTTCGCGAGCGGCTGCAGGTTGAGCGTCCAGTCGAGCGCGCTGTCGCCGCCGCCGACGATCAGAATGCGCTTGTCGCGGAACTTCTCCATCTTGCGCACGGCGTAGTGCACGGTGTTGCCCTCGTATGGCTCGATGCCGGGGATCGGCGGACGCTTCGGCTGGAACGAGCCGCCGCCGGCGGCGATGACCACGATCTTGCTCTCGAACACCTTGCCGACGTCGGTGGTAACGCGGAACAGCGGGTCGCCGATTTTCTCCACCTTCTCGACCATTTCACCAAGGTGGTATTGCGCGTTGAAGTTTTTGATCTGCAGCAGCAGCGCGTCGACCAGGCCCTGCGCACTGGTATAGGGAACGCCGGGAATGTCGTAGATCGGCTTCTCCGGATAAAGCTCGGCGCATTGGCCGCCGATCTTGTCGAGAATGTCGATGAGATGGCATTTCATGTCGAGCAATCCGAGCTCGAACACGGCGAACAGGCCGACTGGCCCTGCGCCAATAATCACAACGTCGGTCTTGATGGGTTCAGTCATGTCTTAAGCGTACTCGTCTTCAATGTCGGTGTTTGTTGATGCGGGCAGTGTCTAGCGTGCGAAGCGCAGCAGGGGAAGAGATGGAAATGCTGATCTTGGCAGGCGTTTACCGGGTTTCGTTCTAGTAGAGCGCGGATTTGTGCCAGTCTTTAGGCCTGCCGCTCCGGCGTCGTCACCGTGAGCCCATCCAGATCCTCACGCACCTTGATCTGACAGGACAGCCGCGAGCTCGGCCGCACATCGTAGGCGAAATCGAGCATGTCGGTTTCCATGGGCGAGGGCTCGCCGACCTTCTCGCGCCACGCCTCCTCGATATAGACGTGGCAAGTCGAGCAAGCACAGGCGCCGCCGCACTCGGCCTCGATCCCGGCCACACCGTTCTTGATCGCAGTCTCCATCACGGTTGAGCCGACCTCGCCTTCGACCGTGCGCGCGGTGCCGGCAGTATCGATGAACGTGATCTGGACCATGATGGAGGCGTGAAGCGGGCGGGACGCGGAGCGGGTGACAAGACGAAAAGGAGCGGGCTTTCGGCCCGCCCTATCTATTGCTTTGCGCCGCGCGGCGCCAGTGTCGCGCCACAGAGGCTGGAAAGCGCCTCGCCCAAGCCTCAATGGTCGCGCAATGCGCTACCCAGGCGGGCGGTGATCGCCGCACTCGCCTCGACCGTCGCGGCCTTGAGCGCCTCGACCGCGCCATCGAACTCCGCCGGCGAGGCCTTGGCGCGAGCGGCTTGTTCCAGCCGCTCGGCGGCCTGCGCCACCCGGGTCGCACCGATGCCGCTCGCGGACCCTGAGAGCGTATGGGCCGCGCCGGCGGCGAACGCCGGATCCGCTTTGGCGATGCGCTCGAGCAAGATGACAGTCTGGCGCACGAAGATTTCGAGCACTTCGCGTTCCAGCGCCCGGTCCCCGAGCGTCATGCGGGCGAGATGATCCTCGTCGATGACGGCCGGATCGGCCGCGGCATCGGCGATGCCCCGCGCACCCGGCGGGCTCGTTGCGATCATGACGCGCTCCCCTGAAAGAGCCGGCCTTTGCGGTCTTTGACCCCTACTCTGCCCGAAAGCGCGAAAAACCGGGTGAATCCGGGCCCGCCGCAAACGCCGGAAATGGGCCGTTTCGCGCCTTTGGTAACCAATGTCTTGTGGTGGAAGGATGAGGGACGATGGCGGACTGCGGCGGCGCCCGCAATCCACTGTTAATGTGCCGATCCACCGCTATCGGCCCCAAGCCAGCCGTATTGTTGGCACCATCATGCCAATTCCGATCGGCGGGGACCGAAAAATAAAACTATGGTATCTAAAGCGTTAACGATGATTAAAGGGACGTTACCTGTCCCGGTTTTATTTGATCCGCCAGACCGATAGGATGGGAAACGGGACTGCGACTTGAGGGCTGGGGAGCCCCGGGTGTGCCCGATGAGGATCGACACGATCACGCGCTCGTGGTGCGGCGGGAAAGTTGTCCCGCCGTCCTAGTCAAGCGTAACACGCGAGGCGACGCCGATGGCGAATTACCCGAAAAAGATGATGGATCCAACCGAGGCTGCGCTGTCGGCGATCCAGGAGGCCCTCAACGTCCGGGACGACGACGAGCACAAGGAGACCCAGCCGGAAGCCGGCGCGGCTCCACCGCCGCCGCCTCACGACGAAGAGGCCGCCGAGATCCTGCCGGAATCGGAGCCGGCGACGCCCACCTTCGACGAAGCCGTGGAGTTCGACCGGCTCGAGGATGTCGGCAGCCCCGCCGCCGCGCCGAGCCCGTTCCGCGCCGCCAACGACGACCAGCAGTCGGTCGGCCGTATTCTGCAGGCGCTGCAAAACCGCCCGGCGCAGACGTCCTATTACGTCGCCGCGACATTTTCCGCCGTTTGGGTGGTCGCTTGCCTGGCGCTCTCCATCGCTTATCTCGCCGACTTCAACGCCGCCCTTGGCGGCGGCCATTCGCAAACCGCGCTGATCATCGGGCTCGGCGCCGCGGCGTTGCTGCCCATCGTCTTCTTCTTTGGCATCGCGCATATGGCCTGGCGCGCCCAGGAATTGCGCCTGATCACCCAGTCCATGGCGCAGGTCGCGATGCGGCTCGCCGAGCCCGAGAGCGTGGCGCACGATTCCATCGTCACCGTCGGTCAGGCGATCCGCCGCGAGGTCGCCGCCATGGGCGACGGCGTCGAGCGGGCGCTGGCGCGCGCCGGCGAGCTCGAAACCCTAGTGCAGAACGAGGTCGCGGCGCTCGAGCGCACCTATAGCGACAACGAAGTCCGCATCCGCGGGCTCCTCCAGGATCTCGCGCACCAGCGCGACACCCTGGTCGGCCAGGCCGAGCAGGTGCGTTCCGCCATCAACAACGTCCACATCGATCTGACGCAGGACCTTTCCACCATCAGCGATCTGGTCGGCCAGCAGGTCAACGAGGCGGCGCAACGCATCACCCATTCGCTCGCCGAGAAGGGCGAGCAGATCACGCTGACGCTCGATCAGGTCGGCGAGAACATGATCCAGCAGCTCTCTACGCGCGGCGGCAACATGATCTCGCGGCTGGAAAACGCCAGCGAAGAAACCTCGCGTGCTATTGCGACCGCGAGCGATCAGCTGACCTCAAATCTGAATTTCAAGACCGACCATGTCGGCGAGGATTTCGCCGAGATCGTCACCGGCCTCGAAGACATGATGACGGCGCGGCTCGACCAGGTCGCCGAAAGCTTCTCGGCGAAGTCGGAGACCATCGTCGAGACCATGATCAACCGCTCCCAGGAGATCGCCGATCTGGTCGCCGGGCGCGCCCAGGAACTGAGCGAGGCGATCGTCGACACCTCGAGCCAACTCGCCGAGACCATCGCCACGCGCGCCGACGAGGCCAACGCGACGCTGAAGGCGTCTGGTGAATCGCTGATCCTCGATCTCAACCTGCGCGGCGGCGAGGTGGCGAAGACGCTCGAACAGACCGGCGCGCAGATCACCGACACGCTGGTCGCGCGCAGCAACACTATCACCGACACGCTGATCGAGCGCAGCAACGCCGTGACCGATCAGCTGAGCCAAAGCGTCGAGCGGTTCGTCGACACCGTCGGCACCCGCGGCGACTCCATGAAGGAGATGCTGTCGACGCGGCTCGCCGCGTTCGAGGACGTTTTCGGTCATTCCGGCGCCGAGCTCGGCGAGAAGATCTCGCGCGATGCGGCGACACTCGGCAATCTCATCACCCGGCACCTCGCCGAGTTCGACCGCACCGTGAAGACCTACGGCGCCGAGCTCGTCGAGCGGCTGGGCGCGCGCACCCAGGACGTCTCCGAGGCGATGCGCGGCTATGTTGAGAGCTTCGATAATCGCGTGAGCGCCAAGACCGCCGAAGTGAGCACCGCGCTCGACCAGCGGCTCGGGCGCTTCCAGGAAGCGCTCGACGGCCGCACCCAGACGCTGACCGACGCGCTGTCTGGCCGAGTCGTGGATATCGCCAAGACGCTTGCCGAAGGCGGCAAGGAGGTTGTCACCGCGCTTGACAAGCGCATCACCGACGTCACCACGCTGATCGACACCCGCGCTGCGCATCTGACCGACTCGGTCGGCACGCGGATCGCCAACATCGACAAAACGCTGGGCTCGCGCGCCATCGAGGTCGCCAATACGCTCGACGGCCGGATCGGCCAGCTCGAGAACCTGCTGATCGGCCGCGCCGAGGCCATCACCCAGCAGCTCGAAGTGCGCAGCCGAGCCGCCGGCGATCTGCTCGGCACCCGCGCCAAGGAGCTGTCGGAAGCGATCAAGATCAACACCGGCAACGCCGAGCGCGCGCTGATGCAGCTCGCAACGCAGGCCACCGAAGCGCTCGGCAAGAGCGCCGCGGCCTCTACCGCCGCGGCGGAAGGCCTGAACCGCAGCGCCGCGACGTTCGGCGACTCCGTCGGCCGCAACGCGGCCGCCGCGACCGACGCGCTCAGCAAGAGCTCCGCGGCTGCGACCGAAGCGCTGGGCAAGAGTTCGACTTCGGCAAGCGAAACGATCAGCCGGACCTTGGCTGCCGCCGGCGAGATGCTCAGCCGCAGTGCCGCCACCGCCAATGATGCCATCAGCAAGAGCACCTCGGCTGCCAACGAGGTGATCAACCGCAGCACGGCGACCGCCAACGACACCATCGGCCGCACGGCGGCGAATGTCAGGACCGTGATGGCCGAAGCCGCCGCCAACGTCACTGACACGATCGGCCAATCGGCGACCAACGCCAGGATCGTGCTCGGCGAAGCCGTTACCAATGTCAGCGACACGGTCGGCCAGTCGGCGGCGGCCGCGCAGGCCGTGATCGGCGAAGCCGTTACCAATGTCAGCGACACCATCGGCCAATCTGTGGCAAACGCCCGCACCGTGATCGGCGAGACCGCCACCAGCGCCAGCGATCTGATCGCGCGCAGCGCCGCCATCACCGCCGAGACGATCGGGCGCAGCGCCAGCGAAGCCGAGCGCACGCTCGTCGGCACTAGCACCGAGGTATCCAGCAACATCCTCGGCAAGGCCGACGACTTCAATACCGCGGCCGCCAGCCGCCTCGACGAGATGGCGCGCCTGCTCGACGAGAAGTCGAACGGGCTGCTCACGGCGCTCACCGGCAAAGGCCAGGAGTTCGCAAGCGAGGTCAGCCGCGTCACCGATCATGCGGTGAAGTCGATCGAAACCAAGAGTTTCGTCTTCACCCAGACCATGATGGACAACTCCGAGGAGATCGCCCGCCTCATCAACGACGCCAGCCAGAACGCGACCGCGGCGATGACGCGCACGCTCGGCCAATTGCAGGAGGGCGCCGAAGGCATCACCGAAGGCACCAACGCGACCATCGCCCGCACGCTCGCGGATCTGCACAGCGCGACGAAGTCGGCCGTCGAGGAGTCCAAGCAGACCGCGGCGGCGACCGTCGCCGACATGCTGGAGACGCACAGCATGCTGCGCACCGACTCCACCGCCCTGTTCGAGCGGTTGCGCGAAGCCAACATCCTGCTCCAGGAGGTGTTGAGCGGGGCCCACGAGAACATGAACTCGATCGAGCACACCATGGCGTCGCGGGTCTCCGAATTCGTCTCCGCCATGAACGAGCTGAGCAACAAGAGCGGCGCGACCACGACCAAGGTCGAGCAGCATCTCGGCACGTTCAACACCGTGACCGCGAAGGTCCTGCAGGATCTCGGCGAACTGTCGACGCAGTTCACTACGCACGGCCGCTCTTTGGCCGAGGCGGTGGAGCTCCTGGAGCTGAGCAACCGCCGTACCGAGGAACAGGTCACCGCCCGCAACGCCAATGTCGAGGCGTTGGTCGCGACGCTCGACGCGCGCTCCCACGACTTCGAGCAGCGGCTGCAGCGCTTCTCCGGCCTGCTCCAGGAATCGCTCGAGGCGGCGACGACGCGGACCCGCGAGATCGCGAGCCTGATCGCCGAAGCCAGCAACAACAGCGTGCGCTCGATCGAGCAGCAGTTCGACCTGGTGCGTGCGCAATCCGAGGAAGAGCGCAAGCGCACCAGCGCGCAGCTAAACACTGTCTATGAGGAATCTTCGGCCGAAGCGCAGGCGATGTTCGATCAGACCGCCGAGCGCTTCACCGCCATCATGCAGGGCATGAAGCAGATGGCGGCAGAAATGCAGCAGGAGCTTGAGACGACGCGCACGGAGCTGCGCCGCGGCGTGTTGGAACTGCCGCAGGAGACCGCCGAGAGCACGGCGCAGATGCGCCGCGTCATCGTCGACCAGATCGAAGCGCTCGCCGAGCTCAACCGCATCGTCGCTCGCCATGGCCGCGCGGTCGATACCGCCGAGCCGGTGCGGCGCGAGGCGGAAGCCGCCTATGCCACGGGCGGCGGCCGCGCCCAGGTCCGGCCGATCCGGCCCGAAATGGGGCCGGCAATGGGTCCGGCGTCGGGCCCGCCGCCGGCGCCGCCGCAAGCGGCACCGCCGGCCAGCATGCGCGACATTACCGGTGCGCCGGCGCGCCGGCCGTCAGCCGAACGGGCGGAGCGCGGCGAGCGTCCGGAACGTGGCGAGCCGCGGCCGCAAGGCGGGGCGCCCGCCGGTAACGGCCGCAACACCGGCTGGCTGTCCGATCTGTTGACGCGGGCGTCGTCGCGCGACGAAGGCACGGCGCCTGCACGCGGCGAAGACCGTGCGGCGCCGCGCGACGCGGTCGACTCGCTCGATACCCTATCGGTCGACATCGCTCGCATGATCGATCAGGAAGCCGCCGCCGATCTCTGGGAACGCTATCGGCGCGGCGAACGCAGCGTGTTCACGCGGCGCCTCTACACCGTCCAGGGGCAGAAGGCGTTCGATGAGATCCGCGCCAAGTACCGCAGCGATCCGGAATTCCGGCAGACCGTCGAGCACTATATCCACGAGTTCGAACGGCTGCTCGACGACGCCGCGCGCAGCGACCGGGGACCGGCCATGGTGCGCAGCTACCTGACGTCGGATACCGGCAAGGTCTACACCATGCTGGCGCACGCCGCGGGCCGCTTCGACCAGTAGCGGACCGTCCGCGGCGCATTCTTCACTTTGTCGAGCAGGGGCGCGGATGCTCTTGCCCGCAACACAAGCGCGGCGTTAGCGTTGGCGCCATGGACGTGAATTCAGACCTGCCGACCGCAGCCGACGTCGACGACGCAGCGCTCAGGCTCGCGGGCGTCGCGCTGCACACCCCGCTCCTGACCTCGGCGGCGCTCGATGCCATGACCGGCGGCCGGGTGTTTCTGAAGGCCGAGACGCTGCAACGCACCGGCTCGTTCAAGTTCCGCGGCGCCTACAACAAACTCGCCGCGATTCCGGGCGAACGGCGCGCTGGTGGCGTCGTTGCCTTCTCCTCCGGCAATCACGCCCAGGGTGTTGCCGCGGCGGCGCGGCTCCTCGGCATGCCCTGTGTCATCGTCATGCCGCACGACGCACCGCGCGCCAAGCGCGAGCGCACCGCGGCACTTGGCGCCGAGGTCGTGCTCTACGATCGCACCCGCGACGATCGCGAGGCCATCGCTGCCGAGATCACGGCGCACCGCGGCGCCACCCTGGTGCCGCCCTACGACGACGCCCAGATCATCGCCGGCCAAGGCACGGC
>Ga0066903_100006291_pt1 | contig 10512 bp, 9 predicted proteins | sample PanSoiMetaGPlot1_FD_67491 | JGI IMG/M metagenome (GOLD analysis project Ga0066903, IMG submission 67491) | Tropical forest soil microbial communities from Panama analyzed to predict greenhouse gas emissions - Panama Soil - Plot 1 (version 2) | ecosystem: Environmental > Terrestrial > Soil >...
AGGCTGACCGTGGCGTTGGCTTGAGGATCGAGGTCGATCAGCAGCACGCGCCGTTTGCTGACGGCGAGGCAGGCCGCGAGGTTGACCGCGGTAGTAGTCTTGCCGCATCCGCCCTTTTGATTGACAAGGGCGATCACGCGGGCCGTGGCCGTCGGATCTGCCGCCAGATGCCCGTCCTCCGTGCCGGTGGTCGCACGCTTGTTCGCCACGAGTCAGCGATCTCCTCCGCCGGGCGGGAGCACCGGGCCGGGGTCCGCGGCAACCATGCTATCGATGAGGGCGAGGGCCTCATCGCGGGTGTGGACGCGGCCCTCGAGACGCGCGTCCTCCACCGCCTCGAGGATCTCCCCGATCCGGGGACCGGCCGGCACGCCGCGCGCCAGCACATCGTGGCCGGACGCAAGCGGCTGCGCCGGGGGAGGCGTCTCGGCGACGCGGGCCGCCTCAGCCCGGGCCCACTCGTAGAGCGACAGATCCCGGTGACTCGCCTCGCAGTCGGCGCGATGCAGCTCCAGCAAGTCCGGAAACAATGGGTCGGCAAAGAGGCGCCGGCGCTTTGCCTCGCGCATCTGCGGCAGATCCTTGAAGATCATGTGGCGCCCGACGAGCGCCGTCGCGTGATCGATGTCGCGCCGGGGAAACCGCAGGCGCTCCATCACCGCCTCGGCGATCGCTGCGCCGCGCTCATCGTGCCGGTTGAACCGGATGCGGTCTGGCGCATATTCGAGGGTCTCCGGCTTGCCCGCATCGTGCAGCAGCGTGGCTATCGCGAGTGCGGGCGACGGCGCGCGGAGCGCCGCGACGGCCAGCCGCGTGTGCTCGAAGACGTCGCCTTCCGGATGGAACTGCTCGGGCTGCGGCACGCCGATCTCGGCCGCGATCTCGGGCAGCACGGCCGCGAGCAGCCCCGTGTCGCGCAGGAGGGCGAGCGCCCGTCCGGGATCCGGGCCCGTGACCATGCGGATCAGTTCGTCGCGAATTCGCTCGGCGCTCACGGTGCGGATGCTCTCAGCGTGGCGGTGGATGGCGTCGAAGGTCCCGGGCTCGATCGTAAACCCGAGTTCGGCCGCCAAGCGCACCGCGCGCAACATGCGGAGCCGGTCTTCCTCGAACCGCACGGCCGGGTTGCCGATGGCGCGCACCACGCGCGCGGCGAGGTCCGCGCGGCCGCCGACGAAGTCCAGAACGGCGTCCGCGGCCGGATCGAAGAACAGCCCGTTGATCGTGAAGTCGCGGCGCAGCGCGTCGTCCCGGGGCCCGGCGAATCGGACGGACGAGGGATGGCGGCCGTCGAGGTACGGGCCCTCCGTCCGGAACGTCGCGACCTCGTACTCGCCGTCATCGGCTACGACGCGCACCACGCCGAAGGCCGCGCCCACCTCCACGGTCTTCGGGAACAGCGCGGTCACCTCCGCGGGCAGCGCGGCGGTGGCCACGTCGTAGTCCGCCGCCGGACGGCCCAGCAGGCGGTCCCGCACGCAGCCGCCGGCGAGATACGTTTCGAAACCCGCGTCCCGAAGACGCGCGACGATCGAGGCGGCCGAGGCGCAGCTGGCCACCGCGGGTTATCCGGTTGGAATCACGTTTCTTCCCGGGCCGGACGCCGGTCGCTCACGAGCGCGCGCAGGCGCGCGAGAGCCTCGCGGAGGATCCGCGACACGTGCATTTGGGAGATGCCGAGGCGCCGCGCGATTTCGGCCTGCGAGAGGTCGTCGTAAAAGCGCATGCGGATAATCTGCTGGGCGCGCTCGGGAAGCCGCGCGAGCGCCCAGTCGAGTGTGGCGCGGTCTTCGAGCCGCTCCAGCGCTTCGTCCTCGTCCCCGACCGATTCGAGCAGCGAGATGCTATGTTCCTCATCGCCGTCGCTCGTTTCCGCGTCGAGGGACACCAAGCTGTAGGCCCGCCCGACCTCGAGCGCCGAGATCACCTCTTCAAAGTCCACTCCGGTAAACTGCGCGATCTCGGGAATCATCGGAGAACGGCCGAGCCGCTGCGACAGTTCCTCGATCGCGCGCATGAGCGTGTAGTTGAGTTCGCGCAGCCGGCGCGGCACGCGGATCGCCCACAGCTTGTCGCGAAAATGCCGCTTGATCTCGCCGACGATGGTCGGCGTTGCGTAGGTCGTAAACTCGATGCCGCGGTCGGGATCGTAGCGGTCGATGGCCTTCAGCAGGCCGATCTGCGCGACCTGGATGATGTCCTCCAGGGGCTCCCCGCGATCGGCAAACTTCCGCGCCAGATACACGGCGAGGCTCTCGTGCGCAAGCGCCAGTTCTTCGCGCACCTGGCCGCTGCGCCCCTCCTGGAATTTTTGAAAGAGGCCCCGGACTTCTTCCTTGTCCAGGAGCCGGCGGCCCCGGCGGCGCGTCGTCATGAGGCGCTAGCCCTGGCGGCGTTTGAGGAGCCGAAGCTCGGTCACGCCGGACGCGGCGTCGTGCCGGGCTTCGACTTCGTCGACGAGGCACTGCATGAGGAACATCCCGAGACGGCTTTCATCGATCGGCGCATTGCCGGTCTCGGTCCGGCCGCCGTCGCCCGCCCAGGCCGGCGCCGGCGCGCGCGCCGACACGACGACTTCAATCGACCCCGGAGAGAGCAAGAACGCGGTCGTCAGGGGCTGCGTCGTGTCCGGGCGGGCGACGATCAGCGCCGTGCAGGCTTCCCCGACCGCGATCTTGAGGTCCTCGATTTCGTCGTACGTGAAGCCCTGCCGCGCGGCCACCGTTGCCGCGGTGAGGCGTGCCACGCTGACGAATTCCGGCCGGACCGGAATAGAGATCTCGACGCGCTCGTCGCGATTCCGCAGCGGCCGTTTCGGCGCCACGTCAATTCTCCGGCTCGCCAAAGTGGGTGCGCTCCTCCAATGTGCCGTCCGAGGCGTTCTGTCCTTCCTCGTAGGCCCGGCGGACGTGCTCGGTCCGCGCTTCGAAGGCCGACCGGCCCCGCGCAATCGCGTCGCCGGCCGCGTCCCGGGCCCGCGTCACGAAGTCGCTCGTGCGCATCCGGTCCGCCATGTCGTCGGCGGCGCGCCGCGCCTGACCGGCCACGCCATCTGCTTTCTCCCGCGCCTGATCGCGCAGGCGCTCCCCTTCGCGCCGCAGGCGCTCGCGGGTCTCTGTGCCGGTCTGGGGCGCAAACAGCAGGCCGAGGGCGACGCCGAACATCGTGCCAATCACGAGCCCTACGCTGAAATCTCGGCGTTCATTCATGAAGACCTCCCCTTCCTTTCGCGTCGAGGCCGCAACCAGTGTATACCCTCGCGCAGTACGGCCAGTAACCCCACCGCATTATTTACGGTTGGGACGATCGTCCCGGCAGCCATCTGCCGCATGATCACCCCGGCGCCTTCGAGGCTTGCGGACACGGCCGTGGTCAGCCGGTCCATGCGCGCCATCGTCCCTAATATTCCGTCCATCGCCGCGATCGTCCGATCCGCCCGCGCGGTCACCGTGCGCGCTTCGATCACGAGCGCCGGCAGCGTGCGCTCGAGTTCTGCGAGCAGCATCTCCGCGCGCGCCGCGGTCCGGCGGACTTGTAGAAGTGCCGGAAGGCCCGCGGCCGCCGCGGCGAGGGACGCGGCGGCGATCACCGCCACGCTGATCTCAACGATCATCCGCCGCACCCCACTTCATCGATGATGGCGCCGCCGAGGACCACGTCACCCGCGTAGAATGCGACGGCCTGCCCCGGGGCCGCCGCGCGCACGGGCTCCGCAAATTGCACGTGCACCCGCCCTCGCTCCGCTGGCGTCAGCACGGCGGAGACGTCGGCGCCGCCGTGGCGAATGCGCGCGGTCACGTGGCACCGGTCCCGAAGCTCGTCGATCGCGATCCAGTTGGCGTCGCCGGCCGTAAGCTCCTGGCAGTACAGCGCTTGTGCATCGCCGACGCGCAGGGCGTTTCGTGCCGGGTCGATTGCGACGACGTATCTTGGGCGTTCCCCCGCGCGCCCGGCTTCGGTCCCCCGGCGGCCGACGGGTTCCGTCTCCTGACGAGGACCTTCGGCCGCCGGGCCTTGGGGCACGCCCGCGGCCGTCCCGAGTCCGCGGCGCTGGCCGACGGTGTACCGTGCCAGGCCGCGGTGTTCGCCGACCATCCGGCCGGTGCCGTCGTAAATGGGTCCCGGGCGAGTAGCCTGCGGCGCGTAGCGGGCCACCACCGCCCCGTGGTCGCCATGCGGAACGAAGCAGATCTCCTGGCTGTCCGGCTTCTCGGCCACCCGGAGCCCACAGCTTCGCGCGATGGCGCGAATCTCCGGCTTCGTGTGAACGCCGACGGGAAAAAGCGTGCGCCCCAATTGTTCGCGGCGGACGCCCGCGAGCACATACGATTGGTCCTTCCGGCGATCTGCGGCGCGCAGCAGCCGGACTGCCCCGTCCGGACCGTGCTCGACGCGCGCGTAGTGCCCGGTGGCGAGATACTCCATCCCGAGCGCTCGAACGCGTCTCAGCAGCAGCGCGAACTTGATCGCGCGGTTGCAAGCGATGCACGGGTTGGGGGTGCGGCCGCGCGCGTATTCGCTCGCGAAATCGCGGATCACGGCGCGCTCGAACGCCTCGCGCAGGTTCAAAACATAGTGCGGAATGCCGAGCGTGCGCGCGACCGCGCGCGCGTCGTCGATCGCGCCGAGCCCGCAGCAACCCGGCCCATTGTCCGCGGGCGGCACCCACTCCGGCCACAGGTTCATGGTGAAACCGGCCACTTCATGGCCGTCTTCAACCAGAAGCGCGGCTGCCACCGCGCTGTCCACGCCGCCGCTCATCGCTACCGCGACCCGGGCCATGGCGCGCTACTCCCCGGCGTACCGTTTCAGGCCCGCCCACCACGTCCGAAGGCGACGCCGGATCGCCAGTTCGGCTCCGGCCTCGGTCGGGTCGTAGTAGATGCGGTCCTTGACGTTGTCCGGCGCGTATTGCTGCGGGACGAACGCGCCCGGGTGATCGTGCGGATATTCGTATCCTTCGCCGTGGCCGAGCCGGCGCGCGCCCGACGTCGCCGCGCTCCGCAGCGCCTTCGGGACCGGCTGCGCTTCCTCGCGCTCGACATCCTGGGCCGCGGCGGAGATCGCGCGGATCACGGCGTTGCTCTTCGGCGCGGTCGCGATGTAGACCGCGGCCTCTGTCATCGGGATGCGCGCCTCCGGCAGACCGACCAGCTCGACCGCCTGGGCCGCGGCGACCGCCACGACGAGCGCCTGGGGATCCGCGAGGCCGACATCCTCCGCCGCATGCACGATCATGCGGCGGGCGATAAACCGCGGGTCCTCACCGCCCGCCAGCATCCGCGCGAGCCAGTACACCGCGGCGTCGGGGTCGCCACCCCGCAGACTCTTGATAAAGGCCGAGATGACATCATAGTGCTGGTCGCCGGCGCGGTCGTACGGCACCAGGCGCCGCTGCACGGCCTCTTCCGCCTCGGCCGCGGTGATCCGCCGCACGCCGCCGGCGTCCGGCGCCGCCGCCATCGCGGCGAGTTCCAGCATGTTGAGCGCGGCGCGCGCATCGCCGTTCGCCGCCCGGGCCAGGTGCATGACCGCATCCGCGGACGCCTCGACGCGCTGGGGCGCCAGCCCGCGGGAATCCGCGAGCGCCCGGTGGATAATAGTGTCGAGATCCGCGAGCGTGAGCGGCTCCAACTGGAACACCCGCGACCGCGAGACGAGCGTCGGCGTCACATCGACGAAGGGGTTTCCCGTGGTCGCTCCGACCAGGACGACGGTCCCGTCCTCCACGTGCGGCAGCAGCACGTCCTGCTGGGCCTTGTTGAACCGGTGGATCTCGTCGACGAAGAGAATCGTGCGGACGTTTTGCAAAACTCGGCGCTCGCGCGCCTCCTCGGTCAGCCGCCGGATGTCCGCGACACCCGCGGTAACCGCGTTCACCGGCTCGAAATGCGCCCGGGTCGCTTCGGCGATGACACGGGCGAGCGACGTCTTCCCCGTCCCCGGCGGGCCGTAGAGGATCGCCGACGTCAGCGTATCGGTCTCGATGGCGCGGCGCAGCAACCGGCCGGGCCCGAGGAGGTGCGGCTGCCCGACGATCTCGTCGAGCGTCCGCGGACGCATCCGCGCGGCAAGCGGGGCGTCCCGCGCGATCTCGTCGCGCCGGCTCTGTTCGAACAATTCCATACCGACATCATGCGGCCGGGCGAGCGAAGGTGTCAAGAAACGCGCGCGGCGCAAGGCCGCTCTTAGGGGTAGACGCCGCGCTCGAGTAACGCCGCGGCGACCCGGCGCACCGCCACGACGAGCGCCGCCGTGCGCAGGGACACGCGCTCGAACGACGCGACCTCGGACACGCGCGCCAGGCCCTCGACGAGGATGCGCTCGAGGTGCGCGTTGATCTCCTCTTCACTCCAGAAATACGCCTGCAGGTCCTGCACCCATTCGAAGTACGATACGATCACGCCGCCGGCATTCGCCAGGATGTCGGGGACCACGAGGATGCCCCGGTCTTCCAGAATCGCGTCGGCGTCGGGCGTGGTCGGGCCGTTGGCGCCCTCCACCACGATGCGCGCGTCGACGCGGCCGGCATTCCTTGCGGTAATCTGCCCCTCGATCGCGGCGGGGACGAGAAAGTCACAGGGCAACTCGAGAAGTCCCGCGTTGCTAACCGCCTCCCCGCCCGGGAAGCCCTCGACGCGGCGGGTGGCCTCGACGTGGCGGCGGAGCGCCGCCACGTCGAGGCCGTGGGGATTATACACACCGCCCCACGCGTCGCTGATCCCCACGATGCGGCAGCCCTCCGCCGCCATGAGCGCGGCGGCCGTGCCCCCCACGTTCCCGAAACCCTGTACCACGACGCGGGCGCCGGCGAACGGCACGCCGCGCATCCGTGCCGCTTCCCGCGCGGCGATCATGACGCCCCGGCCGGTCGCGTCCTGCCGTCCGGCCGAGCCGCCGATCGAGATCGGCTTGCCGGTGACGACGGACGGCACGGAAAACCCTTCGTGCATGCTGTAGGTGTCCATGAACCAGGCCATGACCTGGCTGTTCGTCCCCACGTCGGGGGCGGGAATGTCGACGTGCTCACCGATCATGGGACGCAGTTCTGTCGCGAACCGGCGCGTGAGGCGTTCGAGCTCGGGCGCGGACAGCGCTAGCGGATCGCAGGCGACGCCCCCCTTCGCGCCGCCGTACGGCAGGTGGGCGAGCGCGCACTTCCAGGTCATCCACATCGAAAGCGCCCGCACCTCGTTGATCTCGACCTGCGGGCTGAAGCGCAGGCCGCCCTTCGTGGGGCCAAGCGCGGTGCTGTGGAGCACGCGGTAACCGGCGAAGACGCGCATGCTGCCGTCATCCATCCGCACAGGAAAATGAACGGCGAACTCCCGCTCGGGACGGCCCAGCACCTCACGCTGCGCCGCGGGAAGACGCAGGCGGTCCGCGGCGGCGGCGAACTGGCGCAGCGCCATCGTCCAGGGATCGTCGTGGCCGGCAACGGCGTCGGCCGCGGCGGCGCCCGTGGTCGGATGAAGAGATCGGCTGCTCATCACTCGCGAGGAAAGCGCTCTAAGAAATCAACTGGCTCCTGCGATACCGCCGGCCGCGGTCCCCGAACCTGTCTCTCCACAGGTGGGTGCCCTCCCGAGCGGATCCGGCTAGCCCCCCGAGCCCGGCCTTCGGGGCCGTGTCGTCACCGTCCGGAGACGGGCTCCCTACGTCCTACTGTTGGTCGGGACCACGTTTACCTAGCGCGCACCACAGGAGCCGTTTTGATGATAGCACCGCGCAAAGCGGCGCTGTCAAGAGCCGGCTACGACCGTACTTCGATATGCGCCTCGGTGAGCGCCTGCGGGTCGACCTCGGACGGCGCGCCGGTCATGAGGTCCGTGGCACTCTGCGTCTTCGGAAAGGCGATCACGTCGCGGATGGACTCTTCCCCGGCCAGCACCATAACAAAGCGGTCGAATCCAAACGCGAAGCCGCCGTGCGGCGGCGCGCCGTACCGGAACGCATCGAGCAAGAAACCGAACCGGTCGCGCGCGGCCTGCGCGGAAATGCCGAGGACGTTGAACATTTTTTGCTGCAGCTCTTGGCGATGGATCCGGATACTGCCGCTCCCCATCTCGACGCCGTTCAGGACCAGATCGTAGGCTTTGGCGCGGACACGCAGCGGCTCACGATCGAGCAGCGGAAGATCCTCGTCCATGGGCGCCGTAAACGGATGATGTACCGCCGCGACCCCTCCGTCGCCGGACCGTTCCAGCAGCGGAAAATCCACAACCCATTCGAACACGAAACCCCCACGAACGAGGGCCAGCCGGCGGCCGAGGTCCAGGCGCACCCGTCCCATCGCGGGGGCGACGACGTCCGCCGGACCCGCGGCGAGCAGGAGAAGGTCGCCGTCGCCGGCCCCGCAGCGCGTCCGCAACTCGGCGAGCGTCCCAGCGGACAGGTGGCGTGCCAGCGGACCGCGCGGTCCCGCGGCATCGAGGGGCACCGGGACCAGACCGCCCGCGCCCGCGGCCTTTGCGATCTCTTCGAGTTCGCCGAGTTCACGCCGGCTGTAGCCGCCCGCCCCGGGCGCGCAGAGCGCGCGGACCACGCCCCCCGAGGCCACCGCCTGGCCGAACACGCGGAACGGGCTCTCCGTGAACAGGTCGCCGCAGTCCACGATCTCGAGACCGAGGCGCAGATCGGGCTTGTCCGTTCCGTAGCGCCGCATTGCGTCGGCGTAGGTGAGCCGGGGAAACGGCGCGCGGACCTCAATCCCCATGGCCTCACGCATCACCTGGACGACCATGGTTTCCAGGACCGCGAGCACGTCATCCGGGCCGACAAACGACATCTCGATGTCGATCTGCGTGAACTCCGGCGCGCGGTCGGCGCGCAGATCCTCGTCGCGGAAGCAGCGCACGATCTGGAAATAGCGTTCGGTCCCCGCGACCATCAGCAACTGCTTGAACAATTGCGGCGACTGCGGCAGGACGTAGAACTTGCCGGGATGCAGCCGGCTCGGCACCAAAAAGTCGCGGGCACCCTCGGGCGTGCCCTTGATCAGCATCGGCGTTTCGATCTCGAGAAACCCCACGCCGCTCAAGTGATCGCGGACCGCCTTGCCGAGCCGATGTCGCAGGGTGAGGTTCGCCTGCATGTTCGGCCGCCGCAGGTCGAGGTATCGGTACTTGAGCCGGACCGTCTCGTCGATGGCGGCGTCGCTGTCGATCGGAAACGGCGGTGTGTCCGACGGGTTGAGCACGCGCACCTCGCGGGCGCGCACCTCGATGGCCCCCGTCGCGACGCGTGGATTCTCGGTGCCCGAAGGGCGCGCGGCCACTGCACCGCGCACGGCGAGTACGTATTCTGCGCGCACCGATGCCGCCACGGCCGCCGCGTCGGCGGCTTCCTGCGGGTTGCAGACAATCTGCGTGATGCCCGTGCGGTCCCGCAAATCCAGGAAGATGAGCCCGCCGAGATCGCGGCGGCCCTGCACCCAACCCATCAGTACAACGTCGCGCCCCACGTCGGACGCCCGAAGCGCGCCGTTCGTGTGGGTCCGGCGCCACTCGCCGAGTTCACTGCTGGTGCCCTCGGCCGGCCGATCGCGCTCCTCGGTCATGGTACCGCCCCCGCGGTCTGCCGGACCTTGGCCGTGACCTCGTCGACGACGCGGGCGAGCGGCACCTCGAGCTGCGCGCCGCCTGCCATCTCGCGCAGGATCGCGACGCCTCGGGCGACTTCGTCCTCGCCGAGCAGCAAGACCCACGCGGCACCGGCCCGATCCGCCTGCCGCATCTGGCTTCGCAGCGCGCGTCCCATGACGTCTACCATAACGGCGAGGCCGCCCGCACGCAGCCGGTCGGCGATCGCGAGCGCCTGCGGCGAGCCGGTGCCGGCGGTTGCGACAAACACATCCACCCGCCCGTCCGCCGCCGCCGCGCCTTGTTCGGCCAGCACGAGCAGCAGCCGTTCGATGCCCATGCCGAATCCCACGCCCGGGATCGGAGGGCCGCCCATTTGCCCGGCAAGCCCGTCATAGCGGCCGCCGCCGAACACGACATTCTGAGCGCCGAGGGCCCCGGACATCGCTTCAAAGGCGGTGCGGGTGTAGTAATTGAGCCCGCGGACGATGAGCGGATCGACCGTATAGCCGATGCCCATTGCGTCGAGGTGCGCGCGCACGGCCGCGAAGTGCTCCCGGCACGGCTCGCAGAGATGGTCGAGGATGCGCGGCGCCCCCGCGGCAAGCACCCGATCGTGCTCGCGTTTGCAGTCCAACAGGCGCATGGGCGCGGTCTCGAAGCGGCGGCGGCAGTCCTCGCACAATTCGGCGAGATGGGGCGCGTAGTAGGCCCGGAGCACCTCTTCGTAGGCCGGGCGGCACACGGCGTCGCCGACGCTGGACAGACGCAGATCGACCCCGCGGAGGCCGGCGGTTTCCACCACGCGCACGGCGAGACTCAGCACCTCGACGTCCGCGGCCGGTTCGGGGCTGCCGATGACCTCCGCGCCAAACTGCGTGTGCTGCCGGTAGCGGCCGGCCTGCGGCCGGTCGTAGCGGAAGATCGGACA
>Ga0066903_100006292_pt1 | contig 10511 bp, 13 predicted proteins | sample PanSoiMetaGPlot1_FD_67491 | JGI IMG/M metagenome (GOLD analysis project Ga0066903, IMG submission 67491) | Tropical forest soil microbial communities from Panama analyzed to predict greenhouse gas emissions - Panama Soil - Plot 1 (version 2) | ecosystem: Environmental > Terrestrial > Soil >...
GCCGACTCGTACAAGGCGTTCGTCCCCGTCATCCAGGACGGAGGCCAGTTGCTGATCGTCTCGACCGCCGACGGCTACGGCAACCTCTTCCACCAGCTCTGGACGGACGCCGACGCCAGGGGCATCTCCCCGAAGTTCCTCGGTGCCGACCTGCACCCGGAACGCGACGACGCCTGGTTCGTGCTCGCCCGCAAGCGCTTCTCGAACGCCGAGATGTCGGAGCAGTACCCGTTGAACGCCGCCGAGGCGTTCCTGGGATCGGCGGGCTGCTGGTTCGACCTCGAAGCCTTGGCGCGTTACGCCGACAAGGCGCGCGAGCCGAAGTTCCGCTTCAGGTTCCTGCCCGCCCCCAACGCCGCGACGGCCACGATCGCCAAATCAGCGTCAGGCTGGATCAAGGTCTGGGAGCCGCCGCAGCAGGACAAGAACTACACCGTCTACGTCGATGCCGCCACCGGTAGAGGAACCGACTACACCTGCGCCTACGTCCTCGACCTGGCCGACATGATGATCTGCGCCGAGTTGCACGCCAAGATCGACGCCGACCTGGCCGCAGAACAGGTGCACTACCTGGGCCGCTGGTACAACACGGCGCGCGTCGCCGTAGAACTTGGAGGAGGCTACGGCGACGCGATCGTCATCCCCTTGCGCGACGGCAAGGCGGGACGCAAGCCCTACCCGAAGCTGTACCGGCACGTCCAGGACGACCGCCCCGACTTCAAGCAGAACTCGACCTACGGCTTCCCGATCACCGTCAAGACGAGGCCGCTGATCATCAACCAGTTGGAAAGAGCGATCCGCGAGGAGAGCCTGCCGCATCTGCCGATGGAGACGATCCTGGAGTGCCAGACGTTCGTGCGCCAGGAGACGCTGCCTTCGCCCAGGGCCGCGGAATCTTGCAATGACGACCGGGTGATGGCGCTGGCAGGTGCGCTGGAGCTGTACCGGCGCTACGGCATCCATCCGAACGACCGGCGATCATCCAGAAAGCACAAGCGCCAGTACGTAGCCGACTACTCATGGAGCTGATCTAGATGAGCATGATGATGCCCCCGGACTACGCTCCCGGGCTGCCGATCCCACCCGGGGGCGGCGACGCGATGATGGGCGGACCGGCCCCAGCGCAAGACGCCTTGAGCGGGCAGGCGCTCCCCTCCCAGGGCGGCATGGACGGGCTGCTGGCTGCGCTCGGCGCAGGAGGCGGCGACCAGTCGGGCCAGGGCGGCGACCAGACGGCCGGTCCGAACGACATGTCCGCGATCGACCACATCCAGGAGGCGATGAAGCACCTGATGATGGCGATGTCCTTGGATCAGAACGAGCAGAACAACCTCGGTGTCACCAAGGGCTTGGGTGCGCTGCAGGGGATCCTGGCCGGACACCAGAAGGCACAGCAGCAGCAGCAGGCAGACCAGTCGGGTCAGAGCGGGGCGGCAGGCGGCGGTGGCGGCGGCTACTAAGCTGCACGACCCCTACCAGCCGGGGGTCGAGACACCCGACGAGCTGTCGCTGGTCGTGCAGGCGGTCGAGAAGGCCGAGAAGTTCCAGACCGCCTGGGTCGACAAGATCGAGGCCCGCTACCGCGCCTACCGCGGCATCGCGGAGAAGCGGCAGCAGCAGACGCAGGCCTGGCGTTCGAACCTGACGACGCCGTACATCCTGCAGTTGGTCGAGGGGATGATCGCCTCGATGCTCGACCCGACCCCGACCTGGACGGTCGACCCGCGCCCCGACCCCGGCGAGCCGCTGGAAGAGATCCTGGCGCGGCAGCAGAACTCGAAGATCGCGACCGCCGCCCTGCAGGCGGCGATGGACGACGACCAGTTCCACCTCAAGCAGCGGCCGTTCATGCAGCAGGACCTGATCGCCGGGATGACCGTCGCCAAGGTCGTCTGGGCCTACGAGTGCCGCGAGCTGAACCGGCTGATCCCGTTGGAGCTGGAGATCACCGACGACTTCGGCGCGACGATCGACAAGTACACCTCCGCGGAGGAGCAGCAGCGGATGACGGTGATCCGCGACGGCCCCTGCATGATCGTGCGCGACGTACGCGACTTCTTCTGGCCCGAGTCGGCCAAGTCGGTCGATGACGCCGCCTGGGTGGTCGACCGCACCTGGTCGACCTACGACGAGCTGATGGCGAAGCAGAAGGCCGGGTTGTTCAAGAACTGCGAGGAGCTGATCAACGACCAGGGCGGCTCCGAGCAGACGCAGTACACCGAGCGCGAGCAGATGCTGTGGTCGAAGAACCGCACCGACGGCCTGATCGAGGTGCTGGAGTACTGGACCGACGAGCGCATGATCACCGTCGGCAACCGCAAGGTCGTCTTGGCCTCCGTCGACAACCCGCTGAAGATCAAGCGCAAGCCGTTCGTCGTCTGCTCCGCGATGCCGGACGCCTTCCAGATGCCGGGGATCTCGGTGGTCGAAGCGCTCGCGCAACTGCAGGAGTACCTGTGGACGCTCGGCAACCAGCGCATCGACGCCTTGCGTCTCGCGACCAACATCATCACGCTGATCCGCTCCGACGTGGACGATGTCGACTCGTTCGAGTTCTTCCCGGGCGCGCAGTGGATCGTGGAGGACCCCGGCCAGGTCGGGCAGTTGCAGATCGACGCCTCCGCTGCCCAGATCACCTTGGAGGCCGAGTCGCTGATCAAGGGCGACCTGCAGAACATGCTCGGAGGCCTCCCGTTTGCCGGGGGCGCGCAGTCGGTCGTGCAGGGAGCCGGGGGAAGTACAGCCACCGGCATGTCGATCGTCACCTCGATCGCGCAGAAGATGATCCAGGCCCGCAAACAGCAGTACGCCTGGGCCTGGGGCAAGGTCGGGGAGCTGTTCCTGGGGATGATGAGCCAGATGCTGCGCGAGGAGCGCGCCATCTCCCAGATCGGCAAGGCGGGACAGCAGCTCCTCCTCGTCCACCCCCTGCAGTTGCAGGGCCAGTTCAACGTCACCGTCACCGTCACCGACGAGTCGACGGTCAGGCAGGAACGACAGACCGAGGCGATGGCGTTGTTCAACACCGCCCTCCAGGCCAGTCAGGTGATGCCGCAGCTCAACCTCGACAAGTACATGGAGAAGGTGCTGGAGTCGTACGGGATCCAGAACACGCAGCCGTACTTCAAGCCCGTCCCGCAGGCCCCGGCCGGTGCCCCCGGCGGCACCCCGCAACAAGCAACGTCGATGCAGCAAGGCCCACCGGTCCCGGTCGGCAACCCCGGCCAGACCAACCCGGCGCTGGCGATCCAGATGGGGCAGGGCAACCCGCTCTCGATGAACCCGGACCAGTACGCAACCCAGCAACTGCAGGCCGTGCAACAGCTAGGGCAAGGAGCGCAGGGCTAAGCTGAACCGTGGACGCGAGAACCTTGAGCCGCCGTGCCGGGACACTCGCCGCCTTCACCAAGCACCCCTCCTGGCCCGAGTTCGAGCTGGTGATCGAGGAGAAGATCGCCAGGCTGCGACGCACCGCCGCCGCGATCGCCCTGCTCGATGAGGGCGCAGACCAGCGCAAGCTCGACCAGATCCGAGGGACGATCGCAGCCCTGAAATGGTTCAAGGGGGTGCCCGAGAACGCGCAGGGCACCCTGGAGGAATTCCTGCGCGAGCAGGGACTGGAGGTGCCGGATGGGTAGCAACGAAGAAGACCCGACCAGGGAGCTGGAGAAGTTCCTGGCCGAGGAGTTGACAGGCCGTCCGCAGGCGACGGTGGTCGCCCCCGAGGACGCCCCCGAAGTCGTCCGCGACGAGCCGCCCGGGCGGCAGGCCCCGCCGGAACCGGAGCCTGCAGCCCCGGAACCCGAAGAGCCGCAGCCGGACGAAAGCGAGCCGGAAGAGCCGGACGCAGAAGACGACCCCGACCTCGTCTGGGCGCAGAAGCGCTACGGCGAAGACCCGTCGCAGTGGGCGAAGGCGGCGCGCGCGCAGGAGCGGCAGCTCTCGACGCTGACGAACGAGAAGCACGCCTCCGACGAGATGGCGCAGCAGTGGTACCAGTACGCGCAGCAGCAGGAGGCGCAGGGCCAGACGCAGTTCCCGCTCTCCTCGGCCGAGGAGAACTGGATCGAGCAGTCGCTCTCAAACCCGTTGGAGTACGCACGGCAGGCGGCGTTCAACGGCAAGCTGCAGCTCTTCAACGGCGTCCTGGAACGGGTGGCGCTGGAAAGCCCGCAGTTGGCGGGGCAGATCAGCGCCCAGGTGCAGATGGACCTGCAGTCCTACGTCAACCAGCACTCGCAGCAGCAGCAGGTCGAGCAGAGCCTGGAGATGCAGCTCGCGCACAGCTTCGACCGATTGGGCCTCAACCTGCAACGCGAAGGGCCGAAGATGCTGGAGAAGGTGCGCGAGCTGGGCGAATACCACCCGTACGTGCGCGCGATCATCGGCGGCAACGACGGCGAACGCGACCTGGGGGTGCAGGCCGTGCACGACCTGACCCGCGCCTCCACCTTCAACTCGCGCCAGGTCGAGCACAACAAGGCCGTGCAGAAGGAGGAGGAGCTGCGCCGCGGCGCGATGGTCGTCCAGACCGGCAGCATGCAGCCGCCCGCGCAGCCACGGAAGGCAACAGACTTCGAGAAGAGCATGGAGGCCGAGTGGAGAAGGGCAGGGCAGTGGCCTTACCCGGAAGAGTGAGCTAGGCTCGTCCCACGCCCGGGGGACCGTTCATCGACCCCGAGGCGGATAAGGCCGGACGCGAGAGCCTCGCAGGCGACCTCCAGAGGCCGAAGCTATCCCGAACCCCTTTTGAGGAGACGCTGATGCCAGATTTCGTGGTTGGCAACTTCACTTCGACCGAGGAGATCCTCGGTCCAAGCTCGCAGCCGGGAGCAACGATCTCCGTCGCTGAAGGCGAGAAGGTGATCGACATGGACCCGGTGATCAAGAAGCTCGACCCGGACTCGACGCAGTTCACGACGATGTCGACCAGGGCGTCGGCCCGGATCACGACGAGAGAGAAGGCGAACTGGCTCGAAGAGCAGTACGTGAACAACGTCTTCACGACCACCGCCGGTTACACGGCGGGCGCGGCGACCGTCACGGTCAGCGCCGCCGACGCCGCCTCGATCCTCCCCAACGACATCATCCGCAACATGCGCACCGGGGAGGCGCTGCTGATCGGCTCCGTCAACACCGGCACCGGGGCGTTGACGATCGCGCAGACCTCGGTCGGCTCGGTCGCGAACGCCGCGGGCAACTCCGGAGACAAGCTGCTCTTCATCGGCTCGGCGTTCCCGCAGGGCGCGTCGCTGCCGAACATGAAGTACAGCCAAAGGGTGCTCGGCTACAACTTCACGCAGATCTTCCGCACCGTCTGGAACTTCAGCTTGACGGCAACGTCGATCGAGCTGTACGGCGGCAACGAGCCTGCGAAGGAGGGTGCGCGCAAGGCCGTCGAGCACAAGCGTGAGCTGGAGGAGAACGGCTTCTTCGGTGCCCGCGACTTCTACGCGACTGCGCAGGATCCGCAGGGCGCAGCCGGTGGCCTGATCGAGTTCATCGTCACGAACAAGCAGAACGTGAACGGCGAGCTGACCTCCGACTTCCTCGACCAGTTCCTGGCGACCGTGCTCGCCAAGGGAACCTCGGACAAGGTGATGTTCACCGGCACGATCGGTGCCTACTACATCAGTAGGTTCAACCGTTCCGGCCAGGGTGCCTTCTGGCGTCCCGGCCGCGACAACGTCCACGGCGTCCAGGTCGACGGCTTCATCTCCGGAGTCTTCGGCTACGAGATCCCCGTGGTCGTGAAGAAGGAGTGGGCGAACACGCCGTCGGGTGCCGCCGGGTACAACGGCAACCTGTTCGTGGTCGACATGAACAACATCGAGAAGCGCCCGCTCCGTGACCGGGCGACGAAGATGCTGACCAACCGCCAGAACCCGGGCGACGACAGGTACGCGGCCGAGTACCTGACCGAGCAGACGTGGGAGATCGCCGTCGAGAAGTCGCACGGACTCCTCTACGGCATCGCCTAGTACGTTTCGCAGGGAGGGGGCGGCGACCGACGCCCCCTCCTCTGACACGGAGGTGGCGATGCGCTTCATCTCGCAGTACCCGAACTACGGCGTGCAGGTGCGCCCGCAGCGAGTCCATCCGTTGGGTGACGGGACACGCCAGATCGTGCAGGAGGGCCTGTACGTGACGTTCCGCTCCGTCGACAAGGGCGGCATGATCTACGAGAAGGAACGCTACGAGGCCTCGCAGCGCTTTGCGTTCCACGGCACCCAGCAGGAGCAGGACGAGGCGACCCCGATCGACCCGATCCACCGGCTGTCGGTTTTGGACACCGTCGAGGACGCGCGCGAGAAGGGCTGGTCCCCGGAGGACAGCGCCCTGATCGAGGAGACGCTGGAGCGGCTGACGCAGCAGACGCCGAACGCGCTGATCAAGATCGAAGGCACCCCCGTCCCCGCGCCGTACCCGAACTACGACGACTACGCCGGGGACGCGCAGGAGCTGGTGCTGAAGCTGACCGAGGACGGCCACGACCTCGCCCAGGTGCTCCTGTACGAGCAGAACTTCGGGCCGCGCAGGCCGGACGTGATCGAGGCGCTGCAGATCGCGAACGAAGCGCTGCAAGAGCTGACCGTCCATGCCTGAACGGCTCCCCTGGAGCAAGGTCGTGATCGAGGTCGACCCGCACCCCGAACGCTCGCTGCAGTTGCAGGACGGGCGCGAGATCCCCGACTCCAGGATTGCGATCACGGAAGCGGCCAGGGAGAAGATGCGCGCCGGGTACATGTGCGCCAACTGCCTGGAGCAGTTCGAGGAGGCGTTCCCGGAGTTCTGCCCGCTCTGCCGTTTCCCGGTCAGGGAACAGCAGGGCGACGAGCTGGCGAAGAAGCTGTACGTCGACCACGACATCGTCACCCCCGGGGTTCCCCTGGACAGGGAGTACGGGGAGATGGAGCGGCAGACGTACCGTCCGAAGGGCTACGTCACAATGTCGATACCGAAGTCGAGGAAGAGGCCGAAATGACGAAGGTGACGATGATCAACTCGGTGGGGGAGCACGTCGCAGGCGAAGAGGTCGACCTGCCCGACGAGGAGGCCGACCGCTACATCGTCCTCGGCTGGGCCGACGGTCAACTGACCCGCGACTACACCGTCGATGAGCGCAACACGATGGGCGAAGGCCATCAGGAGGTGAGCGCGTAGTGGCGTCGCAGCACTACAACCTGGCGCTGCAGGAGTTCTGGAAGGGCACGATCGGTGACGTGACCTCGGCCGGGATCACGACCAAGGTCAGGCTGATGCGCGTGTCGGCGTACACGATCTCGCAGGCACACCAGTTCCTCACCTCGCTGCCCGCGGCGATCGTCACCGACGTGACCCTGGGGACGAAGACCGCGAACGGGGCCGGTGCCGACCCTGGCTGCTTCGACGCCGGGGACGCGACCTTCCTCGCCGTCCCCTCCGGTGCCGCGATCGACTGCCTGTGCGTGTTCAAGGACACCGGCACCGCGGCCACCTCACCACTGCTCTTCTACATCGATGGCTTCACCGTCACCCCGAACGGCGGCGACATCACCATACAATGGCAAAACAGTGTTCCCTGGATCGCAAAGTTGTAATGACCCAGGGCGAAAGTCGTACCGCGCGCTGGAATCGTGAACATCCCGAAGCGCGGCGCACACACAGGCTGAGATACCTCTATGGCATCACGGCTGAGCAGTACGACGAGATGCTGAGACGGCAGGGTGGCGTCTGCGCCGTTTGCGGGCAGGACTGCCGGACGGGGATGCGGTTGGCCGTTGACCACGATCCCGACACGAACCAAGTACGCGGGCTTCTTTGCCGCGCTTGCAACGGCGGCATCAGTGCGATGGGTTGCTCGATCGAGAACCTCGAACGCGCCATCACGTATCTGAAGTCCGCGCAGGAGTAGCCCATGGCGGTGCAGACGGTCCAGGTCACCGGCTGCCCGCCACCTCTCTTCAACGCCACGATCACCGGGCCGACCACCCTCACCGGGACGGTCCTGACCTGGGGATCCTCGGCAAGTCAGTTCGGGACGGTCCGGGCGATCAACATCTACGCGCTCGGCGGCTGCCCGTCCGCGCAAGCGTTCGGCACCGCCAAGACGAAGCTGAACTTCAGCGTCGGCGCTGTCTCCTCGGCGCAGCAGTTCGGCAGCCCGACGATCAAGACGGCGATCACCGTCACGGTCGGTGCGCTTGCAAGCGCGCAACAGTTCGGAACGGTGGCACCACGCAGTGCCATCAAGGTGACCGTTGGTGCCGTCAGCTCTGCGCAGAGCTTCGGCACCGTCACCGTGAAAGCGGTCAGCGCACTCACTGCTCCGGGCGTCGGCTCTGCGCAGAGCTTCGGAACTGTACGCGCCAACGTCCGCCTTGTCAGCGGTGGTGTCGCGAGCGCGCAGCAGTTCGGCGTTCCCCGGGCTAGCTACCTCCAGCACCCGAACGGGGTCGCGTCAGCGCAGGCGTTCGGAACACCAGCGGTCAGGTTGACGACCGCCGTCACCGTTTCCGGCGTTCCGTCCGCGCAGAGCTTTGGGACGGTCAAAACCCGGATCTCGTTCGGGATCGGAGGCGGGGTTCCCTCGGCGCAGTGGTTCGGGACGGTCGGTATTTCGACCCGAATTACCGTCCAGGTTCAGGGCTTCTACAGCTACGAACTCGAAGTCCCGACGATCACCGGCCAGCACCTGACCGGCGATCAGGGCGCGATCACCGGCTGGAGCAAGGGCACCGGGACGCTGTTCGGGAAGGTCAACGCCTTCATCTCGACGCTGCATCCGCCCGACATCGACACGATCATCCTCGACCCGACCGTCTGCACCGACATCCCGATCCTCGTCACCGCCTGCACCGACGTGACCGTCGCGCCCACCCTCTGCAGCACCGTCCAGCTCTACCCGGAGCTTCCCGTCGAGCTGACGCTGGCCCCGACGGTGTGATCCGACCCTTCCCCGATACTGGAGGAGCCGATGAGCACAACCTACGTTGACGGCACAACCCCGCTCGATGCGGCGCACATGAACGCGCTGCAGCAGAAGGTTGAGAAGGCTGCGGCCAACGGCTACGCCTCGCTCGACTCGGGCGGCAAGGTCCCGCTCGCTCAGCTTCCTCCTGTGGGTGCCGACCTGATCTATGACGGTGATTTCGCGGCAGGGCCGACCTACAAGGACGGCGAGATCGTCGTCTACCAGGACGCGTCTGGCAACAAGGTGGCGTACATGTGCACGTCACCGACCACGAACGCCCCGACCCCGTGGCCTGGTGGGCCTCCGACCGTGCCCGCCTACCCGCGTCCCACCTACGGGACGACGTTGCCTGCCTCCCCGGTGGACGGGCAGGAGCACATCCTGGTCGACTCGGCAACCAACCCCAGCTACCAGTGGCACTTCCGTTACAACGCCTCGTCGTCGTCGGCGTACAAATGGGAGTTCGTTGGCGGCAGTCCGAAGGTGATCAACATTCCCACGGCTGAAAACACTTCGTCAACGGGCGCGACGGATCTAGCAACCGTGCAGGCTTTCACGTTGCCGCGAGCAGGCGACTGGTTCGCGCGAGTGGGAGCGCAGGCGGTGGCGGGCGCTGCGGTTGCTGCTTACACGGGGGCTGTGATCGCCAGCGCCGACATGGGTGTGTCTGTCGGGGTTGGTCTTGGCGTCGCTGGTTACGGCGGGGTTCTGTTCCGCGAAGGCGTGATCGTGAACCGCAACGCAGGCGATGTCCTGAAGCAGCAGTACTGGCTCACCGTTGCGACCCTGACGACCTACAACAACCGTTGCCTCAGCGTTCAGCCGGTGCGTGTCTCATGACCACCCCCGCCCCTGCCAGTACACCGTGGGTGCCGATGTGGTCGTTGAACGGTGGCGTTACCCTCGCCTACCTTGGTGCGTGGGCGGCAGGCACCTACCAGCCGGGACAGATCGTGGTCGACAACGGTGTCGAATACATGTGCGTCCGCACCACCACGAAGCGCCCGACAGGCTGGCCCGGTTCGGCGGCGACAACGTACGGGACATCGCTTCCCGCGTCGCCTGTTGACGGGCAGGAGGCGGTGCTGGTGGACAACTTGACGAACCCGACGTACCAGTGGCGCTTCCGTTACAACGCGAGTTCGACCTCGGCGTACAAGTGGGAGTTTGTTGGCGGAACGATTGCGCGAACCTCGATTGCCAACGACGAGGTGATCGGCAGCACGGGCGGCTGGACGTGGACGACGACAACCTGTGATTTCCTCATTCCGCGCTCTGGCGATTACATCATCACGGCCGACTGTTTGTTCTACAACGGAAGCACGGGCGGGACGATGTATCTCGCCATCGCCAACGCGAGCGTCGGCCCAAGCCCAGTGGACAACCAGTCGCAGGTTTCGCTGGCAGCCAGCAGTTCCACCACGATTTCCTGCACGTCGAGGTGCCCCAACATCTCTGGGAACCAGACGATGCGACTGGTGGTGTTTGCGACCGCCACAGGTTTTCACAACACCAACCGTTCTCTGCGGGTCACGCCGTCGAGGGTGTCATGAGCAGC
>Ga0066903_100006293_pt1 | contig 10511 bp, 12 predicted proteins | sample PanSoiMetaGPlot1_FD_67491 | JGI IMG/M metagenome (GOLD analysis project Ga0066903, IMG submission 67491) | Tropical forest soil microbial communities from Panama analyzed to predict greenhouse gas emissions - Panama Soil - Plot 1 (version 2) | ecosystem: Environmental > Terrestrial > Soil >...
TGATTGCAGATACAGATCGTGCGCCTGGGGACCGTCGACCCGCGCGCCGACGTAGGCGACCGTACGGCCGTCCGGCGAGATCGTCGCCGAGTCGAGCGGCTTCCGGACGTCGCCGATCGAGGTCAGCCGTCCCGACTCGACGTCGACGGTGTAGATGCGCTCGTTCCAGGCGTCCACGGCGGGGGTTTCGTTGGCGACGGCAATAAGCCGCGTGCCGTCGGGAATCCACTCGATGTCGTCGATCCGCCAGCTGACCTTCGTCAGCTGTTTCAGCGCTCGGGTTTCGACGTCCAGCATCCACACGCGCGCGTGCCGATCGTCTTTGTCGACGACGCGGGCGTCGTCTTTGTCTCTCTCGCGCTGCTGGTACGCGTCGGACTTCGGCTCCGGCATCAGGATCGCTATTCGCTTGCCGTCGGCCGACCACCGGAACGCCCGGACGGCGTCCTTGCGGTCCGTCAGCTTTTCAGCTTCGCCGCCGCGCATCCTCAGCCGGTAGAGCTGCTCGGTGCCGTCGCGATCGGAGAGAAACGCGATCGACTCGCCGTCGGGCGCCCAGCGGGGCGACGATTCGCTCTTGCCCGAGAAGGTGAGCTGGCGCGTCCGTCCGCTCGCGAGCTCGTAGAGCCACAGCGCGCGGGCGCGCGAGGTCCCCTTCGCCGGCTCGGTCACGGTGAAGACAATGCGGGAGCCGTCCGGGGAGAACTCGAGGCCGGAGCCGCGCTCGTCGATCGCGCGGCGATCGAGCGTCTGCTCGGGCGTGAGGACCTGCGCGCTGACGACGGCGGTCGCGAGCGCGATGGCGGCGATCACGGCTTTTCTCATGGCAGCAGCCGCAACTCTGGACAACGACTGTTCACGATAGCATAGGCAATTCGTGCCCATTGCCGAGATTCCCTCGTCGCCGCTTGCGTCCGGCGTGTCGCCGGTTCGCATTCATTATCGCGACGTGGGCGCCGGGCGCCCGCTGCTCGTGCTGCACGGCGGCTGGGGCTATGAGATCTATCCGTTCGATCGCCAGATCGACGCGCTCGCTCCAAGTCGACGCATCGTCGTTCCGGACAGGACGGGATACGGCAGGTCGGGCAGGCTCGCCGCGCAGGAGGTGGATTTTCACCGTCGCGCCGCTGTGGAAACGTTTGCGGTCATCGACGCGCTCGGTCTCGAACGCCCGGTCGTCTGGGGCCACAGCGACGGCGCCGTCATCGCGCTGCTGATGGCGCTCGATCGGCCGGAGCGTCTTGCCGCGCTGGTCCTCGAGGCCACGCACGTGTACCGCAACAAGCCGGCATCGCGTGCATTCTTCGAGACGATGGTGCGGAACCCGGATGCGCTGGGCGAGCGCGTGGCCGCCGTGCTCGAGCGCGATCACGGCAGGAGCTGGCGCGACGTGATCAGAACGAACGGCACGGCGTGGCGTCGGATCGCCGACGAGCGCGCCGCCCCGGACGAGGACTTGTACGGCGGCCGGCTGCCGCAGCTGCGCGTGCCGGCGCTCGTCGTTCACGGCGCGAAGGATCCGCGCACCGAGCCCGGCGAGCTGGATGCGCTGCGTGCGAGCCTGGCGCACGCGCAGGTCGCGCTCCTCGCCGAAGGCGGCCACAGCCCGCACAGCGAGCGCCTCACCGCGGACGAGGTGACCGACGTCGCACGAGAGTTCCTGAATGGCCGCCATTGAATTCGACGCGGTGTCGCGAGACTTCGTGACGCCAGAGGGCCGCACGTATCGCGCGATCGAGAACGTATCGCTCGCGGTGGAGGTCGGCGCATTCGTGGCGATCGTCGGTCCCAGCGGCTGCGGCAAGTCGACGCTGCTGAACCTGGCGGCGGGCCTGCTGGCGCCGACGTCGGGATCGGTGCGCGTCGCCGGCGCGAGGCTGACCGGCTTGAATCGCGACGCCACGTACCTCTTTCAGCAGGACGCGCTCTTGCCGTGGAAGAGCGTCCGCGACAACGTCGCGCTCGGACTGACGCTTCGCGGGACGTCCCGAGCCGAGGCGCACGCTCGCGCGGACGCGTGGCTGGCGCGCGTCGGACTGTCGGCGTTTCGGTTGCACTACCCGCGGCAGCTGAGCGGCGGCATGCGCAAGCGGGTGGCGATGGCGCAGAACTGGATCATCGACCGCGCGATCGTGCTGATGGACGAGCCGTTCAGCGCGCTCGACGTGCACACGCGCCAGCAGATGGAAACCGAGCTGCTCGCGCTGTGGGAAGGACGCTCGAGCGATCAGCGCAAGACGATCGTCTTCGTCACGCACGATCTCGAGGAGGCGATCGCGCTGGCGGACTGCGTCGTCGTTCTGTCGGCCGGCCCCGCGGCGCGCGTCGTCGTCGAGCACGAGGTCACGCTGGAGCGGCCGCGCGATCTGATGGAGCTCAGAACGCTGCCGGCCTTCATCGATCTGTACCGAAGCCTGTGGGCGGTGCTGCGCGAGGAGGTGATCAGAAGTCGTGCCGCGCACGCGTAGCGTCCTTGTCTGGCAGGTCGCCGTCGGCGTGGTGTTTCTCGCGTCGTGGCAGGCGCTCGTCTCTTTGAAGCTGCTCGATCCGTTCTTCGTCAGCCGCCCGAGCGACATCGGCTCGCGGATCGCCCGCTGGCTTGCGAGCGGCTCGCTGTGGGGGCATCTCGCGGTCACGCTCGAGGAGTCGCTGCTCGGCCTGCTGGTCGGCGCGGCGATCGGCATCGCGCTCGGCTTCGCGCTCGCGCGGACGCCGTTCATCGCCCGCGTGCTCGATCCCTACATCAAGATGTTGAACGCCGTCCCGCGCGTCGTGCTGGCGCCGCTGTTCCTCCTCTGGTTCGGCCTCGGGATCTGGTCGAAAGTCGCGCTCGCGGTGACGCTCGTGTTCTTCGTGATGTTCTTCAACACGTTTCAGGGCGTGCGGGACGCCGACCGCGTGTTCATCGACAACGTGCGGATGCTCGGCGCGAGCGAGCGGCAGCTCGTGCGCCACGTGCTGATTCCCAGCGCGCTCACCTGGATCTTCTCGAGCCTGCAGACGAGCCTCGGATTCGCGATGGTGGGCGCGGTTGTGGGAGAGTATCTGGGCGCCACGCGCGGCCTCGGCTACGTGATCGCGCAGGCCGAAGGAACGTTCGACACGACCGGCGTCTTCGCAGGCATGACCGTCCTCGGAGTCGTCGTCGTCATCGTCAGTGCGGGAGTCACGCAGTTGGAGCGGTGGCTGCTTCGATGGAAATCTTGAGGGTGTTCGCGATCGTCTGCGCGGTTGCGACGCTGACTGCGTGCGCGCGCCACGACCGCGTCGGCGCGCGCGTACGCGTCGCGGTGGGCGGCCAGAACCAAATGGTGTACCTGCCGACGACGCTCGCGCAGGAGCTGGGCTTTTATCGGGAGGAAGGCCTGGACGTCGAGCTGCAGGACTTCGCCGGTGGCGCGAAGGCGCTGCAGGCGCTCGTCGGCGGCAGCGCCGACGTCGTCTCCGGCTTCTACGATCACACGATTCAGATGGCGGCGGAAGGGCGCGAGCTGGTCGCGTTCGTCTCGATGCTGCGGTTTCCCGGCATGATCCTCGTTACGTCGCCGCAGCATCCGGAGATCGCGAAGATCGAGGACCTGAAGGGTCGCATTGCGGGCGTCACGACGGCGGGATCGTCGTCGCAGATGATGCTGACGTCGATGCTCAACAGGCACGGCGTGAGCACCGACGCGGTGAGCGTCACCGCTATCGGGGCCGCCGCGACCGCGGTGGCGGCGGTGGAGCACGGCAAGGTCGACGCCGCGATGATGGCGGATCCGGCGTTTACGCTCGTCGCGCGCCGCAATCCGGCGGTGCGCGTCCTCGCGGACCTGCGCACGTCGGCCGGCGTCAACGACGCCTTTGGCACGAGCGCGTATCCGGGTGCCGTGCTGTACTCGTACGGCGACTGGATACGGTCGAACCGCGACACGACTTCGCGGCTCGCGCGCGCGATCGTCCGGACGCTTGGCTGGATGCAGACGCACACGCCGGAGGAGATCGCGAGCCGGATGCCCAGGGATTTCCGCGGCGAGGACGACGCGTTGTATGCCGAGGCGTTGAAGAGCTCGATGCCGATGTTCTCGCCCGACGGCGTGATGGCCGCCGACGGCGCCAACGCCGCGAAAACGGTGCTGGAGGGTTCGATCGAGAAAGTCCGGACCGCGTCGATCGACGTGTCGAAAACCTTTACGAACGAGTTCGTGCATGGACGCTAAAACGCTGCTGCTCGGCGGGCTCGGCGCGGTTCTGATCCTCTACCTCGCGACGATCGTGCGTGGCGGGCTCGTCCGGCCGACGCTGCTGCAAACCGCGATCGGCTTCGTGACCGCGTTTCTCGACACGCTCGGCATCGGGTCGTTCGCGACGACAACGTCGGTCTACAAGCTGCGCAACCTCGTGCCCGTGAAGCTGATTCCCGGCACCCTCAACGTCGGCCACACCCTGTCGACGATCGCGCAGGCGTACATCTACACGCAGATGGTGCCCGTCGAGTCGACGACGCTGGTGGCGATGATCGCGGCGGCGATGGTGGGCTCGTGGCTCGGCGCAGGCGTTGTCATCCGGTGGCCGCGCCGCAAGATCCAGATCGGCATGGGCCTCGCGCTGCTCGCCGCCGGCGCCCTGATGCTGCTGAAGTCGCTCGCGTTCCTTCCCACCGGCGGCGCCGCGCTCGGGCTCTCGGGCGTCAAGCTCGTCGTCGGCCTGGCGGGCAACTTCGTGCTGGGCGCGCTGATGATGCTCGGCATCGGCCTCTACGCGCCGTGCATGATCCTCGTCTATCTGCTCGGGATGACGCCGACGGCGGCGTTTCCGATCATGATGGGCTCGTGCGCGTTTCTGATGCCGTTCAGCAGCGTGCAGTTCGTCCGTTCGCAGAAGTACCACCGGCAAGCCGCACTCGGGCTCGCGCTCGGCGGTTTTCCCGCAGCCATCATCGCCGCGAAGCTGGTCACGTGGCTGCCGCCCGGCGCCGTCTTCTGGCTGGTCGTGGCCGTCGTGGTCTACACCGCGGTGAACATGTTGACCACGGGGGGACGGGAAGGGCAGGAGGGGCAGGAACGCCAGGGGCTCGAGCCCCGGGAAGCGATGGGGCGCGCGGGACAGATCGGTGCGTAAACCCGTCGTTCTGGTCACGGGGGCCGGCGGCGAAATCGGCCACGGTCTCGTTGCGCGGCTCGCCGGATCCGGATCGCCGATCATCACGCTCGACGTCAGCCCGCTCGACGTTGCGCTCACGCCGCTCGTCGCGCGCGAGTTCACCGGATCGATCACCGATCTGAGCCTGCTCGAGCGGATGATCGCGGAGTTCGAGGTCGACCGGATCTATCACCTCGCCGCGCTCCTGTCGACGCGCTCGGAATTCACGCCCGTCGCCGCCCATCACGTGAACGTCGAGGGTACGCTCAACCTCCTCGAGTTCGCGCAGCGCCAGGGCGAGTCGCACGGGCGTCCGGTCGTCTTCATCTACCCCTCATCAATCGCGGCGTACGGCCTGCCGAGCCTCGAGGCGAAAACGCGCGCCGGAGCCGTCAGCGAGGATCAATACGGGCACCCGACGACGATGTATGGGTGCAACAAGCTGTACTGCGAGCAGCTCGGCGAGTACTACGCTCGACACTACAAGCAGCTGTCGGCCGACGCGCACCCGCGCGTCGACTTCCGCGCCGTCCGTTTTCCCGGACTGATCTCGGCGGTGACGATGCCGTCGGGCGGCACGTCGGACTACGCGCCCGAGATGATTCACGCGGCGGCGCAGGGCGAGAGCTACGACTGTTTCGTGCGGCCGGACACGAAGATTCCGTTCATGGCGATGCCCGACGGCGTCGACGCGCTGCTGAAGCTGGCCGCGTCGCCGCGCGAGCGCCTCACGCGCAGCGCCTACAATCTCGCCGCGTTCAACCCGTCCGCAGCCGAGATCCGCGACGTCGTCGTCGCCGCCTTTCCGGCGGCGCGGATCGTGTTCAGGGTCGATCCCAAGCGTCAGGGCATCATCGACTCGTGGCCGGCGGCGGTCGACGACGGCTCGGCGCGACGCGACTGGGGGTTCGCGCCGAAGTACGACTTCGAGCGCGCGTTCCGCGAGTACCTCATTCCCACGATCCGTCAGCGATACGGGCGCTAATCCCAAGTTAAGATGGCTCGCGTATGGAGTCGGTGACCGCGTTCGCGCCGGCGACGGTGTCGAACGTCGGGTGCGGCTTCGACGTCCTGGGCTTCGCGCTGCACGAGCCAGGCGACGAAGTGACGGCGGCGTTCGCGCCCGAGGGCGGCGTGCGCATCGCGGACATCTCCGGCGACGGCGGCAGGCTGCCGCGAGAGGCGGGGAGAAACACCGCCGGCGTCGCCGCGCAGGCGCTGCTCGACACGCTTGGCGAACGGCGCGGCGTTGCGCTCACGATCCGCAAGGGGCTGCCGTTGTCGAGCGGCCTCGGCGGCAGCGCCGCGAGCGCGGTCGCCGCCGTCGTGGCGGTCGCCGGACTCCTGCGTGCGCGCACGTCCTCTGAGACGCTGATGGCCTGCGCGTTCGAGGGCGAGCGCATCGGCGCCGGATCCGCGCACGGCGACAACATCGCGCCGGCCGTGTACGGCGGATTCGTTCTCGTGCGGGTGCCGAACCCGCCCGACGTCGTTCGGCTGCCGGTTCCACAGGGTCTCACCGCCGTCGTCGTCCATCCAGACCTGGAGATCGAAACCTCACGCGCCCGCGCCATGCTTGGCGCCGACGTACCGCTCTCAGACGCAATCCAGCAGTGGGCGAACCTCGGCGCCCTCGTCCATGCGCTGCACCGGTCCGATTTCGATCTGCTCGCGCGCGCGCTTCACGACACGATCGCAGAGCCGCGCCGGGCGCCGCTCGTGCCCGGCCTCGCCGCCATCAAGCAGGCGGCCCTGCGCGCGGGCGCGCTCGGCTGCAGCCTCTCGGGTTCCGGTCCGTCGCTCTTCGCGCTGTGCCGCAGCACGCGCGTCGCCGACGAGGTGGCCGAGGTGATGAAGGCCGCCGTTGTGCAGCACATCGGCGGCGACCCGCGCGTCTACGTGTCGGCAATCGCGCCGCACGGCGCACGCGTGGTGTCGACGTGCGCTTCGTAACGACGCGCCGCGGACCGCCGGTCTCGTTCACCACCGCGCTGTACGATGGGCTCGCGCCGGACGGCGGCCTGTACGTGCCCGAAACGGTCGAACCGTGGAGGGCCGACGAGCTGGCGCGTCTCCCGCGCCGGACCCTGACCGAGATCGGCCTGCGAGCGCTCCGCCCGTTCACGCGCGGCGACGTCGATCCGGCGACGCTCGAAGCCGTCGTCGTCGAGGCGCTCAACTTTCCGATCCCGCTCGTCGAAGTCGAGCCTGGCGTCTACGCGCTCGAGCTGTTTCACGGGCCGACGCTCGCCTTCAAGGACGTCGGCGCGCGCACGATGGCGCGACTGATGGCGGCGCTGCATCGCGCGGACGAGCCGCTGACCGTCCTCGTGGCGACCTCGGGCGATACCGGCAGCGCGGTCGGCCACGCGTTCCACCGCGTTCCGAACACCCGCGTCGTCATCCTCTATCCCGACGGCCGCGTCAGCCCCACGCAGGAAGCGCAGCTGACGATGTTCAACGGCGAGCGCGCGAACGTGCGCGCGTACGCCGTGTCGGGAAGCTTCGACGACTGCCACAGCCTGACGCGCGCCGCGTTCGGTGATCCCGATCTGCGCCGCCGCATGCGCCTGACGTCGGCAAATTCGGTGAACGTGGGACGGCTGCTGCCCCAGTCCATCTACTACTTCCACGCCACCGGACAGGCCGCGCAGGCCGGGCGGGGCGGGCAGGTCGAGTCGGTCGTCTTCTCGACGCCGAGCGGGAACTTCGGCAACCTGACGGCCGGTCTGCTCGCGAAGCGTGCGGGTCTCGCGGTCGCGCGACTGGTTGCCGCGACCAACGTCAACGACGTCGTGCCGGTGTATCTGGAGACCGGCACGTACGAGCCGCGCGCCTCGGTCAAGACGATCGCCAACGCCATGGACGTCGGCCACCCGAGCAATTTCGATCGGATGACGTGGCTCTACGACGGCGATCGCGAGGCGATGCGCCGCGATGTGACCGGCTGCCGCTTCGCCGACGAAGACGTTCGCGCGACGATCCGCCGCGTCCACGACGAGCGCGGCTACCTCCTCGATCCCCATAGCGCGATTGCCTACATGGGCCTGGCGGGCCAGGCGGGCCAGGCGGGCCGGACGGGTCACGTGAAGATTTTTCTCGCGACGGCGCACCCTGCGAAGTTTGCGGAAATCGTCGAGCCGATCATCGGATGCGGCGTCGAGAAGCCGGCGCCGCTGGCGCAGGCGCTCGCGCGGCCGCGGCACGTCATTCGCATCGACGCGTCGCTCGAGGCCGTGAAAGGGGCGCTCGGTGCCTGACGAGCGGCCGACGTTCCGCTACCGCGCCGACGTGCTGCGGGATCTGCTGCGGCACGGTGTACGGCCGACCGATCGCACGCCGCCCCAGATCGTGCGCGACTTCGTCCGCGATCTCTACAAGTACGAAATCCGCGCGCTCCGCGAACGCTACGTGCGTCGCGAGTTCGGCAAGAACGAGTACGCTGATCGCGTGGAGGCGCTGCGGCGCCGGTACAACGTGCTGGCGCTTCACGCGTGGCAGTTCGTCGAGCCCTACAATCCAAACTCGTAGCGGATCGCGCCCACAGTCCTCTCAGGGGGCTCGCCGGCGTCGAGCGTCAGCCCGTCCTCCGGCTCCTCCAGTGCCGCAAGCTGGCTCGCGAGGAGCGCGGGGCCGGCGAAATGTCCGGGCCGTTCGGTCAGGCGGTGCCGGAGCAGTCCCTCGGGCGCTTTCAGATAGACGAAGCGGATGTGTCGCAGATCGCCCCGCAGTGCGTCACGATATTGCTGCTTCAGCGCGGAGCAGGCGACGACCAACACCTCGCGGCGATCGAGCGCGCCGGCGATCGCTCGATGCAGGGCCGCCAGCCACGGCGCTCGATCCACGTCGGTCAGGCCGGTGCCGGCGCGCATCTTCGCGATCGACTCAGGCGGATGCAGATCGTCGCCGTCAACGAAGCGGCACCCGATCGCGCCAGCCAGCTCGCGCCCAATCGTCGTCTTGCCCGCGCCGGCGGCGCCGATGAGGACGACCACCACACCTGCAGCATAACGCGGCTGTCGCTCGCTCGAACCGACGACCACACCGAGCGAAGCGCGAAACCCAATCGGGATCACCAGGAATGCGACGACGTCGGCGTCGGCGCGGACGGCCAGATGCTCGCCGCCCGATATGCGCACGCCGAAGCCGATGCTCGGAAAGTCATGGCATCGCCCTGGCTTCTCGTGCGCGGCGCATCGGTGTACTCTGCATCACACGATCATCTCGAGGTGCCGCCGATCGGGACTGAGACTCCGGCGGCGACGCGCATGCCGACCGGGATCACGAAGAGCGTGATGGCTTGCGCCTCGACGCGTACGGAGAGGCGACGATTCACGCGCTGTTCGAGGCCTCCACCGACGAGGCCGACGAGCGGCGCGGTGATCATCCGGTCGCCGTCTTCGAAGTAGAAGACGCCGATGCTGCCGTAGCTCAAAAATGGCTGGAAGCCGGATGCCGTCGGCCGCAGCCGCTGCTTGTACTGCACGCCGTAAAACCCGAACGTGTCGTTGCGGCGCGGCGCCTGCACCGCGACCAGCGCCTCGACGTCGCCGCGGTCGTTCACCGGGATGCTCAGCCGGACGTCGCCGCCGAAAAAACGTCCAGCCCACTGACTCCCGATCGCGCCAACGCCTCCGCCAATCTCCACCGTGCGATCGCCGGCGGCCTCAGCCCGGGCCGGCAGCGATGCCAGAGCGATCATCGAACCGACGATGACGCCGCGAATGCCGGCGATCACTGGTTCGCCCCGAATGGAACGACCAGGCCGACCGATGCCCGGACGCCGGCCGGGAAGATGAAGAACGCTATCGCGTCCGCATCAGCGCGGATGGCGATGTGATCGCCGAGCGACTTGCGCACGCCGAGGCCGACGCTGGGATAGATCATGGGATCGGTCTGGGTTCGGGTGTACGCCGGCGTGGTCGTGACGGTCCGCGGCCCATACACGTACAGTCGCTCCGGAACGGCCTCTTTGTAGTACGCGCCGCTCAGGCCGTAGCTCAGATACGCGTGAAATCCCGAGTGCGTCAGGTTGCTCAACCGCTGGTGCAGAACGACGCCGTAGAGCCCTTCGGTCCGCTGCGTGTCGCCGCCGATCGCGAACTGCGAGTACTCCCTCACCGCAATCGTTCGCCGGCCGTATGTGATGTAAGGCTCGATCGAGAAGCGATCGCTCAACCGCACGTTCGCGCGCGCATCGAGCGCAGGACTGTGCAGGGAGGTCGACCAGGTTTCGTAGCTCGCGTCCATCGCGACACCGCCGATTCCGAGGCTGACGTCGGCCACTTGAGCCTCCGCGCGACCGGCTGCGGCCGCCAGCGCCAGCGTCAGCACGACGACGAGTTTCGGTTTGTCCATCGGGCCCCTCCACCCGATAATGCGCAGACCCC
>Ga0066903_100006294_pt1 | contig 10511 bp, 12 predicted proteins | sample PanSoiMetaGPlot1_FD_67491 | JGI IMG/M metagenome (GOLD analysis project Ga0066903, IMG submission 67491) | Tropical forest soil microbial communities from Panama analyzed to predict greenhouse gas emissions - Panama Soil - Plot 1 (version 2) | ecosystem: Environmental > Terrestrial > Soil >...
GGCGCCGCGCAAGCCGATCGGCGTTTCAAAGACACCGCCATCTGGAGACGCGAAGCCCCTGGTTCCGCTGGCGACTTCATCAGCGCCAACAGCATCGACTTCATCTGAGATGCGAGTCCGACATAGCACGCTCGGCGATCCCGGCGATCTCCACGCGGAGCCGAGCTCGAGGCCGTGGGCCATCGCGATGCATCTGCGGCTGCTGAACATCTTCAAAGAATGCCAGTCTGCAGGCGAGGCGCTGATGTCGGCGTGCAGCGCGTTTCAAAAGCATGAGGGGTGGCGTCAACTCTCCGATCGTAAGGGCCACCCGTTCAAGAGTTGGGATGAGTTCTATCGGACTCCGACGCCGTTTGGATTGTGTCGGCCCGAGTGCAATCCCAACGCGATTGAACGGGCGATCGAGATCGCGACCGCCACGCAGTCGACGAAGGAGCCAGCCGACGACGTGGGCAGTGCCGCTGCTAAACCGACTGGTACTACTTGCGCGTGGTGCGGACAACCATCGATCGATGCCACGCATCACTGCGACGCGCCAGACCCGAAGGAGTTTCTCGCGTCATTGCGAACGGGACGTAAATGACCTTCACCGTCTACGGCACGCCGGTGCCGCAAGGCTCGACGAAGGCGTTCACGCCGAAGGGCTGGAAACGTCCCGTCCTCACCAGCGATAACGCGCGGCTGAAGTCCTGGCGGCAGCTCGTCGCCGAGGCCGCCCACCTGGCGCTGCTCGAGCAGCCGGCCGCCGAGCGTCAGTTGATCCTCGACGCGGTGACGTTGACGATCACGTTCGCGCTGCCGCGGCCGGCGTCGCTGCCGAAGCGGATCACCACGCATTGCAAGCGACCGGATCTCGATAAGTTGGTTCGTGCCGTGAGCGACAGCCTGACGGGGGTTTTGTTTCACGACGACTGCCAGGTCGTCGAGCTCACCGCCATGAAGGGTTACGCGCCAGTCGGGCAACCGCCGTTCGTGACGGTCACCGTTGCGGCCAAGACGGCGACGCAGGATTCATCGTTTGCGAGGAGGACAGCTGTATGAGGAGCAAAATCTCGCCACAGGACGCAGAAGAATTTACGCAGAGCGCCGCCTTGGTGGTCGCCGGCGGCTGGCGACAGATCGCCCTGGCGACACGGATGGGCGTCCCGAAGGCTCTGGGCCTGACCACTGAAGAATGGGTGAAGAAGTATCTCAGGGGCTACATCCAGTACTCAGTCACCGAACGCCTCGACATCACCGCGCAGCTCAAAGCAGAGGGCCGTTCGCAGCGGGAGATTGCGCGGGTGCTCGGCGTCTCCGAAAAGACCGTGCGTCGAGATGCGGCATATGCCGCAGGCAGTCAAACAGAACCCCTCACACAGTGGGAATTATCGGTGCTCGCGGCGGCGACTGCGGCAGATGCCGCACTTACTGATCGGGAAGCGTTCGATGAGGCCGAGGCCATGATGATGGACGGATGCGCTCAGATGCGACGCATCTTCGACGCGCTTAGGGACACGGCGGTCCCCGTAACTGAAGGTGCAGCGCTGTGAAGCGAAACCGCTTGTGGTCGACCCACGGGGGGTAGCGGATTCTGCCGCGGTGAGTTTTTCACGCGCAAAAATTTGGGGCCTGCCCGGTTTCCGGCCGTGACGAAAGCGCCGCGACACCTCCCCGCCCTGGTCCCGGTCGGCGATCCGGTGGTCGAGTGGCTGCGCGAGCTGGAGGCACGCGTCGGAGTCCTCGAGCAGCGCGTCCACACGCTCGACGACCGGCGCCGGGCGCGCGACGCCGTACACGTGGCCGCGCTCGAGGCGCTGGCGCGATCGACGCGCGGGTTGGTGTTCTCGGCGCAGTCGGCGATGACGGTGGCGCAGACGGTCGATGCGGAGCTGGACGCGGCACTCCGGGCGGCGCAGCTCGAGACGCCGCAGGCGCTCGGGCGGTGGCTGGCCATGGTGGCCCGTCGACCGCTGGCGGGCGTCCGGGTGCAGCGCGTCAAGCGAGAACTGGTTGGCGTGCTCTGGGTCGTGCGTCGCGAGCACGCATGACGTCGGCGCACAGCGTCATGGCGATCGTTGTGCCGGGCGCGTCAGCGCCGTGTAATGGACCGCACTATGGCAGCAGCCGTTCACATCACCGAGTCGTTACCGGACCCGTGGTCTGATCCGACGGCGTTCGCGGGGATCGCGGCGCCCGTCGACCAATTCGCCGTCTACCACGAGCGCCAGATCGTCGCGGCGAAGGCGATCGCGTTCGTGCGGTTCTTGAGTTGTCTGCACGAGACGAACAACTACGTCGAGCTGGCGATCAACCGGTTCGCGCGTCTCTTCTCGCGGTCGGCGTTTGCTGACCTGATCACGAAGGCGGCGATCATTCCCGGCACCGCAACCGACGCGACCTGGGGCGGGCCGCTGGCGCCGCTGAAACCGTTGGCGGACGGGTTCCTCGCGTATGCGCGGCCGCTGTCGGTGATCGGCCGGATTCCCGGCCTGCGGATGGTCCCGTTCAACGTGCAGTTCAGCGTGCAGACCGGCGTCGGCGGCTACGCGTGGGTCGGGGAGAACTACGCGAAGCCAGCCAGCGCTCTGGCCTACGCGACCAAGTCGCTCAGCTTCGCGAAGGCGGCCGGCACGGTTGTCGTGACGGATGAACTGTTGCGGTTGTCCGTGCCGGACGCCGAGCCGCTGCTGCGGGACGATCTCGCCGCCGGCGTGAACGCGTTCGTTGATGCGCAGTTCCTGCTGCCATCGAAAACCGCGGCGGCGGGGATCTCGCCGGCGAGCATCACCAACGGGGTGACGCCGATTGCGCCGACGGGCACGACGACGGCCGCGCTGAAAGCGGATGTCGGCGCGTTAATTGCGCAGTGGGTCGCGAACAATCCCGACACGACCCGCGGCGTGCTGCTGTTCGCGCCGCGCGAAGCGGCGATGCTGAACGCCTCGCTGGCGGTGCCGACGGTCCTGCTGAACGGCGTCGGCAGCTACAGTGGGTTCCCGACGGTGGTGTCTGGCAGCGTGGGCACGACGATCGTGATGCTCGACGCGAATGCGGTGTATGTCGCCGATGCCGGCGTCGCGGTGAGTCTATCGAAGAACGCCACGATTGAGCTGGCCGACACGCCGAGTTCCCCGCCGGTGGCCGCGGGCGTGATGACGTCGCTCTGGCAGGAAAACCTGATCGGCGTGCGGGCCGAGCGGTACATCACGTGGGTGAAGGGGCGCGCGACCGCGGTCTCGCTGGTGAGCCCGACGGCGTACGTGCCGGGAACCTGATCATGGCGATCGCACCGTTCGTCGGCTATTTCAGCAAGGAGACACTGCTCGCGGCGTGCGCGCAGGCGACGCGTGATGTGGCGCAGCTCACCGATCAGCAGTTGTCGATCATGGCGGTCTACGACCTGGACGGGGCGCGTGTGCTCGAGACGAAGCGGGCGCGGGCGTGGGAGGACGCCGAACGCGCGGAGGCGTTGGCCCGTGCGGCGCTGGCGCCGGTGGCAGTCACGCCGGCACCGGCCGGCACGGGGATCACCGCCGAGGTGCTCGACGCGCTCGTGGACGGTCTCGGCGAGGGTCTCCGGAACGTGTTGGCGCCGTTGCGGAAGCAGATCAGCGATCTGCATGCGGCGAACGAGGCGCTCGAGCGCAAGGTCGTGGTCCTCGAGGGGCTGGTGGCGGATCGTGCGGTGGGCCGTGATGTGGACCGCTGAGGACGTCACACTCATTCGTGCGGCGGCGATCCTGCGAATCGACGCACTCCTCGACGGCTATCGCAGCCGCTTCGATGAGCGTCTACGCGCGTGTGCCGCGGCGTCAGCGGAGGACCACATCGCGGTCGCGGTGGCCGTGTTCTGCGCCCGGCAGAGGGCCGTCGAGTGGCTCGACAAATGGCTCGCCCACCAACGCGTGCACTGACGTTACCGGAACGCGCTCTTGATCAACCGGGCGACGACCTGCGAGACGCTCGTATCAAGCCGGCGCGCGAGTTTGATCAGTTTGTCGTGATCGCTGCTCTTGACCCACGCCGACACGGCGGATCGCGGTTCGTCCACGCGCGGGCGACCGCGTTTCGCAGGTGCTGGTGGCTCATTGGCCATGTGGCCGGAAATTATGCGCCAGACGCGCGACGTTGCCCCAGGAACGACGATCGGGCGATGGGACACGGCCTAGTCGGCTGTGTCCCCGGTGTGTCCCCAGCCTCAAAATTGGTCGGGATGGCCGGATTCGAACCGGCGACCCCCTGACCCCCAGTCGGGTTTTCGCCCCAAACACGCCTAGACACTCCTAGACACACACGGCCGGCAACCGTCGCGGCTAGAAGCACTTAGTGGTAACATAGCTAGCCACGACTAGACACCCAAGGACACGACATTTTGTGTCCCCGGGGACACGAACCGTCCCGCTGACCGCCAATCAGGTGGCCGGGAAACACGGGGACACCGGGGACACAGGGACATGACACCGATGCCGACTGTGACGCTCACCGATCGCTTCATTGACACGTTGAAGGCGCCGCCGCGGCGCGTGGAATACCACGACGGGCACTGCCGCGGCCTCGTGCTGCGCGTCACGCCGGCCGGCGTGAAGACCTGGACGTTGCGCTATCGCGCCGAGAACGGCAGCACGCAACGGCTGACGCTCGGCGTCTATCCCGATCTCACGTTGAAAGGCGCGCGGAAAGAAGCCGACATCCAGCGTGGCACCGTCGCCGACGGCGATGATCCGGCGGCCGCGAAACGCGTCGCGCGGACCATGGCGCAGAGCGCGACCGATACCGTCGCCGATCTGGCCAAGCGGTATCTCGCCAAGCACGCGAAGACGAAGAAACGCAGTTGGCAGGAGGACGAGCGGATGCTCAACGCCGACGTCCTCCCCCGCTGGGGGACGCGTCGCGTGGCGGATCTCACCCGTCGCGATGTCCGCGCGTTGCTCGAGGCCATCGTCGACCGCGGAGCGCCAGTCGCCGCGAATCGGTATCTCGCGCTCGTTCGGAAGATGCTCAACTTCGCCGTCAAGGATGACTGGATTGATGCGAATCCGGCAGCACTGATCGACAAGCCGGGCGCCGAAGCCTCGCGCGAACGCGTACTGACCGACGCCGAGCTCCGGCTCGTGTGGGCCGGCTGCGCGACCGAGCGGGCGGCGCTCTGTGCCTTGACGCGGTTACGGATCGTCACGCTGCAGCGCGGCAAGGAACTGTCACATCTGCGCTGGGAGGACATCGAGGGCGACTGGCTCACGCTGCCATCGACGATCACGAAGAACAAGATCGCGCATCGGGTGTTTCTGACGGCGCCGGCACAGGCGATCCTCGACACGCTGCCGCGGATCAGCGATTGCCCGTGGGTGTTTCCCGGTGTCGGCGACCGGAAGCCGCTCGGTGATGAAAAGAAGGCGGGTCCGCGGATTCGCGAGTGGTGCCTCGCACATCTCCAGAAAACCGATCCCTCGATCGAGACGTTCGATTTTCGGCTCCACGATCTGCGGCGCACGGGCAGCACGCGCATGGCCGAAGCCGGCATCCCGGCGATCGATGTCGCGCGCGTGCTCAATCACATCGACGGGACGCCGCGCGCCACCCACGTCTACAACCGCTACAGCTACGACCGCGAAAAGCAGGTGGCGCTCGAGACGTGGGCGCGCGTCCTGACCGCGATCCTCGACGAGCAGCCACGCCCGGCCGTCGTGCCGTTCGCGCGGGCCTGACACGCCAGGCGCGTGGCCCTTCCGCCGCAGTTGGAAACCGCCGATCCTGAGCGCGCCACGATCGTCTTGTGCCAGTTCATGAACGTTCTCGCGCAGGATGCGCGCGTTCGCGCCGGACTCGACGCCTGGTGGGAGCGCGTGTGGGCACGGCTGCCTCCGCACGCGACAGCTCCGGTCGCAGCCGCGGCGCTCTGGGCGGATCTCGACGGTGACCGAGCACTGGTCAATAGCCTCGTTGAGCGGGATCTCAGACTCGCCGCCTACGACTGGCTCGCTCCCGTGCTGCACTTTCAGTTTTACGCGTCGTCGCTAGGCCAGGAGATCCTCGTTAGCGAACCGCAGCACGCGGTGACGCGCGCGCCCTTCGAGCGCGCGACCCACTATGCGAAACGCGATCGCGTCGCCAAGAATGCGCTCTGGCGTCCGGTCGGCTATCGCGCCCCACGGAACGATGAGGCCGACTATGCGCGCGACGTCGAATGGTTCTGCGCGGGCAGGATCCAGAACCCACGCGTCGAGGAGGCCGAGCTCGCGCGCGCGTGGGCGTCGACCCATCGGCGACACTCGCGCAGCCACCAGACGTCGGTCCATAGAGGCATCACACGCGTCGAGCGCATCCTCGACGGGATTCACCTCGTCTCGCACCTGGCGCCGCTACGGCCTCGGACCGGCCGCCTCCTGCTTCTTTTAGCGGACTCCCACTAACAGCAGCACATCGCCGCGTTGGCACCTGTTATCTGTCTAGCGCAATGCCTAGACAGACAACCACAACACCAGAAACGCGCGGACGTCGAACGGTGTCGCGTCGGAAACAGGTTGCCGCGGATATTCAGGTAAGCCCACGCACGATTCAACGCTGGGAAGCCGATGGAACCTTCCCGCGCGGCGTCCGACTCGGCCCCAATTCCGTCGGCTATTTCGACGATGAAGTCGATGAGTGGAAGGCCACGCGTCAACTGCGGCCGGCGCGCGGGCGCCAGATCCCACGGCCATGATCCGCCACGCAACGACGGCCACCGTCGGACCGCACGTCGCCGACGCCATCGCATTCTTGGCGGCTCGCGGCCTACCCGGTCCTGACGTCGCTGCGGAGTTAACTCCGCACACCGCCGCGGGAGATGATCGCGATCTCGCGCTGATCGATCTTTCCGACTCCCTCGAGAACGTCGTCGCTCTGGCGCACAGCCTCGATGCGGACGTCGACACGTATCGGCTCATTGCCACCGCGACGCTCGAGGCGCTCGACACGACCCACAAGCAACTACAACGCGTTACCGCCGAGCGTGATCAGCTCCGCGATCAACTGCGCGCGCTGCGCGAGGATCTGCTGCTCCGCGCGGGGGCCGCGTGAGTTTCGTCGACGCGCTCGCCGGCGCCTCCCCCGCGCGATCGCTCGCGGCCGTCGAGGAAGTGTTTCACCGCTGGATCCGCGACGACGACCTGATCCCGACCCGCGCGGTCTTGGCCGCCTATCTCGCGAATCGGAAGCTGGACGGCGATCCCGTCTGGCTGATGCTCGTCGGCGGGTCCGGTGTCGGGAAGAGTGAACGGCTGACGCCGCTCGCGGCGCTCGACGATGTCGTGCTCGAGTCGTCGATCTCCGGACCCGCGGCGCTGCTGTCCGGTACCGCACGGAAGGACCGCGCGAAGAGTGCCACCGGCGGCATCCTGCGCACGCTGCCCAAGGGCGGCGGCATTCTGCTCCTGAAAGACTTCACCAGCATTCTCGATATGCACCGCGACGCGCGTGCCGAGCTGCTCGCGGCGCTCCGGGAGATCTACGACGGACGCTGGGATCGCAGCATCGGCGCGGATGGCGGGTCGACGCTGACCTGGACGGGGCATCTCGGCTTGATTGCCGGCTGCACGACGGCGATCGACAGCGCGCACGCCGTCATGTCGACGATGGGCACGCGCTTCGTGCTCGTGCGGCTGCGGGCCGACGACAAGCTGGCGGAGACGGCGTTGAAGCACGTCGGCCGCGAACAGCCGATGCGCGACGAGCTCCGGGATGCCGTGCGCGGGCTCCTCAGACAGCCGCCTGGCGTCGCGCACGACTTGAGCGATCAACGTGTCCTGGCACGACTGACGGCGCTCGGACGGTTCGTCGCCCTGGCGCGCTCGCCGGTCGATCGCGACTACCAAGGCGACATCCGCCTGGTGCTCGACGCGGAAGCGCCGACGCGGATCGTGAAGATGTTCGCGCAGTTCTGGCGGGCCGCCGGCTTACTCGGCCTCGACCGGTCGGCTGCCTGGACCTTGGTGCGCCGCGTCGGCATGGACTCGATCCCGAAGCTGCGGCGTGAAGTCCTCGATCACCTGAACACGCGCCGTCTCGACGGCCTCCCGATCTCGGCGTCCACAACGGACGTCGCCGAGGTGGTCGAGCATCCCAGCCGCACGACGCGGCGCGCCCTCGAGGACTTGACGGCGCATCGGGTGGTCCGGCGGATCACCGGCGGGGAGGGCAAGGCGGATAACTGGACGCTGACCGACCAGGCGCAAAAGTGGCTCGACCAGACCTTGCCAGAAATGTCGGAACACGTAGACACCCCCTCTTCTATTCACAAAACCACATACACAGACATTTCTGGCAAGGTCGCCACCAATAAAACCGGGGCGAAATCGACGCCGAAATCCGGGAACGGCCGCGATGAGCAGCTCTGATTTCGTCGTGCTGCGCGGCGGCCTCGCCTTACCGCTGCCGGTCATCCGCCTGGCGCTCGAGCTCGAAAGCCGCGGCCTTCACATGCGGGCGGACGGCGACATGGTCGTCATCGGGCCGAAGGAGCTGCTCACCGACGCCGACCGCGACGCGATCCGGACGTGGAAGCCCCACCTGCTGGCGTTGCTGGAATACAACCCCGACGCCTACGGCGGGCCGCAGTGACGCAGAAACACACAAGGCCCGGCGGTGATGCCGGCCACCCCGAAAGGATCCCTATGAACGCCGACGGTGCGCTCGTCCACTCGGCCGATCAGAAGCTGGCGGTCCTCACCGAGGTCGAGCGTCGCCTGGCGGCCGTCGAGACGGTCGATGAGGCGAAGGCGATTCGTGACCAGGCGGAAGCCGTCCGCGTCTACGCCAAGAGCGCACGGAAAGGCCTCGCCGTGCAGAACCGGGCGGCCACGATCAAACTCCTCGCCGAACGACGCGCCGGGGAATTGCTCGCGCGGATCGACCGCGAACGCGGCAAGCGCGATGGTCGGTCGGAACTTCATAACACGCTGTTACGAAGTGATCTGGACGGGATGACCGCGCATCGCTGGCAGCTGCTGGCGACGATTCCCGAAGCCGAGATCCGACAACGGGAGGCCGACTGTAACGACGCGCAAAGGGAACTCACCAGCACGGCGCTGTATCTCGAGCGCAGTCGCCAGCAGCGCGAGGAGGATCGGCAGGCGGCCTGGATCGCGGCCGCCGATGTGGCGCGCCAGGCGACGGCGGATGACACGCTCGGCGTGTTCCATCTGGACTGTCAGGCGCTCGCCGCATCGCACCTCGAGCCCGACAGCGTCGATCTCGTCTTTACCGACCCGCCGTATCACGACACCACCCTCGACCTGTATGTCGATCTCGGGACCATCGCCGCGCGCGTGCTGAAGGACGGCGGCAGTCTGATCACGTACATCGCGCATCACCGGTTGCCGGAAATCGTCGCGATGCTCCAAGCGGCCGGCCTCACGTTTTTCTGGCCCCTCGCCATCACCTACGACTCGCCCAGTCCGAAAGCGCGGATGCGCGAATACGGCATCGTCGTCGAGTGGAAGCCATTGCTGTGGTTTGTCAAAGGACGGTTTCGATGCCGCGATGACATGCGATGGGTGGCCGATCGGGTCGTATCGCCCGACCGCGAGAAGCGGTTTCACCCGTGGCAACAGGGCATTGCGCCGGCGACCTATTACATCGAAGCGCTCACGCGCCCTGGTGAGTTGGTCGTCGATCCCTTTTGCGGAGGCGGCACGACCGCCGTGGCGGCCGCGCATACGCGCCGCCGGTGGATCACCGGTGACGTGGACGAACGGGCGGTGTGGATTGCACGCGAGCGTATTCGTCAGGCGTGCTCGGACGCGAGTAGCCCCGACACAACGGATCGACCCGACACAACGGAACTAGCCGAATAGAAAAGCCCGGCGGTCGCACGCCGGGCCCAACCGGAGGAACACCCTATGACGACGCCGAATGTTACACCCTCACCGCCGCAGTCGTGGCGCGCAAAGTATCAAGTCCATCCCTGCGCCGATGTCTTCCCGATGATCAGCGACGCCGAGCTCGACGCGCTCGCAGAGGACATCAAGAAGAACGGCCTGCGCGACAAGATCGTCTTCTGGAACCACGGGAAAAATCCAAAGAAGATCGTGGGTACCCTCGCCATCGAGAGCCTGGCTCGGGATTACGTGTTGCTCGATGGGCGAAATCGTCTCGCCGCACTCGAACGACTCGGGAGATCCCTGACGGTCTCCCACATGGAGCTCCTCGAGCACGACGTCGATCCCGCGGCGTACGTCATCTCGAAAAACATCCATCGCCGCCATCTCACGAAGGAACAGCAGGCCGAGAAGATTGTTCAGACGATCGAGGCCGGCAAGATCGACCGTGCAACGTCTGCGCGGTCGTTCAACACGACGACCGGCAAGAAAGGCGGCTCGACGAAAGATCCCGTGCTCACTGCTGCCGTCGAGGAAGGGAAGAAACACGGCATCAGTAAGCGCACCGTCCAGAATGCGCGCGCGAAATTGAGCGGCAAGACGCCGGCGCCGCGCAAGCCGATCGGCGTTTCAAAGACACCGCCATCTGGAGACGCGAAGCCCCTGGTTCCGCTG
>Ga0066903_100006295_pt1 | contig 10510 bp, 6 predicted proteins | sample PanSoiMetaGPlot1_FD_67491 | JGI IMG/M metagenome (GOLD analysis project Ga0066903, IMG submission 67491) | Tropical forest soil microbial communities from Panama analyzed to predict greenhouse gas emissions - Panama Soil - Plot 1 (version 2) | ecosystem: Environmental > Terrestrial > Soil >...
AGATCGGGATAGAGGTGTACGAGCCTAATCTTCCCAGAATCCACGCACGTACCCCGTCCGTTGAAGGATCTGTCGCATCGCGAGCATTGCCGTGTACGTGGGCAGGACGTACACCGTTTCGCCTGGCTCGGCCGCCGCCAACCCCAGCTCGAGCGCACGCCGCAGGTCGTTTTCTACCCGAATGCGTTCGGGCTCCACGCCAGCGTACTTGAGTCGCACGGCCATGTCCTCGGCTCGCAGACCCGCGCAGACCGCGACGTTCACGCGCTCCTGGAGACGTTCGAACTCCACGTCCCACAGCCACGACACGTCGGTTCCATCGGCGAACAGGTCGTTGATTGCGATCAGCAGCGTGCGCCGGCCCGCTGGCGCGAGCACCGTGCGCAGCACTTCGGTGAACCCGACCGGGTTCTTGACAAGGGCCAGGAATAGTTGCCGATCCTCGACCTGGATGCGCTCCAGGCGACCGAACGCGGCGGTGAAGGTTTCCAGGCCGCGAACGACGGTTTCGCGCCGGACGCCCAGCGCGTTGCTGACGGCGACGGCGGCCAGCGCGTTGTACACGTTGTACAGGCCCGGCAGGTGCAGATGGGCGCGTATGACGCCGTCCGGCGTCGCTACCACGAGGTTCGAGCCTGCGTCGCCGCGGAGTTCGACGCTCGTGGCCGTGACTGACAGCGCCGGGCGGGCGAAATCGCAGCGCGTGCAGGCGTAATGGCCTAGATGGCCGTAGAACACGAGGTCGTATCTGAGGCTCGCCCCGCAGCAAGGACACAGCCGCGCGTCCGCCGCGTGCGGTAACGTCGGCGTCCCGACAGATGGGTCGTCGATGCCGTACGTAACGACCGACGCGGCGCCACTGTATGCATGAGAAGGGATGTCTGAGACGAGCGGATCGTCGGCGTTGACGGCTAGCGTTGTCCCGAGCGGCAGCGTCGCCGCTGCGTCGCGCCACAGGCCAGCGACAAAGTGGACCTCGCCGTACCGATCGAGCTGGTCGCGAAAGATGTTGTGCAGCAGCAGCACTCGGGGCTGGATGTGGTGCAGCGCGCCGGGTACGGTGGCCTCGTCGACTTCGAACAGGCCGACGTCGCCGCGTGGGCGGGCCTGCCAGTCGGTCGCCTGGGCGACCGCGCTGAACAGCCCAGACAGCATGTTCGCACCCGCGCGATTGTGGATCGGTCGCATGCCAGCGCCCCGCAAAATGTGTGACAGAAATCGGGTCGTCGTCGTTTTACCGTTGGTGCCGGAGACGACGATGCTGCCGTTCGGGAGCGAACCGGTGACGTCGCGCAGGGCGTGCGGCGCCAGGCGCGGCACCAGGTGGCCGGCGATGACCGTGCCGCCGCCTCGTCCCAGGCGTCGGCTCAGCCCCGCCGCCGCGCGGCCGGCCATCAGAGCGGCGCTGAGTCGTGGGCGCATGGCGTGGCTCCCGAATTGTGGCAGAGATCCCATGTGCCTTAAGGGTGCCGCCGTCCAGTCAAGATCACCTATAAATCACCCGCGGACTCACCCCCTGTGGACCGCTTTTTGCGTTTACTGTTCTGACTCCCATGGCCGTTGAGACGCGCCGCGTCGAAACCGCCCCGGCCTCGACGCAGTCGTTGCTGCGCGTCGCACTCTTGGCGACGGCAGCAACACTGGGTGTCTCGGGCGCCGCGACGGCCGCCGTCAGCATGCTGGCCGGGCTCCTCGTGTACCAGTACGCGCGCGCCCGCGGCCAGTGGGGCACTGACGAGCCGCCAGACGGCATGGCCGAGGAAGTCAGCTTCGCCTCGGCCCAGGACAACGTGCGTATCAGCGGCTGGTTCTTCTCGGCCGGCCTGCAAGCGCCCGCGCCAACGATCCTCCTGTGCCACGGCATCTGGACTGGCCGTCGCGAATGCCTGCCGATGGCTCTGCGCTTCGCGGCCGCCGGCTACAACGTGCTCTGCTTCGACTTCCGCGCCCACGGCTTGAGCGATGGTCGGTTCACCAGCGTCGGCCACCACGAGACGAACGACGTCCTCGGGGCGGTCGAGTATCTGCTGCAACGGCCCGAGGTGGATCCGAAGCGCATCGGCGTCATCGGCTTTTCGATGGGCGCAGCAGCATCGATTCAAGCCGCCGCGCGGTCGCGGCACATCGCGGCCGTCGTCGCTGACAGCGCCTACGCGAACTTCCTCGACGCCGCCCGATACAGCTTCCGGCTGGTCACACGGGTGCCGCACTTTCCGCTTGCCTCGATCGCGATGCACTGGGCGAAATGGATCGTGCACGTCGATGCCAGTCGCCTGCGACCGGTCGATGTGATCGGCCAGATCTCACCCCGTCCGGTGCTGATCACGCACGGCGGGCTGGATGAGATCGTCCCGGTCCGCCACGCCCACACGCTGTTCAAGGCCGCCGAAGAGCCGAAGGAGCTGTGGGTTGTGCCGGACGCGCACCACGTCGGTGCGCGCGACATCGACCCCGACGGGTACTTCGACAGGATCGAGCGCTTCTTGCGTCAGGCCCTCAGTGCCGATCCCGTCTAGTTTGCCCTAGGCCAGGAAGGCGGCCACCGAGATTCCCGGGCATTCTCCACGTTGTCGGCCGCCTTCCTGGGCCCACCCCATCGGCTGAGCAGCTCGGGATGACCGCGCGGCGGTGGCGCGACTGACTCGTCGACCCCGAACCAGCCGCCGAGGCGACGGCTGAACAGCCCACGGATGACGTCTCGGCGCACAGCCAGCCATTCTGGCCACGGATCGGTGGTCGGCGGGCGGCTGGAGTACGTTCCCTCGACGTACGCCGCAGTCACGTCGCCGATGGCCGACTGCGCTCGCGGGACCTGGCGTCCGAACCGGTCGGCGATTTCGAATGGCGTATCGCTCGTCCGCGCACGCAGCGCACCCGACCAGCGCCCGAGCTTGATGAGCTCGGCGTAGGGTCGTTGGTAGAGCTGAAGCGAACCGAAGCCACGCCGCCAGGCGAGCGCCACGAGGCCTGCGCCTAGCAGCCCGACGAGCACGATAGCCCCCAACCCAAGAAGGATCACGCCGGGCAGCGTGCTCAGAAATGGCCTGGCTGACGTACCTGCGGTCTGGTCGCGAATATTCAGGAGCTCGTCCAGCTCCTCGGGCGTGAGCTGGCCGGTACCGGCTGGCTGCGCGGCGTCCGGTTCGGGCGCTGTTTCCGGCGCTGGCGCTTCTTCGAGGCGGGAGGGTATCGGCCGGATCGCCGACGGCTCGAACGTGATCCAGCCGTAGCGCGGGAAGTACACCTCGACCCAGCTGTGCGCGTGATTCTCGCGCACCGTCGAGATGCCCGTGGCAGGGTCGAACTCGCCAGGCGCGAAGCCGGACGCTACCCGCGCCGGCACGCCTTCAGCGCGCAGCAGGACCACCATGGTCGTGGCAAAGTAGTCGCAATAGCCCTGCTTGGAATCGAACAGGAAATAGTCGACCCAGTCGCGGTCCGGCGGGACCGGGTCGACGTGCGTCGAGTACGTATACGTGTCGCGCAGCGACGTCTCGATCGTGGCGGCCTTGTCGAACGGCGACGCGGCGCCGCGCGTGATCCCGTGGGCGGTCTCGACGACGCGCCGCGGCAGGTTGCGCGGCAGTTGCAGGTAGCGCTGGCGGACCCAATCCGGATAATTCTCGCCCGCCGATCGCAAGTCCTGGATGGTGGCAATCGAGACCGCCGACACCACCGTATAGTCCTGGCTCTGCAGTAACGGCGCGTCCAGGCGCACCGTCGCGAGATCGCCCGGATCACCCCGTGTGTCCACCGTCGTCGGTTGGCTGAAGCGCAGCGGCGTATCCGCTGCAAAGGCGACTGACGTACGACTCGCCAGCACCTTGATCTGTGTCGTCAGCAGTCCACGCCCAAGTGGGATCGCATCCGCTGGCAGGAGGTCGGTGTTTGCATCGAACTGGCCGCTGGTCGTTTCCGTGCTCGTGATGGCCTGGCCGGCGTAGCGATCCGCGGTGGTCGCTCGGAGATAGGTCGGCCCGCTCGCCTTGACTTGCAGCACAGGTGTGTCGCCGAGGTCGAAGGCGCCGCGCGGCGCAAGCGTGCGTCCAAAACTCAGTCCACGCGCGTTGCGCTCCGTAGAGTTCAGCGCGGCAAACCAGCGATCGAAGTCGCCTTCCAGGCTCTGCCACGGCGAGGTTACGCGGTTCCAGCCGCTGGCCACCTCGTTGCTCGAGGCATGTGACGGCAGCGCCCACGCTACGGACAGCAACGCGGCCGCGCCGACCGCGGTTCCCAACAGGACGTTGCCGACCACCCGCCAGCTGACCTGCAGTTGGGCACGCCGCCAGAGCTCGGTCCGGTTGGCGAGCTGTTGCGCGGCGAGGACCAGGCAGGCAGCGAACGCAAACCAGCCGACGTAGCCGACCAGGCTCGTCGATGCGTATGACAGGTTCATGAGCAGCGCGACGCCATTGAAGACGATGGCGAGCCAGGGCGCGTTGTCTCTGAACAGCAGCCACGCAGTGATGAGCCCGAGCAGCCATGCCACCGTCGCCATCGCCAGTGCGAACACGAGCGGGTCGTTGCTGACGCCGCCACCGCCGACCGCGTCCAGCCAGGCGCCGACCCGGCCGATGATCCAGTCGACTTGCTCGTTCAGCGAGTTGCCGACGGCGACGTGCGCGTACAGCCAGGTGATCACCTCCGCCCCGAGCACCGCGCCAAGGAGCAGGGCCAGCGGGCCAGGCGTGCGTGCCCGCTCGAGCACGTACCCGGCCACGAGTCCGGCGAGCGCCAGCCGCGGGAGCGGCCCCAGGTTCGCTACCCAGCCCGCCTCTACCACCGACAGCGGCGCCTGCACAAGCAGCAGTGCGGCGGCGGCGAGCACCACCAGGTCCATTGCCCGGAAGCGCACCGGGCCACGTCGACCGGCGGCCCGACGGCGCGGCAGAGCGAGCCTTGCGAAGACCTTCAATCGCGCCCCCGCATCACCACTCGCGGTGAAGACAGCGCGTGCTGGAGGCGGTCGCCGCGTTTCACCAGGTACGTCGAGATATGCGCCGCCGTGAGCGAGCTCACCAGCAGCAGGGTCGACGGCGCCCGGCCGAATGTCGCCGCTTCGATCAGCACCGCCGTCGTGTGGACGCCGCGACCACCCAGCGCCTGGCAGAAGCGCGCCCAGGACTCGGTGGTTGACGAAGTCACGATGATCAGGGTCGAGCTGCGCGCGAACCGGCTCGTCTCGGCTGACAGGAGTGCCGACAAGGGCAAGGGGCTGCTGGCCCTGACGAGCGCCAGCACCTCCAGGATGCGTTCGGCCTGGCGCGGGCCGCGGTCAGCCGGCAGCGTGGCGGTCTGGGAGACGAGCCCGACGGCGCGGCCCTGATCGAGCAGGTGGCGTGCGAGACTGGCGGCCGCGGTGACGGCGTACTCCTCGGTGCTTTCGAGGCCACTGCCGGCGTGCACGTCGGCGTTCAGGTCGAGCACGATCCAGATGTCCGCGGTCGGGTCGAGCTCGAATTCGCGGACCATGAGCCTGGACGTACGCGCCGTGGTCGGCCAGTGGATGCGGTTGAAGGCGTCACCCGGGCGATAGTCGCGCACCGACGACACATTCGGGGTGCTGAATGGCACGCGTACGCCTTGCAGCGAGCCGCCCGGCAGTTCGCCCGGTACGCGACCGAACCGCGGCAGCGGCACGGCCCGCGGGTACACGACGACACTCGTACCCTCGGTCAGCTTGCGGCTGGCTCGAAAGATCCCGAACGGATCGCCGGAGGTGACCCATACTGGCCCCAGACTGAACCGTCCGCGGCGGGTACACGTCGACCGCAGCTCCCACACCTTGTGGGCCAGCGGGCCGAGCGACATGACGCTGTCCAGATGGTGGCCCGGGAAGTCAGATGCGTCGTGCAGCTCGAGCCACAGCCGTGGCCACCACTGACCTGGACCAGTCGTCGCTTCGAGGACGGCCTGTTCGACGAAGACGTCGCCGACCTGGACCCGCGTGGCCCTGTGCCGCCGTCGCAATTCGAGCCCCGACACATTCCAGTTGGCCCACAGCGCCGACCCGGCCACCAGCAGTCCCAGGCTGTAGACCAGGACCCACACCGCGTTCCACCCCGTCGAGAGCGCCAGCACCAGCAAGAACAGCCACAGCGCCAGCAGTCCGCCGAGCTTACGCAGCACGCCGCAGCCTTACGCCGGGACCCGCGAGCCCGGCACCGGCACCTCCTGGAGGATCGCGGCGATGATGGCGGCGGCGGTGACGTTCCGCATGCGCGCTTCGGGATTCATGATCAGCCGGTGCGCCAGCGCAGCCGTGGCAAGCGCCTTCACATCGTCCGGGATGACGTAGTCACGGCCAATCAGCATCGCCCGCGCCTGCGCAGCCCGCATCAACGCCAGGCTGCCGCGCGGCGAAGCACCCAGGTACACGTCCGCGTGGTCACGCGTCAGCCCGACGATGTGCACGATATAGCGCTGCATCTGCGGATCCACATGGATCCCGCGCACGGCCTGCTGCAGCTGCTGCAGGTCACGCGCCGAGGTCACCGCCCCAAGATCTTCGATCGGGTGCCGCAGCATCTGCCGCTGCAGCACGCTCGCCTCCTGCGACGGCTCGGGGTACCCCAGATGGATCCGCAGCAGAAACCGATCGAGCTGCGCCTCGGGCAGCGGAAACGTACCCTCGTACTCGATCGGGTTCTGGGTCGCGAGGACGATGAACGGCGCCGGCAGCGGCCGCGTCACACCCTCGACGGTCACCTGGTTTTCTTCCATGGCCTCGAGCAAAGCCGACTGGGTCTTCGGTGTCGCGCGGTTGATCTCGTCCGCCAGCACGACGTGGGCGACGATCGGGCCAGCGCGGAACTCGAACTCGCGCGTGCGCTGGTTGTAGATCGACACCCCGGTCACGTCCGAAGGCAGCAGATCCGGCGTGAACTGGATGCGCTTGAACGTGCAGCCCGTGGCGCGCGCCAGGCTCTTGGCGAGCATGGTCTTACCGACGCCTGGCACGTCCTCGATCAGCAAATGCCCCGCCGCCGCCAGCCCAATAATCGCCAGCTCGGCCTCGGCGTGCTTACCGACAAGAACCTGTTCGACTGCTGCGACCAGGTCCCGCAGGGTCTGCGTGCCGCTCATCGAGCGGTTACGCGCCGTGACATCTCTTGAACTTCTTGCCCGAGCCGCATGGGCACGGGTCGTTTCGCCCGACCTTGCCCGCGGGCACCCGCGCGCCGACAGCCGCGCCCGCAGACGCCGCCGCGGCGGCGCGGGCACGCCGCGCCACGGCTGTGGTGCCGTTGGTCGCGGCTGCGCCGCCGGAGCCCTGGAACGCAGCTTCGGTGGGCGGTGGTGGCGGCGGCGCCTGCTGGCGCATCTGCAGGTGGTAGATGGCGTTGACCACGTCCGCGCGGATCTGCGCCTGCAGATCGTCGAACATGCGCGCCGCCTCGACCTTGTACTCGATGAGCGGGTCGCGCTGGCCGTATGCGCGCAACCCGATACCCTCGCGCAGATCGTCGATCGCCGTCAGGTGCTGGATCCACAGTCGGTCCATCACGTTGAGCATCCAGATGCGCTCGAGCAGCCGCATCTGTTCGTGGCCGAGCTCCTGCTCCTTGTGGTCGTACGCGGCCTCGGCCAGCTCCATCAGGTGGTCGACGACTTCTTCACGATCGGTGACACGCTCGACCTCGTCCCACGAGAAGTTCTCGGGCATCGGGAAGATGCGCTCGACCTGCTGGCGGAGGGTGTCGAGGTCCCAGTCGCGGCGGTCGCCTCCCAGCGCCTCGGAGGTCAACTGTACGAGCGTCTCCTCAACCCACTCCATGATGAGCGGCTTCAGGTTTTCTTCGAACAGCACCCGATCCCGATCGCCGTAAATAACGTCGCGTTGGCGGTTGAGGACGTCGTCGTATTCGACAACGTGCTTGCGGATATCGAAGTTGTACGCCTCAACCTTTTGCTGGGCGTTTTCGATCGCACGCGTCACCCACGGATGCTCGAGGGGTACGTCTTCTTCGAGACCCAGACGATCCATCAAACCCGCGATAGAAGCCCCACCGAAGCGGCGCATCAATTCGTCTTCCAATGAGACGAAGAAGCGCGACGATCCAGGATCACCCTGGCGACCGGCGCGACCACGCAACTGGTTATCGATGCGGCGTGCCTCGTGGCGCTCGGTACCGAGCACGTGTAGACCGCCCAGCAGGCGCACCCGATCGGCGTCTCGCTCAACCTGAGCGTTGGCCTGATCCCACGCCGCCTGGCGCTGCTCGGGTGTAGCTTCCTCGAGAGTGATGTCCTCCTTGCGCAGGTAGCTCTCGACCAGGCCGTCGGGATTTCCGCCAAGCAGGATGTCGACGCCACGGCCAGCCATGTTGGTGGCAATGGTCACCGCGCCGGGTCGTCCCGCCTGGGCGATCACCCAGGCTTCACGCTCATGCGCCTTGGCGTTGAGCACTTCGTGGGGCACACCCCGACGCTCGAGCAGCTCGTGCAGCCGCTCGGATTTTTCGACCGACGTCGTACCAACCAGGACAGGTCGGCCGCTGCTGTTCAGGTCGGCAATCTCCTCGATAACAGCGCTGAACTTGGCGTCCTCCGTCTTGTAGACCAGGTCTGCCTGATCGGCTCGAACCATCGGCCTGTGCGTCGGGATGATCACCACGTCCAGGTCGTAAATCTTCTGGAACTCCTCCCGCTCGGTCCATGCGGTGCCGGTCATGCCGGCCAGTTTCTCGTACATGCGGAAGTAGTTCTGGAACGTGATGCGCGCCAGCGTGACGTTCTCGCGCTGGACGTGGACCCCTTCCTTGGCTTCGATCGACTGGTGCAGACCCTCCGAATAGCGCCGGCCCGGCATCAGCCGGCCGGTGAACTCGTCGACGATGACGATCTCACCTTCAGGATTGACGATGTACTGATCGTCGCGATGGAAAAGAAACTGCGCCTTGAGCGCGTTGTCCAGGAAGTGCGTCAGCTGAATGTTCTGCGGATCGTACATGCTGCCAGTAAAGCTCGCATTCATTCGCCGCAGTGTGGCCTCGACTTTGTCGATGCCCCGTTCAGTGGGTGTTACGACACGGTACTTCTCGTCGAAAATGACGTCGGCGTCGGGATCGGGCTCCTCATTCTCCTCGGGCTTCGGAGCCGCGACCAGGTTCTTGACCACCATCGCGAAGACGGCATACAGCTGATTGGCTTCTTCGGCGGGACCCGAGATAATGAGCGGAGTGCGCGCTTCGTCGACGAGAATATTGTCCACCTCATCGACGATCGCGTAGTGCAGTGGGCGCTGCACTTTCTGCTCTGGTTCCCACACCATGTTGTCACGCAGGTAGTCGAATCCGAACTCGTTGTTCGTGCCGTAGGTGATGTCCGCTTCGTACGCCTCGCGACGGGGTACGGGCCGCCAGTGGTTCAGGCGTTCGTCTGGGTGCTTGAGCGGATCGGCAAAGTTCGGGTCATAGACGGCAGCAAACTCGTGGGAGATAACACCCACGGTGAGGCCCAGCGCGTCGTACACCGGGCCCATCCAGCCGCCGCCCAGGCGTGACAGATAGTCATTCGGCGTGACCAGATGTCCGCCCTTGCCTTCGATCGCATTGAGATACAGCGGCAGGGTGGCGACCAGCGTCTTGCCTTCGCCAGTCTTCATCTCGGCGATGCGCCCCGAGTGCAGCACCGCGCCGGCGAGCATCTGCTCGTCGTAGTGGCGCTTGCCCATGGTGCGCCAGGCCGCTTCGCGCACAGCCGCGAACGCCTCGGGCAGCAGGTCGTCGAGGCTCTCGCCCTCGTGAAAGCGAGCGCGGAGTTGGGCCGTTTTGTCGCGCAGCGCCTCCGCCGACAGCGCGCGGTAGTCCTCCTCCAGAGCGTTGATCTGGGCGAGGATGGGTCGAAGTCGTTTGATTTCGCGTTCGGAGGGGTCACCGCCGATTTTGGACAGCCATTTAAGCATGGGACATTAGCGCCCAGGGACGCTGGGCAGGACGATATTGTCCAGCATAACGCGGCCGGCGGGCCAACTTATCCCTGGAAGGCCAGGCTATCCCTAGACCGGAGCGCCGAACATCGCCCCGACAGACTCGCCAGTATGGATCCGCGAGATGGCTTCGCCCAGCAACAGCGACACCGACAGGACCGTCATGTTGGGCAGCCGCTTGCGCATGGGCTGGACGACCGTGTCGGTCACGATGAGCTCCTCGATTGGCGACCTGCTCAGGCGATCGACAGCCGGCCCCGTCAGCAGCGCGTGCGTGCACGCCGCGAACACGCTGCGCGCTCCCTCGCGTTTGACGATCTCGGCCGCGCCCACGATCGAACCGGCCGTGTCGATCTCATCGTCGATGACGATGGCCGACTTGCCGCGCACGTCGCCGATGACGCCCAGCTGCTCGCTGCTGCTGTTGTTGCCCAGGCGCCGCTTCTCGACGAAGGCGACGCTGGCGCCGACCATGTCCGCGAAGTTGCGCGCGCGCTTGGCGAAGCCGAGATCACCCGCGACCACGACAGGATCGATCAGCTCCATGCCGATGACGTAGTCGCGCAGCAGCGGCTGCAT
>Ga0066903_100006296_pt1 | contig 10510 bp, 18 predicted proteins | sample PanSoiMetaGPlot1_FD_67491 | JGI IMG/M metagenome (GOLD analysis project Ga0066903, IMG submission 67491) | Tropical forest soil microbial communities from Panama analyzed to predict greenhouse gas emissions - Panama Soil - Plot 1 (version 2) | ecosystem: Environmental > Terrestrial > Soil >...
ATCGTGTTGTTCGAAGATAAGGTCTTGGACGGCCGCAACCGCGCGCGCGCCTGCGAAACGGCCGGGATCGAACCGAAAACACGGGTCTACGACGGAACCGACCCGGCCGGATACGTGCTCAGCGCCAACCTGCATCGTCGCCATCTGACCGCGAGCCAAAGAGCAATGGCAATCGCCAAATTCGCAGACTTGCCCCACGGCGGTAACGCCGAATCGTATCGCGCCGAGAATCCAAATGATCTCTCGCTGACGATCGCCCAAGCCGCCGAAGTCGCGGGCGTCGGCACCGCCACACTAGCTCGCGCAAGAGAGGTTCAAGTGAACGGCACGCCCCTGGATGTTGCGAAGGTGCAGAACGGAGAGGTTGCCGTCGACGTAATGGCGAAAGAAGTGCGCGCGCGCGGCAAAACTGGCGGCCCGCGCAGCAACAGCAATCTGCGCGTCGGCCAACACGTCAAAGTTCCCGATGGTTTCAAGTGCCTGACCGCTGCGGTCAAACCCGGAATCGAATTGGAACGCACCGGCGAAATGAATACCACCGCAGTCGCGAAAAAGGTCGGCATGAGCCTCACAGCTTACGTGCTGGTTCGAGATGCCGTCCTACTCTCTAAGCGCAAAGACCTTTCCGCCCGCGATCTCAAATCAGTCGAGACCGCGATCGGAGAAATCGACGGGACGCCTGCGCGGCTCAAACATGCATACGAATTGATCAGGCCAGTCTCGCTCAAGGTGTGGGGCAAAAACGGCAATCGCTACAAGACCGACAAGACCCGACTCAAAAATTTCGGCGAGCGAATTCTCTACGTAACAACCGGATGCTCCGCAGTCGCAGACTGCGAAATTCCAGTGCTCGAAAAGAAACAACGAGCAGATTTCGCGCGCGACCTAGGGCGGGCCATCTCCGCACTGAGCAGACTGCGTCGGCGTCTCAAGAGAGAGGAAGCAACAGAATGACCGCGACGGTAAAGACGTTCGACCCGAAGACCTTCAAGACCGAGTTCATCTACATTCGCCAGCTGGCCGTCGTTTGGGAAGAGGCGCAACGGCCATTCAATGCGAAGTGGGCGCAACAGATCGCCGATGATTTTGATCCCGATAAGTTCGACCACGTCAAAGTGACGCTGCCGAACGGCAACGGAATCTATCATATCTGCGAAGGCCAGCATCGCGTTCGGGCCGCCGAAATTGCGCTCGGGCCGAATCAGAAAGTGCCCTGCATCGTCGCCCCCGAAAGCGATCCGGCGCGCGCCGCCGAGCTCTTCCTGGCGACCAACGCCGATCGCAGCTACGTGACCAAAGTCTCGCGCTTCAAAGTCGCGGTGACGGCCAAATATAACGACGAAGTCAACATCAATCGGATCGTCCAGCAAAACAACTATAGCGTCGAGGCCACGCACGCTCAGAACACGATCGCCGCCGTCGATGCTCTCAAGTTCGCCTACGGCAAGACCCGCAAGACCTTGCACGAGACGCTGTCGACGGTGCGCGCGACTTACGGCGGCGACCCTGCAGCCGTCGCCGCGCCAATCATCAAGGGCTATGCGATCTTCATCTGCGAGTTCTCTAGTCAGATCGACTTCGGCCATCTGCGCAAGGCCGTGCGCAAAAGGTTCTCGTCACCCAACGAGCTCAAGGTCGCAGCCAAGAGCGTCAAGGAAGCGCGCAAGATCACGATGATGACCGCAGTCTATGCGCTCCTGCTTGAGACCTACAATCGCGGACGGCGGGTCAAGCTCAAGCGCAAGGGCGATGATTGATGACGACAAAGTCGACCAAGGCGCGACACAAGCGCTTCGACGGTCACGGCAATGTCCGCATCGATGGACATCCGCGCTGGCGCTTGATTTGCTGCACATGCGGCGCGATGTCGAAAGCGCTCAACACCCATAACTCGCCTCACGCGCTGGTCAAAAAATTCGAGCAGCTTGGATGGGAAGTCGGCGCGAGCAAGGATGTCTGCCCGGATTGCCAGCGCAAGACCGTCGCCTCTCATGTCCCGATGGCGAAGAAGACACTGAACGATATGATGATGCCGATGGTGCGCGATGACAACGGCAACGCCATGCACATGAACGATCTCAAGGCCGCCGCCGCCAAGCTCGAACCGGAGCAAGCCAGGGAACTTATCAAGACGCTGCGCAGCACGATCCCGCCGCAGCCCAAACGCGAGAAAAAAGTAAAACCTGAAAAGCCTGACGATCCCGACTACGAAACATGGTTGAACGAACAATAATGGGATTGTTGGGCTGATGCCGATCCTGCAGCACTATCTGATCACCATCCCGCTTCAAGGCGGCTACATGCACGGCTACGTCATGGCGAAGGACAAGCGCGTGCTGATGGACGTTTCCGAAACGTTGATAAAAAAAGCCGAAGACCTAGGATTCGAAATGTGGCCGCCGATGATTTTGCAGACCCATCTGACGACAGGATGGAAGCTCGTGCGCGAGATCATCACAAACTGCTGCGGCAACCACGTCGACGAACTCTATGAGAAGTGGAAGACCGTGGAAGACTTTCACTTGACGGCTTGGGCTATGGCCGAAAATCATCCCGACAGAAAGCGACTGATGGATTTGCATTGATGCCGATCGAACGCTTCCCCTTCGACCCCGACAAAGATCGCGAGGCATGGCTCGTCGAGCGGCTGAAATACGTCAACGCGTCCGAAATGGCGATCGTTTGCGGCCAGGGCGCATGGGGCTCGCTCGCCGAGCTCTATGCCGAGAAGAAAGGTCTGCGTCCGCCGCAAGTCGACAACAAGGTGTTGCGGCGCGGGCGATGGGGCGAGAGCGCCGTCTTCAAAGCCATGCGCGAGGAACGCCCGGAATGGAACCTGATGACCGGCAAGGTCCACGTCCGCGATACCGATCGCCGCATTGCCTGCACGCCGGATGGCTTCGGCACCGCGCCCGATCGCCCCGGCATCGGCGTCATCCAAGCCAAGGTCATCGCGCGCTCGATCTTCCGCGACAAATGGCTCGACGATCCGTCCGGCGACATCATGGGACCGGCGACCGCGCCCGCGCATTATCGCATTCAGGTCATCACCGAAATGATGCTCAACGAGCTCAAATGGGGCGTGCTCGCGGTCATCATCAACGGCGAACATACATGGGAATTCCGCTTGCTCGACGTTGCGCGCGAGGACGAGATCGAGCACAGCATCGTCGACAACACGGCAGCGTTCTTCCGCGACTACTTCGACCCCGGCATCATGCCGCCCTATGACCCCTTCGTCGACGCGCGCCTGATCAAGGCGCTGCATCCCAAGGACAACGGCCAGCTGATCGATCTCTCGGGCGACAACCGTGCGCTCGTCTGCGCCGAAGATTTGGTGATGAAGAAGGACGGCCTGAAGAAGCTCAAGGCCGAAGTCGACGCGTTAGAGACCGAGCTCAAAGCCAAGCTCGGCGACAATAGCTTCGGTCAACTCGCCGATGGGCGCTGCCTGTCATGGCGGCATCAGCACCGTAAAGCGTATTCCGTCGCCGCAAGCGACTACCGCGTCTTGCGGGTTCTGCAAAGCGCACCGGAGAGCGCGAATGAAAATTGAGACTGCCCAAATCGTGCATTCCGCCCAAGTATGGGTCTGCAATGCTTGCGGTAGCCACGATCCCAAGTCGTGCGGCTGCAACTCTGCGGCCCACATGGAAGAATTGAGGGCAAAAAACCGCGCCTATGTCACGGCATCTCGCGGAAAAAGTCGTGCAAAATCAAATAGTAATGTAAGCCTTACCGATCCCATTGAAAGCGCTGAAGAATCCGAAATCAAGAAGGCCGAAGCCGAGCTTTGCAGCACCGAGTTGCAAAATATCATGTTCGACAGAGTTTGCAGAATAATAGCGGAAATGACTCCGCGCACTCTGTCGAGATTCAAACGCTACTGGGAGGAAAACTATGGGCAGGATTAGAACACAGGCCCCGAGAGAGGGAGCAAAATCGTTCAACGTGCGCGTTCACCCAAGCAAAAAAGCTTTGATCGAAGCAATCAAACAAGGCGGTGCATGTCATCCTGACAAATGTTGGCACAAGGTTGCGCTCTTTGCGATTTTTCAAAAATGGTATCCGGCCCTGCAATCAAATTGGTTGAAGGTAGACGCGGGCCACGTCTCCCTTCGTTACAAAGGATGGTGGTATCTCGCCGATCAGGCGCGCACTGCCAAGGAATCTCTTCTTCTGTTCGATAAGGAAAAATACGATCTGATTTTTCCGTTGCCCTATACGCTCAACTTCCGTCGCCAAAGAATGGTTGGAAAGAAACCAAACACGGAAGCCAGAGTGCGATTGAACATCATCAGGGATAACGAACCACCGGAGGCGCGTCGCGCGCGAGCCGACTACAAAAAGGACATGCATCTTCGCGTCGTTGGCTATGCGATGATTTAACATCGGAGAACATCAAAATGACTGACCACGATCCGCGCGATCGCGAGCTCGCCGAGATGGCCAACCCTTCGCGGCCGACGCGCAGCGGCGAAATCCTCGAACCGGGCCGTGCGCCGCCGGGCGGTGCGCTCGTGCGACCAACCACCGGGCTCGCCGATCGCATCATCGGCGCACAGCCGATTCCCGAAAACCTCAAACGCAACGAAGCCGTCATCAAGACCAAGCTGACGCAGCTTGCCGCATGGGCGGGGTCGGATTGGTTCTATCGCTTTCCGGTACGCAAAGCAGAGGGCGGACAAGATTGGATCGAGGGGCCGAGTATCAAGCTCGCGAACAATGTCGCGCGCGTCTTCGGCAACAACGTGACCGAAATCCGCGAGCTCGATACCGGGGATGCGTGGGTTTTCTATGCGCGCTTTACCGACATCGAAACCGGCTTCTCGATGGAACGCGCCTTCCGCCAGCGCAAGGGACAAGCGACGCTGAAGACGAAAGACCCGCAGCGCGCGCTCGATCAGGTCTATCAGATCGGCCAGAGCAAGGCGATCCGCAACGTCATCGTCAACGCGCTCGGCATCTATTGCGACTTCGCTTTTGAAGAAGCGCGCAACTCGATCGTCGATAAGATCGGCAAGAACCTCGAAGGCTCGCGGGCGCGCGCAATCGAACGCATCAAGACGCTCGCGGTCGAGCTCCCGCGCGTCGAGCGCGTAATCGGACGCACCGCCAAGTCGTGGCTCGCGACCGACATTGCGCTGGTCGTCGCCATGATCCAATCGATCGAAGATGGAATGTCGAGTCCCGAAGACACCTTCCCGAAAATCGAGAGCTCCGTCTCTGCGCCTAGCGAACAAGCCCGCGCAGGGACCGAGACCGGCGGCGTGCCGAGCCAAGAATCCCCTGCTATCGATGACGACCACGTGTCTGCCGCACAGCACGAAGCGTCGAATTCGACAGTCGTGGAAACGACGAGCTCGGCCGCCGCCGATGAACTTGCCGCCTATGAGGCGGGCAAGAAAGCCAAGGCTGACGGCCAGCGCCGCGCGGCGCTGCCGGGGGAGTTGCGTACCGCCGCTCGCGACAACGAAGCTCAAGCCTGGCTGCGCGGTCATGACGGAAAAGCATTTTAGCAACGCCGAAAAACACCGCGAAGCTGTTCGAGAAGTCGGCTACCGTAGGCGCGTATTCGAACGCCTGGTCGCGGAAAAGAAGATGCGCCAGGAAGTCGCCGAGCATCGCCTGGCCATCATGGAAGAAATCGCGCGGGATTATCAGAAACTCGCCGAGCAGGACGCTCCCGAAATCAAGTTTCCAGATTCGTGGTCATGAGAACATTCGATCTTACCGAAGAAGACGACGAGCAGCCTGATCGTGAGCAGGAGCGCAAGCTCAGCTTGGAAAAGGAAGCGCTGATCGACGCCGCGCTGCAAATGACGATCCGGCGCGACATGACCGAAGCGGAAGCGCAAGCTTGCAAAGCCAATCTCGACCGCGCGAATGATGTTCTGGCCGAAATGGCGAGCATCATTCGCGGCCAGATCGACGAATGCGAAGCCAGCATGGCACGCGGCGGCAAGGTCGACCCCGATTGGTGGCGACGCGTTAACGTCGCGTCACGCCGCAAAGGTTGGCAGCGTCAACAGCTGCAAGGAAAGATCGGCGACGTGAACCGCTTGCTGCGGGCATTCCGGCGCGACGCCGAACCTTCCAAAACGCGTGACTGGATGTTCTTGCAGATCGCGAAGCTGCATCTACCGAAAGAGACATTTCAACGGCTGCAACGGCTCACCGACGAAGCCGAGAAAGCACACAAAGAATGACCGTCGAAGAAACCGCCGCCAACATCAAGGCGCACATCGAGCGCATGGCCGACGAAGCCGCCGAGCGCTACGACCGCATTCACGGCCGAACCGAAGATTGGCTCGATGAACGTTTCCGCCGCATGTGCGTTCGCAACGTCGTGCGTGCTGTGCTCGTCGATTACTTGCTCGGGAATATCAAATGAGTCCCTTCGAGCAAACCATGCTGGAAGCCGACGCGCTCGCGCAGATGGGTGTCGCCGTCTATCAAGTTTGGACATGTGGGGGCTGCGGCCAAGACGTGGTCGCCGATAATCCGAACCGCTGGACGTTGCTCGGACATCATGAAGACTGCGGATTTGTGACCGATCTGCGCAAACATGGCTGCGGCTACGTGGCGTTCCCGCGAGCAGAAGACAGGGGCCACGCATGACAATCGCACCTTTTCGCCTCGCCTTCCGCGTCGAAGGCAACAAATGGACCGCCTACGCAGCCAAGCAAGGCACCATGGACGGCGCGATTTGGATGGGCGCGGTCGCGATCGGCATCGTCGAGAACGACGAATTGAAGCGCCGCTTCATGGACATCATGAAAGACTTCTTTCTGGAATTCTTAAAAGAGCGAGGCATCGAAGTCGACTATTGGAGTGAAGACCAAGCGCCCGAGAGCGAGCGCGCGGGGAACGCATGAAATCCTATCAGGGCCATCGCGCCAAGAGCGGCGATGCCCAAGTCTACGTCGTGCAATCGGACGGCACCGCCGAGGCGCTGCCGACGCGGCTCGACTTGCAGAATCATTCGCCCGATGGCTTCGAGTGGGGCTACTCGGGCAGCGGGCCCGCGCAGCTGGCGCTCGCCATCCTGGCCGACGCGCTCAAAGCATCCGTGCGCAAGAACCGCAGCGATTGGTTCGACGAAGCCGAAGACGATCCGCGCACCGTCGCCGTGCGACTGCATCAATTCTTCAAGCGCGAATTCATCGCCGGGCTCGCGCGCGACCGGCAATGGACGATCACGGAAGAAACCGTGAAATCATGGATCGCGCGCGCATTAAAGCAGGAGAAAATCGATGTCGACAGAGACGCGTAAAGGCAACGGTCCAATCGAGAACGTCGAGCACGAGATCGCCAAGCTCACGCGCGGCATCACGCCGACGCCGGGCGACGAGAAGGAACATCCCGCGCTCGCGGCCTGCAGGAAAGCGGCCGAGATGGTGCGCAACGTCCACAAGGCGCACAGCGAGCAGAGCGAAACGCTCGCGCAGCACATCGAGCACATCGGCGAAACGTTCTCGGGCTTGTGCAAGGAAGCGGCGGAACGCATACGCAACGAACGCATCTTGCCGCAAGAGATGTCGAACAAGACCGCCGACGAGCTCGAAGAGATGGGGAAACTTGAGACCGAGCGGCAGCTGCGCGTCGCGCACGGGCTGCGCGCCGCCCGCGACGCCATCATCGGGATCGACGGCGGAACGAGTGGCACCGTCACCGTTAACGCAGGCGGCGGCGTTGCTTCCGGCGCAACGGTAAGCGGCCAGGGCGGCGGCCAACCCGAGCGCCGGACCTGATTCTACAGGGTTTTGCCGCCGGGTTGCGACCCCGGCGGCGTTTTTACCATGATAAATCAGAGAGATAAAGCAGTGCTTGAGCTCAAGGCCAAGATCGCCTATATTTGGGGCATGACGCGTGAAGGCAAAACAGCTGCAGGACGGCTTGTCCTATCCCCCGCGACTCCTGCGGGCGGATCGCGCAGCTGCCTATTTGTCTCTGCCGCAATCAAGCTTCCTCGATCTCGTCGACAAAGGCGTGCTGCCACAGCCCGTTCGGCTGTCGCGCGCCATCGTCGCATGGGATCGAAAGAAGCTCGACGCGGCAGTCGACGCGTTAGAACGCCCGGCGCGGCGTCGCAGCACTGTGGACGAAGCGCAAGGCATCGATCCACCGGATGAATAATCCATCCAAGCAAAAGGGTTCTCAGCCATGCTTAAATTTGTGCAACGTGTCGGTGCCTATCACTACTTCCGCAAGGCAGGCCGCAAGCCTGTCCGTCTTCCCGGCGCGGAAGGTTCACCCGAATATCAAGCCGCCTATGATCGCGAGCTCGCGAAGGCCGAAGGGCGTCTCGTCGCGCCGATCGCCGCCGTCGACGCGAGCGTCGCTTTCATCCCCGGCAGCGTCGGATGGGTGATCGATCAGTATCTCGCCAGCAATGACTTCAAAGACAAAGCGGCGGGCACCCAAGTCGCCTACGCCGCCAACCTAGCGACGCTGCGCGCTTCGCCAATCGCTCGCGGGCAGCTGCACGAAGTCAAGGTCCACAATCTCAAGCTTCACTGCGATGCGATCCAAGAGCGTTGCGGCAAGTCGCGCGGCGATCATCAGGCGATGACGTTCTCGATCCTTTGGAAGTTCGCCGAATTGAACTTGCCGAAATGCAAGATCGGCGACCGCCGCAATCCGGTCCAGCTGCGCAAGCGCAGATATGAGCCCAAGGCGCGCGAGGCGTGGGAAGCGGACGTGCAAAAGCGCTTCTTCGGCGAAGGCTGCTCACCCGAGCTCAAGACCGGCGCGTCGCTCTTGCTCTACAGCGCGCAGCGGGGCGGCGACGTGGTCCGCATGAAATGGACCGACATCCGCAAGGATGCCGAAGGCGAGTTCATCGTCGTCAAAGCCCAAGAGAAAACCGGGACGCCGGTCTATCTTCCGATCTGCACCGAGCTCGCTGCCGTCCTGGCCAAGACCGAACGTCGCGGCGAAACCATCCTAACGACGAAGCGCGGCAAGCCGTTCCGCGCGAATGCGCTGAGCAAGATGATCAAGGCGCGGCTGCGCGAGATCGGCGCGCCTGAAAATCTCGTCATGCACGGGTTGCGCAAGAGCGCTGCTAAGGAATTGGCAGAGGCAGGCGCGAGCGTCCCCGAGATCATGGCGATCACCGGCCATAAGAAGCCGACAATGGCGCTGTACTATACCGAGCAGGCGAACAAGCTCGCGCTCGCGCGCAGTGCGATGGCGCGCCGCAATAAGGTGGCAGCATGAAAACGCTCGCCATCTTCACGGTCGCCCTGGTCATGCTCGCGATCTGGATGCTGCCGTTCACGTTCGGGCTCGCCTTGGGCGCGCGCCGAGCGTCCCCCACACCGCTGATCGTCATACCGATGCTCAGCGAACCCGAGCGCGATCGCATGCTCGAAATAGTCTGACATACTGGCGGCGCGTCGGTGGTCCCGGCGCACCGCCCTTTTTCACGGTGATCAACATGGCAACCTTCGACTCTCTCATGCTTCAGCTGCGAATGCGCGCGCGGGGGCCGCGCGGCGATCGCGTGCGCGGGTACTGGTACGGCTATCACGGCCTGCACGGTCCCGGTCGCGATTTCCTTTCTAACCGCGAATATATTCGCGGCTGGAAAGAAGGCAACGAGCTCCGCGAAGACGAGCGTCGTGCCTTCAAAGCTCGTCTCAACCGAAACTGAAAAGGGTTCTCACAATGGCAATCCTCACAATCTTCTTCACGCTCCTGTTCGCCTTCATCCTCTGGCGCTCGATCGTCGGGGCCGGACGAACCGCCGCTCGCGCGACAGAGGCACACGCTCGCCTGACGCAAGAGCAAACGCAGATGTTCTTCGACGCCATGACGCCGGACGCGCAGGCGCGCATCACCGACGCCAGGCAACAGCGCATCGCCACAGCCCGCGCCGATCAGAAACAAAGGCTCGCCGTCGTCGGCGTCGCACTGCTCGTCTTCGCTCTCATATGGTTCGTTGCGATGCTTGTGCCTTCACCCGCGCGCGCGGACTTTCTCCCGAGTTCTTATCCCGAGCTCGGACTCACGAATTGCCGACAGGTCACGATCATCAGGCAGACCTGTCTGAAGGATGGCAAACCGTGGACGGTCATTTGGCAAGGCAGCGGTCTCGACGCCCTCGATGATGGCAAAGAGCTCGCTGTCATGCGCATCGGCCCCGGCGAACCCCGAGCGTTGCGCTATTTCCACACTCCGCGCGGTCAGCTGCCCGCGTGCGACGCGGCGGAAATGATCTATTGGCTCGCAGGAACACGCAGGCCGTTGGGCGCTGTCGTGCCCCCGGAAACGATCGGCACGATCAAAGGCAAGAATCTCTGCAGCGCGTCCGTCATGGGGGGCGGCTACGTCACTTATACGATCGAGCTCATGGACGACGGCCGTTGGTGGGTGCACCGATGAAACGCGCTCTCAGGAATCCCGCGATGAAAGCCGCAATCGCCATCGGATGCGTTGTGCTCTCGGTGCTATGTGCTGCACCGGGAGCGCACGCTCAAATCTTGTACGGCGACCCCTACGA
>Ga0066903_100006297_pt1 | contig 10510 bp, 11 predicted proteins | sample PanSoiMetaGPlot1_FD_67491 | JGI IMG/M metagenome (GOLD analysis project Ga0066903, IMG submission 67491) | Tropical forest soil microbial communities from Panama analyzed to predict greenhouse gas emissions - Panama Soil - Plot 1 (version 2) | ecosystem: Environmental > Terrestrial > Soil >...
GCCGGGATCGACCCGGCCGGCGCGACGATTTTCGCGCACAGCGCGGTGCCGGCGCTGAACCAGCTCATGCTGCCGTTCTTGTCGCTCGTCTCGGTGCCTGAGCTGCAGCGGAACCCGACTGTTAAGGAGGAGATCGCGCACTCACGGCAGCAGGCCGTCAGCGGCCTGATGTTCACCTATCCGGTGCACCAGGCCGCGGACATCCTGTTCTGCAAGGCCAATCTCGTGCCTGTCGGCAAGGACCAGCTTCCGCACCTGCAGGTCACCAGGGCAATCGCACGGCGCTTCAACGACCGCTATGCGTCGGGATCGCAGTTCTTCCCTGTTCCCGACGCGCTGTTGTCGGCGGCGCCCAACCTGCTCGGCACCGACGGCGCGAAGATGAGCAAGAGCCGCGGCAACGCAATCGCGCTCGCAGTCACCGCGGACGAGACCGCGCGTTTGATTAAGGGCGCCAAGACCGATGGCCGCAAGGACATCACGTTCGATCCTTCGTCCAGGCCTGAGGTGTCCAGTCTCGTGCTGCTGGCCGCGCTATGCCAGAACCGCGATCCGGCGGATGTGGCGGCCGAGATCGGCCGAGGCGGCTCCGCCGCGCTGAAGCGCATGGTCACCGACTCGGTGAATGAGTTCTTCGGGCCGCTCCGAGCAAGGCGCGCAGAGCTGGCCGCCGATCCCGGATATCTGCGGCAGGTGCTGCGCGAGGGCAACGCCAGGGCAGCGGCAATCGCGTCGAGGACCTTGACCGAAGTGCACTCGCTGATGGGGACCGGCCAAGGCGCGCCTGACCAGCAGCGCTGCTAGGTGGCTGCTGCTCCGGCCGGGACCGGGCCGGGCAATGGCGGTCAATCTGACCTACCCTCTGCTTAGCAGCACAGACCGAATCCGGCGGGCCGAGAGCGTGGTCAGGATGCTTGATGCAGATTGACGTAAGGCCGGTCGCGAGGCTGCGCGGCCCCAACCCGCTGGACGTCCCCGCCGTCCTCGGGCCGTTGTTCGAGGCGCTCGGCGTGACGTCCGTGGACCTGACCAGGCTCAAGGTCGTCTGTGACTGGATCCAGTACCGGTCAAACTTCGCCGAGCCGGTCAGGTGCCGGCCCGTCCTGGCAGACCGCCCGGCACGCGATGACTCCGAGCACGCTGGCACCGACCCTGGCGCCGAACCCCGAGATGCGCCCGCCCCTGCGGTGAGCAGCCTGGAGCTCGCACTCGATCTCCGCCGCTGCGCCGACCTCGACCTAGCGACCAGCGTCAAGCAGGCGCTCACCGAACACTCAGAACCTGGCGGCCCTGGCCGCACATACCTCGAGCCGTGGGGGCCGGCCAGCAAGAGCTGCATCTGGCGGTTCAACACCCTGTACTGGCAGGCGCTGGCGAGCTGGGAGCAGGTCACGGGCCGCGAATACGAGCAGGCGCTGCCCGGCGGTCGCAGCGACGCCAGGAATGCGGATACGGCTCGCGAGCTGATCGGCGAGCTGCTCGCCGTATGGGACTCACTCGAAGCCAGGAGCGCGCTTCCTGATCAGCTCTATGTCGTCGAGCTTGGCGTCGGCAATGGCAGTCAGGCGAAGACCTGGCTGGACACATTCGTGCAGCTGGACCGGATTCACGGCCGCGACTACTACCGCCGCCTGCACTATCTGATGGGTGATTACTCAGGACATGTGCTCGAACGTGCCTGGCAGCAGGTCGCGCACCACGGCGAGCACGTCAGCGCGCTGGTCCTGGACGCCAGCCGGCCGCAGCGTACGCTCGGCTTCCTGAAGGACAAGGCCTTCTGCGTCTACATCTCCAACATGTACGACAATCTGCCGACGGACGAGATCGCGAGCATCGGCGGACGGCCATACCTGGTGGAGGCCCGTGCCTACCTCCGGGACGACGACGCGGCGCGGATCGCGCGAAAGCTGCGGATTCCGAAGGCGAGGCTGGTCACGATAGTCGACCGGTTGCTGAGGCTCGGCCCCGAGCTGCTCGCCGAGACGGCACCCGATCAGTTCCCCGATGCGGGCAAGGCGGTTTCGCTGTGGCGTGACGTCTGGGCGGCCCTGTACCTGCAGGAGCGCTATGCGCCGCTCGACGGGCTGGACGCCTATCAGGTAGCGCCCACGCTGACCGGCGAGATCTTGCGCCCGCTGCTGGAGAACGCGGGCGACGTCAGGATGCATGTCAGCAACGGCGCGCTGTCGAGCTTCACCCAGACGCTGCCGCTGCTGCACCCGTTCGGCAGGCTGATTTGCCACGATCTGTTCATGACGAGCCCGGTGGCTTATCACGCTGGCTTCTACGGGCCTGGCAAATACGACGGCTCGATCCTGAACTGGGTCAACGGCCCGCTGCTCAAGCTGGCGGGCAACCGGCGCGGTTTCGACGTGGCGATCACGCCTTTCTCCGGAAGGCCGGATGCCAATGTCCGCACCCTCGTCGCTCAGGTACGGGACTGATCATGCTGCTGCCCACAACGGTTGTCGGCTCGTACTCGGTACCGGAGTGGCTGGAGCGGCTGAAGACCGACTTTTATCAGCGCAGGATCAGCGCCCAGCATCTTAAGGAGATCCACGAGGTCGCGATCAAGGCCGCGCTGAAGGACCAGGAGCTGGCCGGCCTGGATATCGTCTCCGACGGCGAGCTCCGGCGTGACAACGACATCGATTACCTGCTCGCCCGCATTCCTGGCGTGGACATTCCGCACCGGGCGAAGACCGACTACTACGACTATTACGACGCTCAGGTGACCAGGCCGCTGCCTGCCGCCGGCAACGCCGGACCAGGACTGGCCGAGGATTTCGCGTTCACCAGGGCTCAAACGACCAAGCCGATCAAGTTCTCGTTCACCGGGCCTTTCTCGCTATCCAGGCGGATCCGCGACAGCGCCTATGCGGACCCGGCCGAACTTGTCGGCGCGCTCGCCAGATGGCTGAACGGCCAAGCGGCTGAACTGGCCGCCGCCGGAGCCGAGCTCTTGCAGATCGACGAGCCGTTCCTGGCGGGATACCCCGAGGCCGCCGAGCTTGCGATCGCGGCCGTGAACACCGTCACGGAGGGCGTGGAAACTTCTTGGGCGCTGCATGTGTGCTACGGAAACCGCTATGCCAGGCCGTTGTGGGAAGGGCACTATGACTTCCTCTTCCCTGCTGTCCTCTCGGCGCGGGTCGACCAGCTCGTGCTCGAATTCGCCAGGAAGGGGCCAGAGGATCTGCGCCTGTTCGGTCAGTATCCGTGGGAACGCGACGTCGGGCTCGGCGTCATCGACGTCAAATCCGGCGAGGTCGAATCCGAGGCCGCGGTGGCGGACCGGATCCGGCGCGGGCTGGAATTCGTCCCAGCGGACCGGCTAACCATCAACCCCGACTGCGGGCTACGGCATCTGCCGACCGACGTCGCCAGGGCGAAGCTGCGGGCGCTCGTGGCCGGCGCGCAAATCGTCCGAGCCGAGCTGTCCGCGGGATAACCGGTAACAGCATCCGCCTCGCCGGTCCCCCGTCTGAGCGTATTCTGCTGGCCGTATTGTGGTTACGTAGGGTAATCAGTGCAGGCAGAGGGGTAAAATCGCCGAGCTAGCAGGCGCGAGTGATGGCGGGGGCGACATTGCGTATTGCAGGCACTGGACCCGGCGAGCGATGGCCGACAGCGCCGGGCCGGATGGCAGATGGGTGAAACCGCGCGTACCTTCCGCGAAGGGTTCCGCACTACTCCGCGCCCTGGCCCGAGCGATCCGAACGAGATTGGCCTGGCCATCCTGGCAGCCTCGGCCGACGGCGTCGTGGCCATTGACGATCACGGCACTGTCAGGTTCAGCAATCAGGCCGCCGCGCAGCTGCTTGGCCCGCCAGCCGGTGACCTGGTCGGCATGCCGTTCGACCATGACGTAGCGCCGGGCCAGGGAGCCGAGATCGAGCTCACCGGACCGGCCGGACCGCGGGTAATCGACGTGCGCACGACGTCGACAACCGTCGCCGGTGAGCGGTTCAGAATCGCCGTGCTGCGCGATGTGACTCAGCGAAGGCAATCTGAGCAGGCTATGGAAGCGGCGATAGATCAGCAGAGCGCCGCCCTTGCGGTCGCGGCGCACGAACTGCACAGTCCGCTTGCCGCGATCGGCGTGCTCGCTCACGTGCTGTCGGACCAGCAGGTCGAGATCGGCTTTCCGGAGCGCACCAAGCTCGCCGAGCGGATCGCCGATCTCGCCGGACGCCTGCAGATGCTGATGCGCAGGCTTCTCACCAGCGTGCAGATCGAAGCGAACGGCATAAGAGGCACACCAGAGCCAGTCCCGGTGCTCGAGGTCATCATCGACCAGCTGGCGCTCGTGGACGCAGCGCCGAAGGACGTCCATGTGCACTGCGGCCCCGATATATCAGCCGCTGTCGACAGGGCTGAGTTCACGATGATGCTGGCCAATTACATAGATAACGCGCTTACTTACGCTAAAGCGCCAATCGAAATTGCTGCGGCCGAGCAGGACGAGTGGACCGAGATTTCGGTGCGCGACAACGGACCGGGCGTTGCCGAGGACTTCGAGCCACTGCTGTTCGAGCGTTTCGCAAGGGCGCCGGAGGCTGAGCGGCAGGCAGCCGGAATCGGGCTCGGGCTGTGGATCGTGCGCACGCTGGCACGGTCGGCCGGCGGCGACGCATGGTACGAACCGGCCGAAGACGGCGGCTCGCGCTTCCTGCTTCGCCTGCCACGGGGAGCGGGCGTCCGCTGAGCGGTGCCCAGGGCTTCGCCTGGGTATGGCCAGCTAGAGGTGACGGGCCTCGGAGGCGGACATGACCGGTGTTCTCATCGTGGAGGACCAGCAGGTCCTGGCTTCCGCGCTGGAGATCGCGATCGGGACGCAGCCTGACATGGACTGCGTCGGGACTGCCGCGACCGTCCACGAAGCCCTGAGCCAGGTCGCCCTGCGCAGGCCCGATGTGGTGCTGATGGACATCCAGCTACCCGGGACAGACGGCATTGAGGGAACCCGCCGGATCAAGGCAATTCATCCCGCAGTGAGCATCCTGATCCTCACCGCAGGTGCTACCCCGGTCAGGCTGGCCGCTGCCGCGGCGGCGGGCGCGGGCGGATTCCTGGCCAAGGACGGCCCGTTCAGCGACATCCTCGCGGCTATCAGGAACCCCATGCCGGGCAAAATGGTCATAGAGGGCGCGACTCTGAATCAGCTGATCAGGCACATTCCAGGCCCGCCCCAGGGTCAGGCGGCTCAGCAGGAGCCGGCCGAGTTCATTCCGGGGAGACGTGCCCAGCCCGCGCCATCATCGGATCCGAACATTGGCACGAGCTCAGAGCCGCAATCCGCCGGTCCTGCTGCGGACGCGGCCAAGCTTACGGCGCGAGAGCAGGAGGTTCTCGGGCTGATGGGCGAGGGCCTCGACCCGAGCGCGATCGCCGAGCGGCTCGTCCTGAGCGTATATACCGCCCGCGGGCACGTGAAGAACGTGATGATGAAGCTCGGCGCGCACACTCAGCTCGAGGCGGTGGTCCTGGCAACCAGGTCCGGCCTGCTTCCGGCGCGCCGCGCCGAGCTTGGCGGATAAGGCACGATCATGATTAATGCCGTCACAGTTCGCTTTATCATCTATTCTGCCTGTCTGATCCCCTCAGATGGGGGCAGCAAACAGACCATCTAGGGGTCGTCGCTGCCGGTCCGCAACCGTAGGCTCTGGCTGTGCGATGGATCCCGCACAGCGGCTCTGAATGCTGCGCGGTGCCAGGGCATGGGGGGCCCGCGGCACCCGCCACCTGAGCTGCAGGCTCAGGCGGGCCAGGGGGACTGCCCATGAGCACGCGGTAGCCGCCTCATCATGCGGTGCCCGTGACAGGTGTGGCAGCTGACCGGACGGTACGGGGGTACGTCTGGACCTGGCCCGCCGGGTCATCTCTTATCCCCCGGCCGTCAGCACCTTGCGCGGGTGGCTGCCGTCGACATATCCGACAAACGGCGGATAGATGTTGTAGCCGAGCAATTCGGCGAGGCGCTCAGGCAACATCTGAACCGTCGCACGAGGAACCGCCAGGCAATGGTTCTCTTGCTGTCGGAGCCATCCGGCCGCGTATTCAAGGATGACGCCGAGGCGCGGCTTGCTGGTTCGGTTCTCCCCGCCGCCATGCCAGAGGCTCCCCAGATAGAACATTGCCGAGCCGGGCGACATGGTGGCGGTGCTGATGACGTCGTCCAGCGAGGGCCGCCGGCCTGGCTCCCAAGCGTGACTGCCCGCGATAAAACGGGTCGCGCCATTCTCGGTCGTGAACTCATCCAGCGGCCACATCGTGTTGACCACGACGGGCGGATGGGGCTGCGGGATCGGGTAGATCATGTCGTCGGTGTGCAGCACCTGGGCCTTCTCCCCTGGCCCGATTCTGATCCCCACCGGAGCGCTGAGCTGATAGTGCCCGAGCACGTTGTCGAGCACACCGAGCATCAGCGGGTGGATGGCGGCCTGGTCGAAAGTCCTGGTCTTGGCGAACAGTGCGTACACCCGCTGGGTTGAGTACCCCTCGAAGGCATTCCGGCCGGTCCTGGTCGCCTCGAGTACCCGGCCTAGGTCAGCCCGCGCGTCCGCCACCGTCTGATCGCTCATCATGCCTGACACGACGACGTAGCCGTCGCGCATGAGCCGCTCTGTTACCTCCGCGGCCGACGACGTCGCCGGTACGGGATCGCTCACTTGCCCTCGCCACGCCGGCCGCGACCGTTGCTCGGCTGCAGCGACTTCGGCAGCCCGAACGCCCTGCTCAGCTTCCGCTTTCCGGCCTGGCGCGCCTTGCCGCGCGTGCCTGACTTGATTCCGCCCGCCGCTTGCCAGGACAGCAGGGACCAGCGGGACAGTCCGGACAGGACCGAGCCCACGCTGAGGAATGAGGCGACCGAGAGAGCGGAGGCGAAGGATCCCGCCGACCCGATGGACAAGATCGAGCCTGACGACCCGATCGAGAGGATCGAGCCCGACGATCCGATCGACAAGATCGACCCTGACGACCCGATCGACAAGATCGAACCCGAGGTGGAACTTGCGCGTGAGCCGGCATCTGATCGCATGCGGGCATTGTCGCAGCCGTCTCGCTCGCGCACTAGTCGCGCACTGCTGCCTTAAGGTGTGCTGAAGATCAACGGCAGCGCGGCGGGGAGGTGGCAGTGGATCCGGTATGGGCGCTTCGGCAGATCGCCTTCCAGCTTGAGCGGGCGGGCGCGCCTACGTACCGGGTACGAGCGTTCCGCCGGGCCGCCGAAGTGACCAGCGGACTGGACGCCGGGGAACTGAGCCGCCGGGTCGCCGATGGTTCGCTGCAGGCGCTGTCGGGCATCGGGCCGGCCACCGCTGAGGTAATCGCGCAGGCCGTGGCTGGACGGGATCCTGACTACCTCACCAATCTCCTCGGCGGTGCCGAAGCCGCGCCAGCAACTGCGATGCGCGACGCGCTGCGCGGTGATTGTCATGCCCATTCCGACTGGTCAGACGGGGGAAGCCCGCCCAGGGAGATGGCCGAGGCCGCCAGGGATCTCGGCCACGAGTGGATGGCGCTGACCGACCACTCGCCGCGGCTCACCGTCGCCAGCGGGCTGTCAGCGGAACGGCTGACTATGCAACTCGAGCTCATCAGGCAGCTCAACAAGGAGCTCGCGCCGTTCCGGATCCTGACGGGCATCGAGGTCGACATCCTCGAGGACGGCAGCCTGGATCAGCGCGAGGATCTGCTCGGGCAACTGGACGTCGTTGTCGCGAGCGTGCATTCCAAGCTGCGGATGCCGGCAGCGGAGATGACACCGCGCATGCTCAGGGCGATCGCCAACCCGCACGTCGATGTGCTGGGGCACTGCACGGGCCGGATGGTCGCCGGGCGGGGACGACCGCAATCGCAGTTCGACGCGGAACGGGTCTTCGCAGCCTGCCGCGACCACGGGGTCGCGGTCGAGATCAACTGCCGGCCAGAGCGCCAGGACCCGCCCGACCAGTTGCTGCGGCTGGCCACGGAGGCCGGCTGCCTGTTCGCCATCGATACCGACGCGCACGCACCTGGTCAGCTGGACTGGATCGGCAGCGGCTGTGTCAGGGCCGAGGGCATGGGCATCGAACCCGCCAGGGTGATCAACACGCGGGCCGCCGACGAGGTCAGCAGGCGACGGGCATAGGCCCGGCTAGTCCCAGCGGTGCGCGTTCTGGTCGTGCAGCGAGCCTGGCTGGTCCGGGATCACGCAGAATAGCAGCCCAGCCGGATCGCTCATCACCCACCACTCGTGCGCCTTGAACTCCCGCTTGGCCCCGAGCGCCTCGAGCCTGCTGAGCTCCGCCTCTAGGTCGTCGGTGTGGATGTCGACGTGAATCCGTGACTGGCCACCGCCGATCCGCTGGATGAGCAGCCCGACTTCCTGTCCAGGCAGCTCTGTCCCGTGGTACTCGGGATACTTCTCGGCCTGGACCATCTGCTGTCCCATCGCCTCCTGCCAGAAGGAGAGCTCCTCGCCGTGAACTTCCTGCGGGACGTCGATGACGATCTTGCACAGCCGGCTGTAGTGGGTCACGGATCATTACCTTAGGCCACGAACCGGTCACCAAGCCGCGCCACTGCGGGGCTGGCTGGCGACGCAAGCGTCGGCACGCCATGATGACCTGGTGCAGCATGCGCCCCGACTACCGCGCCGCCAGAGCGCGCCAACGCGTTCATGAACCTGACTCCTGGCCCGCTGGCCCTGGTCGGCAGCGGCGAATACCTGCCCGTGATGACCGAAGTCGAGCGGTTGCTGATCGAGGGCCGTCCGCCTCGGTACGTGCAGATTCCGACCGCGGCGGCGCCAGAAGGCGAGTACAGCCTGCGCCGCTGGCTCGACCTGGGGGCTGCGCAGGCTGACCGGCTGGGCGTCGAGCAGATCCCGGTTGTCGTGCGGGACCGCGCAGAGGCGGACTCGCCGGAACTGGCCGCCATGATCGCGGGCGCCGGGCTGATCTACCTCTCCGGCGGCAGCCCGACGTTCCTCGCTCAGACGCTGCGCGGGACCCTGGTCTGGGACGCGATCCTGACGGCCTGGCGGGACGGCTCGGCACTGGCCGGCTGCTCTGCCGGCGCCATAGCGCTGACTGGCTGGGTCCCGTTCATGCGGGCACCGCTGCGCTCGCCCGACGCCGGACTCGGCGTGCTCCCCGCGCTGCGTGTGCTGCCTCATTTCGACAAGATGCTCGCCTGGGTTCCCGACCTGCTGACCAGAGCGCGGACGCGGGCGCCCGAGGGCACGGTCGTTCTCGGGATCGACGAGGACACCGCGCTGGTGGACCTCACCGGGGCGGGCCACACCTGGCGCGTCTACGGCCGGCAGCAGGTGTGGTGGCTGGAAGACGGCACCAAGCGCGGTTACCAGGCCGGTGCCACGCTTACTACGCACTAAACCGGTTGGCCGGTATCGACCGAACCGATACGTTTCATCCGATGGAGATCCGTGAGTTCACCGACGCTGACTGGGCGCAGGTCTGGCCGATAGTGCGGGACGTCATCCGGGCCAGTGACACCTACACCTATGACCCCGAGATGACGTCGGAGCAGGCCAGGGCGATCTGGGTGGAGCTGCCTCCCGGCCATACCGTCGTGGCGGTGAACGATGGCAAGGTTGCTGGCACCGCCAAAATGGGGCCGAACCGGCCAGGGCCTGGCTCCCACGTCTCCACGGCCAGCTTCATGGTCGGGAGAGACGCACGGGGCAAGGGCGTCGGGACCGCGCTCTGCAGGTACGCGCTGGACTGGGCCAGATCCAACGGATACGCCGGCATGCAGTTCAATGCCGTGGCCGAGACGAACCGATCAGCCGTCGAGATCTACGAGCGGCTCGGATTCACGATCGTCGGAACGGTACCTGGCGCCTTCGAGCACCCTGACCACGGCAGGGTCGGCCTGCACATCATGTACTGCGAGTTCTGAGCACTGCCGAAATCGGGTTGGTTCCCCCGCGATCAGCCAGCCATGATGGATGCATGAACGTCGTGGAGATCAACATCGGGCCGAGTGAGGCGCTCGCGGGGGTGGACTCCGTCGCGGCACTGGCAGGCAAGGGACTTAAGGGAGACCGCCAGTTCTGCGAGGAGGGAGCGCGACCGGGCGGGGCACTGACCCTGATCGAGGCCGAGGCGCTCGAGGATGTCGGCCTGAGCGGCGCGGAATCCCGCCGGCAAGTGGTCGTGCGCGGCGTCCGGCTCAATGATCTCGTGGGCAAGCGATTCCGGGTCGGCAGCGTTGAGTGCGTTGGCGTCGAGCTCTGTGAGCCGTGCCTGCACTTGCAGCAGCTCACCCGTCCCTGCATCATCAAGGACCTGATTCATCGCGGCGGCCTTAACGCCGACATCCTGACCGACGGTCAGATCACCGTCGGCGACGCGGTGTCGGCCTGAACAGTGTCAAACCGCCGGCCAGCCTTAGACGAGTCAGCCCGCGACCATAGTCTCGGGGTGCTTGCGCGCTCATTCATCCTGTTTGACGATCACGGCGCCGATGACTTTCAGCAGGCGGGTCACCTGAATGACAA
>Ga0066903_100006298_pt1 | contig 10509 bp, 8 predicted proteins | sample PanSoiMetaGPlot1_FD_67491 | JGI IMG/M metagenome (GOLD analysis project Ga0066903, IMG submission 67491) | Tropical forest soil microbial communities from Panama analyzed to predict greenhouse gas emissions - Panama Soil - Plot 1 (version 2) | ecosystem: Environmental > Terrestrial > Soil >...
ACACCGAGGATCCGGTCACCGGCTCGGCCACTGGCGGCATGGGCGCGTATCTGTTCCACCACCGCCTCGTTCGCGAGCAGGGATTCGTCGCCGAGCAGGGCCACGGGATGGGCCGGCCGGGGACGGTCGACGTTCGCGTGGAGGGAACTCCAGAGGACGTGCGCTCCGTCTCGGTCGCAGGACCGGCAGTGGTCGTCGCCCGCGGCTCGCTGGAGGTTCCGGGGTAGCCCGGTCTCCCTGGATCCCGTCCGGTGACGGTGTCAGGGTGCGCGCGATGAGGGGCTTCAGCCTGGGGGCAATCTGCGCGGTCGGTGTTCTGCTCACGACTCCGGCCTGCAGTGGGCCGGACGCAGGCACCTCGCGCGCGGCACCCCTCCCGCCGCAGATGACCCGGCCACACCTTCTCTCGCCGCCGCCGAAGCCCTTCGCGGGAGTGGCGATCTACGGAACGGTGAGCGTGACATGCCGAATCCTGGTCACCGGGTTCCTAGATCATTGCGGGGCCGTGACCTTGGACGGAAAGCCGGCCGGCCAGCTCGCGGTGAAGACGATCCAGGACTGGGTGCCGTCGGCTCGCCTCGAACCAGCGACCTTGGACGGGAAGCCGGTCGAGATCAGCTACGTCTTCAATTTCGATTTCCAGTGATACCGAGGGGGTTTCGATGCCTCAGACGCTGAAGGAGTTTCGTGCGGTTGGCGCCTCGGTCGTCGCCGTGCTCGACCACCTCATCGTCGGGGCCGACAGCCTGGCGCGTGCCGTTCCCGAGCTCGAGCGGTTCCTCGGCGTCTCGCTCTCCGGCGGTGGGAAGCACGTCACGATGGGCACGCACAACAAGCTGCTGCGCCTGGGCAACGACGCCTACCTCGAGGTCCTCGCCATCGACCCGGAGGGGACGCGGCCCGAGCGACCTCGGTGGGTCGGCCTCGACGAGCCCGAGACACGCGCGCGTCTGGCCGAGGGCCCCCGGTTGCTCCACTGGTCGGCGCGGGTCGACACGACGAAGCTCCCGGAGCTTCCGCTGGACATCGGTCCGTTCGAGCGGTTCCAGCGAGGGGATTTCGCCTGGGAGCTCACGGTGCGCGGCGATGGCCGGCTCGCCGCCGACGGCCTGGCCCCGAGCCTCATCCACTGGGAAGGTTCCTACCCCGTGGAGCGGTTGCCCGACGTCGGAGTGACCCTGGAGACGCTGGAGCTGGAGCATCCGCGCGCCGCCGAGGTCCAGCGTCAGCTCGACGCGCTCGGACTCTCGATCCGCTGCAGCGAGGCAGCGGTTCCCCGGGTCACCGCCCATCTCCGCACGCCCGCCGGGACGAGGACGATCCGCAGCACGGAGTCGATCCGCTGACCGGCGGAATTTTTCGCAAGCGCCCACGATCTCGACCGCTCGCGTCGTGGGACCCCGGTGACCTGACCGACGGGTGGGACTAGCGGAGGTAACCGGCGGCTTTCCTGCCTGCCTCCAGTCTGGCAGGGTGCCCGGCCAACATGGCTCGTCAGAAGGCAGTCCTCATCGGGGGCACCGGCTACGGGGGCGCGGAGATCCTCCGCCGGCTGCTCTTCCACCCCCATGTCGAGATCGCGCGCGTCACCGCAGCCGACAACATCGGGAAGAAGGTCGGCGACGTCCACTTCAGCCTCGCCGGGCTGACCGACCTCACCTTCCAGGAGATGGCCCCGGAGCAGGCCGTCGCAGGAATGGACGTGGCGTTCCTCGCCATGCCCCACAAGACGACGGCGAAGGTGGTCCAGGCCATCCTCGGCTCGGGCGTTCGCATCGTCGACCTCTCGGGAGATTTCCGGCTGAGGGACCCGGCGGCGTACGAGAAGTACTACGGCGTCGCCCATCCCGCGCCCAAGGCACTGACCGACGGTGTCTTCACCTATGGCCTGCCCGAGGTGAACCGGGCGGCGATCGCCAAGGCCCGGTACATCGCGTCGCCGGGCTGCTTCGCCACGACCATCGCACTCGGGCTCCTCCCGCTCGCCCGGGCAGGGATGCTCACCGGTCCGGTTCACACAGTGGCGGCGACGGGGAGCTCTGGCTCCGGCGCGAATCCGCAGCTCACCACCCACCATCCGCTCCGGGCGGTGAATCTCCGGACCTACAAGCCGCTCGACCACCAGCACATCCCGGAGATCCTCCAGACCCTGCAGGGCGCCGGCGGTCGGGACCTCGCGCTCGAGTTCGTCCCGGTCTCTGCGCCGCTCCCGCGCGGCATCTTCGCCACCAGCTTCGTCGACGTGCCGGCGGCGACCACCGCCGAGACACTCCAGCAAGCGTGGGAACGGTGCTACGCCGGAGAGCCGTTCGTCCGGGTGGTCCAGGGACGCCAACCGGAGGTCGTCGCGGTGTCAGGCGGCAACTACGTCGAGGTGGGCTTCACCCTCGGCGCGCCCACCGGAGCGACGCGCCGGGTGGTCTGCTTCAGCGCGCTGGACAACCTGGTCAAGGGTGGCGCGGGGCAGGCCATCCAGGCCTTCAACGTGATGATGGGCTACGACGAGACGCTCACCCTGAAAGAGCCGGGGCTCTGGCCGTGACTGCGCTCTCCGACTTCGGCGGACGTTGGTTCGTGGTGAAGGTGGGCGGCGAGCTTGCCGCCGATCGGACCAAGCTTGCGGGGAGCGTCGGGGCGGCGGTCGGCGAGTTCCTCGGGGCGGGCATTCGCGTGTGCATCGTGCACGGCGGTGGTCCGCAGGCCACCGAGCTGGGACGGCGTCTCGGGCTCGAGCCGACGATCGTCGGAGGCCGACGGGTGACGGACGCGGACACCCTCCAGGTCATGAAGATGACGGTGGCCGGCCAGGTCTCGGCGGATGTCGCCGCGGCGATGCGCCTCGCCGAGGTGCCGGCGCTGTGCACCACGGGCGTCTCGGCGGGCCTGATCGATGCCGTGCGACGCCCGCCCCAGGTCATCACCGGTGCCGGGCCGGATCCGGTGGACCTCGGGCTGGTGGGCGACATCGTGGGCGTCGACACCGCGGCCCTCGAGCGGCTGGCGAGCGTCGGCTTCGTTCCGGTGCTCGGCTGCCTCGGCGGGGACTCCGGCGGCAACGTCTTCAACATCAACGCCGACACGGTGGCGACCCGGGTGGCTGCGAAGCTCCGGGCGGCGAAGCTGTTCCTGGTCTCGAACGTCCCGGGCGTGCTCCGCGACAAGAACGACCCGTCGACCCGCATGCCGAAGCTCACCGCGGCCGAGGCGCGCGAGCAGATGGCCTCGGGCGTCATCGCCGGTGGGATGATCCCCAAGGTGGAAGAGTCGCTCGCGATGCTCGACGAGGGCATCGAGGCGATCCACATCGTGGGAATCGATCCGGCGACGTCGATCCTCGACGAGGCCCGGGAGCCGGGAAGCCGCGGGACCGCCTTCGTTCGATGACCCTTCTGCGTCGGGTGGCGATCATGTCGAGAATTCACGTCGTTGGCTAAGGAGGACCGTCATGGGACAGGCGTTGAATTCACGGACGCTGCACCGCCTGGACATTCAAGGCTTCGACGCCGTCGGAGAACAGCGGCTCGCCGAGGTGGCACCCTGGCTGCGACTGACCTTCGGATTGTGCGCCTTGCTGGCAGGGATCGGCACGGCCATGGCATCGCCAATCCTCCTCGTCCTTCTCGCGCCACTCGCCGCGGCCGGCGCTGCGTCTCCCGTTCATCCCTTCGACCTGATCTACAACCACGGCGTCCGCCATCTCACCAGAACCGGCCCCCTCCCGGAGCGTGGCACCCCCTCCCGCTTCGCCTGTGGCATGGGCGCCGTCTGGCTTCTGGTGACCGCGTGGGCGTTCTGGGCTGGGCATGCAGTGCTCGGGTACGTGCTCGGCGGCAGCCTCACGGTCGTGGCGGTCCTGGTGAGCACCACCGACATCTGCATCCCATCGATGCTCTACCGGTCGCTTTTCGGTCCGCCCCGCCCCCGCAGTGGGGTCGCCGCCAGCGCGGCACGTCCCTGAGACGGGCGGATGGATGTGTGACACGGCCTACGGACGGCCAATCCGCAGCCGTCTCCGCTCAGGGCAAGTCGCCGACGCGGATTCCACAACTCAGACAGGTGCGGGAGAGGAGCAGCCGGTTGCGCCCGCGCTGCAGGAACAGCTCCCCGCATCTCGGGCACCGGAAGCGCATGAGCCAGAGCACGGCAGGGATGATGGAGAGCAGCCAGATCCCCTGGACGTATCGGCCCCCTGGTGGACCCAGCCGCACCAGAAAGAGCGAAGCGGGAATGAACCCGAGGATCAACACCGCCGCGAGCGTGCGTCGAAGCCGGAGGTCTCGCCAGGCGGCCCGGTAGCGAGCGATCTCCGTGATCGCGAGCTCGGTCACGGGCTCTTCTTGCGGCGCCGAGGCCGCGGCACGAGCTCGCCGCCGCAGTTCGGACAGATCCCCTTCATCGCCTCGGTGCAGGAGACGCAGAACGTGCACTCGAAGCTGCAGATCCGCGCGGGGCCGTCCGCGGCCAGAGCCGCGCCGCAGCGCTCGCAGACCGGACGCATCTCCAGCGCCATCGGGGGACCTCCTCAGTTCCGCTCGAGGGACTTCAGCGCCGCGGCAATCTCGTCCTGACCGCAGCCCGGACGCATCTTCTTCTTCTTCGCCTTCTGCAGTGCGTTCACCGCCTCGGGGCGACCCATCTCTCCGAGACGGCGGGCCGCCGCGATCCGCGCCGGACAGTCCGCCCCGTCCAGCCAGTTCCCATAGACCGCCACCAGGTCGAGTGTCTCGGTCCGGTGCTGATCGTCCAGGTAGCGCAGCGCGCCCCAGGCCGACTCGCTGGTGCCCGACTCGGCGATGGCCCGGAGCACCGCCGTCGATCGGCCGGCGTCGAGTCCGTCCAGGAAGTCCCTCCGGGGACCCTCTCCCCCCTCGCGCGAGAGATCCTCGGTCACGCCGGCGAGACAGCGCCGGTCGAGGACCGAGCTCGTGCCACGTGCCGCGAGCAAGATCTTGAGCTCCGTCGCGTGATCATGCGCCGTGTGGTACGCGGCCGCCCGGAGCCCGGCCAGCTCACTCGCCGGCGTTCCGCTCTTCTCGAGCCGGTCTAGCGTCGCGAGCGCCTCGCGCGGCTTCCCGGCGTCGAGCTCTGCTCCGACCTCGTCGAGCGCTGAGTGACCACCGCGGAAGACGAGAGCTCCGACCACCACCAGCGCCAGCGCTCCGAGGCCGAGCAGCACCGGAGTCCGCCACCGGCGCCCGGGGAGTCCCGAGGAGAGGGTGTCCGCCACCCGGGGCGGCGGAACGGGCGTGATTGATCCGGTGGGCAGCTCGAGCAGCGGACGCTCGGGCGGAGGAGGGGAGGACCCAGCGGGCCGCCGGGCGAAGATGACCTCGGACACGCTGGAGATGGCCCGCGGCAGCAGCGGCCACATCCGCTCCGACGCCTTCGGAGGTGCCTCGAGCGCCCGCACCAGATCCTCGGCCATCTGGAAACGCGTCCTCGGCTCCTTGGCCAGGCAACGCATCACGATGGCGCAGAGGTCGGGATCGTCCGCCATCGCCGGAGCCGCCTCGGCGAGCGGCGTGGGCGGGGTGCCGATGTGCTGGACCAGGTAGTCTCGCGCGTTCGGGCCATTGAACGGCAGCGAGCCGGACAGCATCCGGTAGGCGAGGACCCCGAGCGAATAGATGTCGCTCCTGGCGTCCAGGGGATGCCCCATCGCCTGCTCCGGCGAGAGGTACTCCGGCGTCCCGAGGACTACGCCCACCTGGCTCAGCCCCTTCGCGTCCGGATCGGGCTGAAGCAGCTTGGCGATGCCGAAGTCGAGCAGCCGGGCCTGTTCGCCCCGCGGCCCCGGGGTGAGGACCACGTTCTCGGGCTTGAGATCGCGGTGGATGATCCCCTTCTCGTGGATCGCCGCCAGCCCCTCTGCGAGCTGGAGCATCACCCGGCGTCCGCGCTCGGGGGTCAGCGCCCCCGTGCCCAGGGTCTGGAGGAGCGTTTCACCCTCGGCAAACTCCATGACGAGACAGGTGGAATCGTGCGAGGTCCCGAAGTCGATGACCCGCACCACCGCCGGGTGCTCCACGCTCGAAAGCAGGCGCGCCTCTCGCCGAAAGCGCTCGCTCATCCCCGGCTGCTGGCCCACCTCGCGCCGCAGGACCTTCAGGGCCACCCGCCGCCCGAGGCTCACCTGCTCCGCCAGGTAAACCTCCCCCATGCCGCCACCCCCAAGGTGACCCAGCACGCGGAAGCGTTCGCCCAGGACGAGTGAGTTCGGCTCGAGCACGGCCGATCCGGAGGTTAGCAGCCAGCCAGCGCGTCCTTCACTGTCGTTCGCGCGCCTACCCACCGGGCGATCGACCGGAAACGCCCCTTTTTTGGGGTGCCTCGGGCTGGGTGGTACCGTCGCCGACTGCACCTTTCATGGCTTCCGAGGATTCGTCCGGAGGCTCGGCGCCCCCCGTACCAGAGGGTCGGGCTGCCGGGCCCGAGCTTCGACTGCTGGACCGGCGGGCGTTCGTCGGATTCCCGCCGGTCGAGCTCCGTCCGGGCATCACGGTGGTCGACTTCGGGCTGCAGATCCCCGACGTCAGCTTCCCCTTCAACGTCGGCGCAGGCGCCCAGCGGTACCAGCGGCGAAAGCTCCACTTCGGCTTTCTCGAGGTGGCGATCGACGCCGAGCTGATCCGCCGCAGCGTCCAGGAGACGACTGCCTCGGCGCTCGAGGTCTCCGACGTCGCGCTCAACTTCCGCCAGGGCTGGCTCGAGGGTGAGGCACGGCTCAAGGGCCCGTCGCCGGCGGGAACGACGTTCAAGGTCGCCTTCGATGCCGATGGCGAGCGGCTCGCCGTCTACCTCTACGACGTCCGGATGTATGGGTTTTCCCCGGTGCCCGCGGCCACCGTTCCGCTGGTCCTGTCCAGGGCGCTGCAGAGCGCCGCCGCGCTCCCCGACGTCGAGCTGCGCGGAGCCAACGGATTCTCGGCCCGTGTGCTGCCCCAGCTGGTGACGCCGGCGGCCGTCTCGCGCGGGTTCCGGATGCCCTCCCTCGATGGCGCTCGGCTCGCAGGGGTGGAGGTCTCGCCGCTCGGGCTCCGGCTCCGTTTCGCCGCCGGGGCGCTCCCCCCGCCGGCGCTGCTCGACGAGGAGCTCCTTCTGACGCTGGAGGGCGCGCGCGCCTTCGCCGAGGCCGAGGCGCTGGTCTCGGCCGGTAAGCTCGCCGAGGCCCGCGACGCCTACCTGCGCGGCGCCGGCGCGGAGGAGGCACATCCCTTCGCCCTCGAGCGGTTGCTCGCGCTGCTCGTCGCCGATCCGGCCTCGCATGAGTACGCGCTCGACGTCGTCGAGACCCTCGCCCGCCGGCGTCCGGGAAGCGCCGCGCCGCTCTGGGCGGAGGCCATCGTCCGCGAGCGCCGCGGCGAGCCCGCCCGGAGCGCCGAACGCTGGCTGGCGCTGGTGGAGCTCGCGCGCAAGCGCGGTGACGAGGCGTCCGCGTTCAGCGCCGCCCAGGCAGCGGCCCGCGCCGCCGAGGGCCAGGCCCCGCAGATGGCGGTCAAGGCCCTCCACGCTGTGCTCGGCATCCGCCCGGACCACCTTCCCGCGCTCCGCTCCCTGGCCCGGGCGGCGGATCAGGCCCAGGACCGTGCCGGGGCGCTGCGCGCCTACCGCCGCCTCTCGGCGCTGGCGCGGGACCCGATCGAGTCCGCCGAGGCGCACGTGCAGCTCGCGCGGCTGTCGGCCCTGAGCGAGGACGACGTCGCCGGCGCGAGGCTCCACTGCGAAGCGGCGTTGAAGCTCGCCCCGGATCTGCCGGTGGCGCTCGAGCTGCTGGGCGAGCTGTGCGCCCGCGCCGGCGAGCCGCTGCGCGCCCTGAAGGCCTTCGACCGGCTCCGCGACGTCGCCCTGGGTCGGCACGACCTCGGCCTCGTTGGACGCGCGAACCTCCGCGCCGGCGAGGTGTGGGAGCTCGGCCTGCGGCAGCTCGACAACGCGCTCCTCCGCTACCGCGAGGCCGTCTCGCTCATGCCCGGCGACGTGGTCGCCCTCGCCTCGCAGGCGCGCGCCGCCGAGGGGCTCGGCCGTGTCGCCGAGGCGGTCACCGGGTACCAGCAGGCGGTGGAGCTCGCCGGGCCGTCACCGATCGACGCCGGCGTCCGCCGGGCCGCACATCAGGCGCACCACGCGCTCGCCACCCTCGCTCAGAGCCGCTTCGGAGATCAGGTCCAGGCCCGCGAGCACTGGGAGGCCGCCCTCGCCCTCGTCCCGGACGACGCCAAGGCGCTCGAGGCGCTGGTTCCCGCCTGGCGGGCTGCCGGAGATCCGGCCGCCCTCGCCCGGGCGCTCGAGCGCGCCGCGCCCACCGTGCCTGATCCGGTTCGCCGCGCTGCCTTCCTGGCCGAGGCCGGCGAGCTGCAGCGCACCCGGCTGGGTGCTCCGGAGAAGGCCGACGGTCTGCTCACCCGCGCCATCGACGCCGACCCGAAGAACCGCGTCGCGCTCGAGGGGCTGGTGGCGCTCGGCGAAGCGCGGCGGGACGGACCGCTCCTCGTCCGCTGTCTCTCCACCCTGGCGGAGCTGGCGCGCGACGGTGCCGACCGGGCGCGCTTCCTGCGGCGGCTGGCGGTTGCGGCGAAGGACCTGGCCTCGGACCTCGAGGTCGCCGCGCGCGCTCTCTCGGAGGTGCTCAAGCTCGAGCCCGAGGACCTCCTCGCCTGGGGTGAGCTCTGCGCGCTGCAGCGCCGCCGGGCGGACATGCCCGGGCTCGCCGCGGCGCTCGCAGCTCGGGCGCGGGTGGCGGAGACCCAAGGAGATCCGAAGCTCGCCGCCGCCTGCCTCCGCGAGCTGGCGCAGGTGGAGGAGGCACGCCTCGGCCGGTTCGGAGAAGCGCTGGTCGCCCTGGAGAAGGCGGCGCGGCTGGATCCCCGTCCCGAGGTGCTGCTCGAGCTCGCCGACCTCTCGCTCCGCTGCGAGCGCCCGGAGCACGCTCGCCGCGCGCTCGAGGACGTGCTGGTCACGCTGCCCCGCACCGGCTCGCCGGAGAAGCTGGCCGAGGTCCGCGCCAAGCTGGGGCAGGCCTGCGAGATGACGGGCGACCTCGCCGCCGCGGCCGCCCATTACGCCGAGGCGCTGCCCTACCGTCGCGGAGACGATGCGCTCGCCGCGCGCCTCGAGGGCCTGTACGAGAAGCTCGGCCGTTCGAAGGAGCTGGCGGAGGTCTGGGCGCTCCGGGCGCGGCAGCTCCTCGCCGAGGGCCGGACCGAGGCCGCCGCCCCGCTCCTCTTCAAGGGCGCGCGGGCGCTGCTCGACTCGGGACAGCGGGACGCCGCGCACCGGCAGCTCTACTCCGCGCTGGAGGTGGCACCGCGGGGGTTACTCGCTGGGCAGATCCTCGAGGCGCTCGCCGAGCTCGAGCTCTCCGCTGGCAACCGGCCGGAGGCGGCCACGCTTCTCGCGCGTCAGGCCGCGCTGATCGCCGATCCTCTCGCGGCCGCTCGTCTCTTCCTGCGCGCTTCCGAGCTGGCGCGGGGCGAGGCCCGGGAGGGCGGCCTGCTCGAGGATGCGCTCCGGCTCGATCCGGCGCTGGCTTCGGCCCGCATTCGCCGCGCCGAGCTGCACCTCGCCCGCGAGCCGCGCCGAGCCCTCGAGGACCTCGAGGTCGCGCTCTCTCTCGCCCGTGCCGACCCTGCCGTTGTTCCGCCTGCGGAGCGCAAGCGGCTGGAGCGGATGGCGGCCGAAAGCGCCGTTCGTGGCGGCGACCCTGAGGCAGCCCGGCGGCATCTCTCCGCCTACGCTGACGCTGCGCCCGACGACATCGACGCGCTCCTCCAGCTCGCCGCCCTGCACCGCAGCGCGGGTGCGGTGGAGGCGCTGGCCGCGCTCCTCTCCGGGCTCTGGCCCCGGCTCTCCGGCGAGCAGGCGCGGGCGGCGTGCCGGGAGCTGGTGGAGCTGTCGCTCGAGCTGCACCGTCCGAGCGAGGCGCTCGACGCCCTGCGCCGCCTGGTCGAGCTCTCGCCCGACGACCCGTGGGCGCTGGAGACCCTGGTCTCGCTGCTCCCGCCGGCGGTGCCCGGGAGCGACACCGAGGCGCTGGCTCTCCGCAGCCGCCTGGTCGAGCTGACCTCCGGCGCGGCGCGTGCCCACCACCGGGTCGAGCGCGCCCGGCTGCTCCGGGCCCGGGGCGACCGCGCTGCGGCGCGCGAGGAGCTCACCCGGGCTGCCGGTGAGTCGGCCGAGCCCGCGCTGCTCTGGCGCGAGGTGGCGCTGCTCGCCCAGGCGTCGGACGACGCTCTGGGAGAGGTCGAGGCCTGGCACCGAGCGCTGGAGCGGGACGGGTCCGTGTCCGCAGAGGCCACTCCGCGATTGCTCACGCTCGGCCGCGCCCTTCTCGAGACTCAGCCCGAGCTGGCCGAGACCGCGCTCCGCGAGGCGAGCCAGCGGGGTAGCGCGACCGAGGCGGTCGATGCTTGGCGCGCCCTCTCGCGGCTGGAGCGCCGCCGGGGCCGGATGGAAGCCGCGTCCGATGCGCTGCTCCGCGCCGCCGAGCTCGCGCCCGAGCCCCTCCGTGCG
>Ga0066903_100006299_pt1 | contig 10509 bp, 4 predicted proteins | sample PanSoiMetaGPlot1_FD_67491 | JGI IMG/M metagenome (GOLD analysis project Ga0066903, IMG submission 67491) | Tropical forest soil microbial communities from Panama analyzed to predict greenhouse gas emissions - Panama Soil - Plot 1 (version 2) | ecosystem: Environmental > Terrestrial > Soil >...
GCGTGCGGAATTCAAGGGGTGCTTCCTCTAGATAGGACGGGCCTCGGCGGATTCGATCCGCCGAGGCCACGTTGGGTTGACGCTTGTAATTCTGAATTCTGAATGCCGAATTCTGAATTGCAGAGTTCTACGCTACTGGTTCGCTGTCGATGTCCCGCAGCTCTCATCGAGCACGACGACCGACGTCAGGTTGATCCGGTTCGGGCTGCCCGGGATCAAGACGCCTTTCGCCGCCACGCGACGATTCGGCGCGAGTGCTCCTGTCGAGTTGACGCGCTCGACCGGATACAACGACTTGCGCGTGTCGAACTTCTCCGCTTCCTGCGGCGAGACGAAATCGGCCACGCCGACCAACTCGTACTTCTCGGTGCCGGCAGCCTGCTTCGCGGCCGCTTCTTTTTCGTCCTTGGTGACGTTGTGGGCCACACGGAACGCGGCAAGCTCCGGCGATTCAGCGGCAGCGGCCGCAGCTTGCTGTCCCTGAGCCTGGCCCTGCGCCTGGCCCTGACCTTGTCCCTGGCGATTCGGATTTTCCTTCGGCGGCAGCGGCGCCAGCTTCGAGGCGTTTGACATCGTCCAGACGCGGAAAGAGCTGGTCGGAGCGGCGCAGCCAATCACCGTCGTGATCGGATGGTCCTTCGACGCTTCCTGCTGCGCCTTGCGGAATTCCGAAGAGTTCAAGTTCGGATTGGTTTCCGAGTCGTACGTGATTTCCGTCCACGCGTTGTACATCTCGTCCCACGTCTGTTCGGACCAGAGCGCCGGCCGATTCGGCATCGGATTGACGCGGTTTCTGACCGAGTTGTCGTAGTGGCCGACGGTTTCGAGGACCGTGCCGGCCGGGAGCTTGTACGGCTGGTTCGGAATGTAGGTGTTCTGCCAGTTGAAGTCGTACTTCGGTACCGACAGCAGGATTTCTTCATGACCGTCCGGGTACTTGGCGACGTAGGTCATGTCCTTGCCGCGCAGGTGCATGTGCGGCTGCATCGTGTTGAGCGTCACATCCTGCGTGAATGGCTGGATCGCGGTGATCTTCCAATCGGCCGCCCCCGCCGGAATCGGCGGCAGATTGGCGGTGTTGCCGACTTCTTCGTTCTCGATGAGATGCTGACCGGATCCATTGCGGATGATGTGCACTTCCTTCTGGACCTTGTCTTTCGGCGCAAACCACAACCCGATGCGCTCGCGATCCGTCTCGGGCTTGCCGTCCGGCGAGTAGTGCACTTCCCACATCAGCGCGTTGCTCGCGCGGATCCGCTTCGCGGAGCCTGGCGCGAACTGCTGGAAGTCGGCGCCCGGCAGATAGAACATCAGCCGCTCGTCGTCTTCTTCAGTGGGCTGGCGCGACTTGTTGATCACCGGGATCTTGTCGCCCGGTTTCACGTTGAAACGGCCCTCGATCTGGCTGCCGTTGGCCTCGCCGTTTTCTCGCAGGTTGCTGCTGAGATTTCCACCAAGTCCACTCAGCACGTTGACGATGCTGCCGTCCTCGTAGGTGGGGATGAAGGAGAGCTCGGGTCCGCCCGGCCACGCGACTTGCTTCTGGAGTGTGGTGCCTTCCGGCAGCTTCCGTCCGTAGAGCGCCGAGTGATGGGTCACTTGTCGATTCGTCGGACGAATCTGCAGCGCTTCAATGAAGACGTCTTCCTTGAACGGGTTCTTGTCCCACACACGGAAGATCGGCACCTGGCCTTCGGCCGGCAACTGGTATTCCGTCGGCATTTCGAGAATCACGTCAGGCGGACGGCCGTTCACGAGGCGCCAGCCACCGTCGTCGTACTTCGGCATCGCCGGCGCGGAGCCTGAGCCTTCCGCCATGCCACCATCGACCCACGCGGCGATCGTGTCGATCTGCTTCTGGGTCAGGCTGGTGTCGTTGGTGTAGTGGCCCCAGCGCGGATCCGCCGACCACGGCGGCATCTCCCGCTTGGTCACGCGGGCCTTAATCGAGCGCGCCCACGGCCGCACTTCCTTGAAACTTGTGAGCGACATCGGGCCGCCGGCCCCTGGCCGATGGCACGTCGCGCATTTCTCGAACAGGATGGGTGCGACGTCCGCATTAAAGGTCGGCGCTGCTGCGGTGTCGGCCGACACCTTCGCCGAGGTCCAGAATGTTGCAACGGCTGCTATCGCAACCGCACCCCCAAGTACCAGGAATCTCTTTGTGCCCGAACCGACGTGTGCTTCGATCATCACCGGCTCCTTCACGGACAACCACTCTTCACAGACGCAGACGTGTGCGAAAGTCAGCGCTGACGGCTGACACTACCCCCAAAATTCGCCGAAGTAATTATCGTCACGGGACAACAGTTTTCAACGCGAAAGATTGTCAAAAATTGTTGGATCTATAGGTATTTAGGTATTTCCGCCTGGGGCGTTTGCTCAACAGGCTGGGAGTGGTTGAGACGTGCAGATCAGGGCAACTCTTCGTCCCCAAAGGGGGTTCGGCAAGGTTTGCCACCTTGGTACATCCGTAAGTTGTTGCTAATACGCTTTTGGGCGACCGCGCCCGAATTGCTGACGGCCGTCAACGCTTGACGTTGGACCTCGACGGCCTCCTTGAAACGGCCCACCTCCGCCAGCGCCATCGCGGTCGTTTCGGCTAACTCGAGACTTTGCGGTCCCTTTACGAGCTCGTCGACCAGCTGCAAGGCGGCTCGCCCGTCGCGCACACGATCATCAGGTGCAGCGGCCATGAGCCGTGCGAGCGCGTGCGCGAACATCGGTTGATCAGGGTGGTTCTTCATGCCGCCGGTCAGCGCCTCGCGAGCGTCGGCGTACCGGCGCAGTCGAAGAAATGCCATCGCGCGTCCGAAAGCGGCGTCGGAATTGGTGGGGCTGGCATCGAGCGCCTCCGTGTACTGCACCACCGCTTCGCCAGGATGCCCGCTGCGCGCGAGCGCGCCGGCCAACTGGATGTGCGCCTCGACGTATTTGGGATCGGACTTCAGCGCGGCGCGAAAGTGATCGATGGCTTCCGGATATTGGCCCGCGTCGTTCAGCAGTACGCCGAGGCTGAAGTGTGCGCGCGCGTAATCAGGCGTCGTGCGCAGCACCTGCTCGAACTGCTGTGCGGCGCCTTGCTTGTCGCCCATCTGATAGAGCGCGGTTCCAAAACGCTGCCGCAACGAGGGCTCGTTCGGGTCGAGCTCGAGCCCCCGGCGGAACTGCTCGGCCGCGGCTTGCCAGTGACCAGCCTCGAGTTCTGCCCCACCTCGAAGGTTATAGGCCTGTGGGCTTTGCAGGAGTCCGTCGATCTCCCGCATCAGCGGATCGGGCGGCCGCGGTTCGCTCTTGCCCTGCTGCGCGAGCTGCGCCTCAGAATTCTTCACGTCGCCAAGACCCCGGTACGCCATGGCGAGCGGATAGTGGATGCTCGACGATTGCGGCTCGCGCGCGAGCGCTTCCGTCAGCTGATCCACCGCGCGCTGATACTCGCGCTTCGCGAGTGCCGCGCGTCCTTCGCCGAATCGCGCGGCTGCTAACGACGGCTGGATCTGAATGACCTTCGCAAACAGATGATCGGCGCGGTCCCCATCCCCCGCGGAAAGATACGCGTCGCCAAGCCAGACCATCGTCGCCACATCGTCGGGAGCGAGTTGCTGCGCGCGCTCAAACGAGGCGACAGATTTTTCGACCGGTCCTTTTCCCTTGTAGACGTGTCCGAGGTAGTACGGCCAGCGACGGTCGTTGGGTGCGAGCGTCTGCGCGTTGAGAAAGCAAGCTTCAGCCGCGTCAAGCAGCGTCGCCGCCATCAAGAGTTTTCCCGTGTCACCGTACGCCGCCGCGAGTTCGTCGTGTGACGCCGAGCGTTTCGCAACGGCGGATCCGAGCGACGAGAACTGCGACTCCATCTGCCGGCGCACCGATGATTCCATCGTCGAGACATCCGGCATCGTTACCGTCTGCAGTCCGAGTCCCGCAGGAGGATTCAGAGCAGCATTGGCCGTGGCCGCTTCGGAGGTTTTCTGAGGAGCGTTGCAGCTGGCTATCCAGCACGCGCACACGAGAATCACAATCGCCACCGCGCTGCGGTGACGCTCTCGCCGGCGGTTCATGGCGTACGCCGTTCGCCTTGTTTGAGCACCGTCCATCGATCGATGGCTACTCGCGGAAATTCTTCAATCGCACCATTCGGCCAGAAGACCCGAACCGTCGGCAGCTCGGTCGACTCACCGAGGCCAACAACAACCCGTGGATCGTTGGCGGAGGCGTAGCTCCCTTCAGCACGCGCTCGCCGCCACAAAGCGGGACCATTCTGCCGAACGATCTGAACCTTCGCGCCCAGCATATCGCGCTCTTTGCGGCAGGGAGCAGAGGGACATCCGACCAGCCGAAGACCGATCCAATGATGCCGGTTACCGACGTTGTTAATGAGCAGTCGGGCTGGCCCATTGATGTTGCTCACGACGATGTCGACGTCGCCGTCGTTGTCGATATCACCGAAGGCGGCGCCGCGGCCAACGCTACGTCGTTGAAGGGCTTGGACGAGCGAAGATATATCTTCGAGGTGTCCGTTACCGAGGTTTCTGAACAGCAGGCTGCGCTCGTCGTACGGAAAGGTCTCGCCAAGCCGCGACTTCTGAGCCTCGATCGATCCGTTCGCGGTGAACAGATCGAGCCAGCCGTCGTTGTCGAAGTCGAACCACGCCGTGCCGAAACCGGTGAACCCCCTGGTGGCCTGCCCCAGGCCCGAGGCATTACTGCGGTCTTCGAAGAGTCCTGATCCGTCGTTGACGTACAACTTGCCCCCCTCGGTCGGGAGCTGCGTCATGAACAAATCTTCGTCGCCGTCGTTGTCGAAATCACCGGCGTCAACGCCCATGCTGCCGCCGGCTTTGCCGTCAGCGTTCACGGCAGCCCCTGACAGCAGCCCCACATTCTTGAACGTGCCGTTCTTCTGATTGATCCACAGCAGATTGGGCTTGCCGTCGTTGGCGACATAGATGTCCGGCCATCCGTCGCCGTTGAAGTCTGCCACCGAGACACCAAGCGCCGGGCCGAACTGTCCGCCGACGAGCGCCTTCGCCGTCACATCGGTGAACGTGCCATTGCGCTCGTTATGAAACAAGCGATCGGTCTGCGCGTTGTAGACAGCCGGCGTGCAGTAATCACGGCGTCCGGTGAGACCGGTGCACCGTTGATCGATGTCAAGGCTGTAGCGCACGTAATGGCCGACGTAGAGGTCCAGCCAGCCGTCGCGGTCGTAATCAACGAATGCCGCCGACACGCTCCACCCTGGATCGCTGACGCCGGCGGCCTTCGACACATCGGTGAACGTCCCGTCGCAATTGTTCCGATAGAGGTGGTTCTGACCAAAACTGGTGAGATAGAGATCGACGCAACCGTCATTGTTGAAATCTCCGGCGGCGGCGCCCATCCCATAGTCAGTCGCGTTGATTCCGCTTTGTTCGGTGACGTCGGTGAAGTGCAGCTGACGCGTGCCGTCGGCCTGAACAGTCAGATCATTTCGAAAGAGCCGGCCGCGGAGCGGCAATGAGTGCGGCGGGAAAATCGCCTGACCGGCTGTCTTGCCGGATCCGAGCATTTGGCCTTGCGCGAAGAAGACGTCGAGATCGCCGTCGTTGTCGTAGTCGAAGAGTGCGACGCCTCCCCCCATCATTTCGGGAAAGTAGAAGTCTCCAGCCATCCCGTTGAAGTATTGAAAATCGAGGCCCGAATCATGCGCGCGATCGACGAACCACTCGTTGCTCGACGACTGAGCACCCGCTGTTCCAGCTGAAGCGGGAGTGGATTTCGACACGTCGCCGGGAGGTGCTGAACTGCCACTGCAGCCAGCCAGACCGAACACGACACTAAGCGTCAGAGCGAAAATTGGAACGGGCCGCCGATGGCGCAAGACACCATCAGCATAGCGGGTCGATGGCTGACCAGGCGACCCGGTCAGTGCCTGAGCACTCACCGGGTCGCTGGATCCCAAAGGTCGTCTAGAAGCTGATATTCCCGCTCAACTGGAACAGGCGCGGATCGAGAATCGTCGTCGGCACCCGCCAACGAGCGTCGAACGTGTTTTGAACGGCAAGGATGCCGCTGCTGTTCAGCGCGTTATACGCGTCCAGGTTGATCTGCAGCCGCCGACGGGGCGCCAACTGGAACACCTTGCTGAGACGCAGGTCAAGACGCGAAACACGAGGCTCGAAGAGCGTGTTCGGAGTGATCAGCGGGACTACGACCGTTCTCGTGCCACCGGCCAGGTCACGCCCGAGCGGATGACTCGATGCGTTGGCCCGGACGTCAGCGGTCGGAATCGAGTAATTCGCTTCGTACTCGGGTCCTGGTAGGTTCTGCAGCGTGCCGGCAACGATGAAGCCTTTCGGCAACGGCAGACTGCCGTTCACCTTAATCTGGGTCTGTCCCTTGAAGGGCGTGACCAGATGACAGTTAACCAGCGCCTGCGGGCTGTCGATCACGAAGCAGTTGTCGCGCAGAGACCAGCCTGTGTCGACACCCCCACCGATCCGGGCGCCGCCACGGAACCTCATGTCGGTCGACAAATCGATGAAGTGATTGCGGTACTTCGGCTTGCCGAATCGGCTCGATGGCGCAACAAGGCTCTGATTGAAGCCGAATTTGGCGGTGCTGACGTCGTACAACCCGCAGAGCTGGTAGCCGCCGCCACCCGGAAGTCGTGGATCGCTCGGCGCGATTATGCAGTACGGGTCGTAATCCTGCGGCGTAACGAGCAGGTTATCGGTGATGCGGTTCTTGCTGAGCGATGCCGTGTTGCGAAAGTAGCCGCCGGTATTGAAGTAGTAGCCGCCAGTCACAGAAACGCGGTCACCGAGCTGGCGTTGCACTTCGGACGAGATATCCCAGTTCGAATCGCGCACGCCCCATCCGGACAGCACCGCGGGATCCCACTGCACGGCCTTCGGATTGTTCTGTCCGAAGAAGTTGCTGTCGATCGCGCCGCAGATATCACCGCCGGTGGCAGTGTTGTCCTGCGCGCCGAAGTTCCCAAGATTGCAGTCGGGCACGTAATTGTGATTCGAATCAGTCCAGGAGCGATTGGTCGAGCCGACTGATGTCGTGATCGGGTTGTTCGCAGCCGGGACGTCGACGTTCGTCTTCGCCACGTAACGACCGGCCGCAAACTTGAGCGCCGTGCGCCCGTCGCCGAACAAGTCGTATGAGGCGTCAAGACGCGGGTTGAGGTCCTTCCAATTCGGCACGCCCTTCACGGAGTTGTAGCTGCGCTCGCCGAGCCACTCGTTGTGGTCGGGAGCACCTGGCCACGGCGAGGTGTCTCCGGGCGTTTGCTGGTTGGGCACCCATCCATAGTAGGAATCGAACCGCAGGCCAACATCGAGCGTCAGCCGGTTGAGGGTCCATTTCTCCTGCGCATACACGCCAAACTCATTGCCGCGGTCGTGACGCAGATACGGTGTGTTGTACTGCGTGATGCCCGTCGGGTCGCCGTTACGGAACGTGTAGTTCACGTTGCCGTTCACGATGTACTGAGCGTTGGTCGCCAGCACGTCATTCTGCATGCCAATCTTGAACGTGTGCGTGCCGGTGACGTACGTCGTCGAGAAGCGCTGGCTGTATCGGTTCGTGTAATTCGGGTTACCACGATACGTGGCCTGCGCGCCGTAACGGAGGCCGAGGCCGACGTCGTTCACGCTGATGATGTCGGCTTGACCGGGTTCCCAGAAGGCGTTCCACTGCGAGATGTTGAATGCGGTTCCAGCTTCCATCAGCAGCTTGCTGGTCCTTGGTGAGCTCCATGTTGCCTGGATCAACCGACTCGGCTGGAACTTGTACGAAGCGCCGGCGGCTTCTTGAGCGGCACCGTTGGTCGCGCCATAGCAGTTACACGCGCGTTGATAGTCGAAGAGCAGGTTGAACTTGTTGCGCTGAGATGCCTGCCAGGTGCCGCGGCCAAACCCCGAGTTGTACCATTCGTATCGACCGCTGAGCTTATCGAGGGGCCGATCGGTCCACGGCGTCCAAAGCACGACCTTTCTCGTGGCGTTCGCCGGTGTGAGAAAGACGTTCTGCGTCTTGTTCCAGAAATCTCCGGCAATCGATTTCGAGACGCCCCACGTACGCGGCGCCGTGAAGAACCAGATCTTGTTCTGTTTGATCGGGCCACCGATGCTGACGGATTCGTCGTACAGGCGGTCAGTCTGATTCACCGCGGTAAACCCGCGATTCTTGAGCTCGGTGTTGAGGTTCGACGCTTCCAGCTTGTTGTTGGTAAACATGCCGCTGGCGATCGTGTTGAACGTATTGCCCCCTTCTTTCGGGATCATGTTCATCACCGGACCATCAGCGTTGACTTCCGCCGAAAGACCGCTCGTCTGCGCCGCCATTTCCTGAACGCCGGCAGCATTTATTTGATAACTGCTGTTGCCGTCGCTGTTCTCAACGACGAGCCCGTCGAACGAGACTTTGATGCCGCGCTTGCCGTGGAACGCACCCGGTTCAACCAAATAGCGTCCACCGACATCCGACACGCCCGACCACCCCGGTGTGATCGCGACGAGCGATTGAATGTTCTTCGTGCTGACGGGCAGCGTTGAGAGAAGCTCCGCCGACGCTATCACCTGGCGACGGGCGTTGGCCGTGTCCACAAGCGGTGAAGCGCCGCTCACAGTGATGGTTTCCTGAAGCGATCCAACCTGCAGATCCGCGTTCACCTGCGCGGTGAAGCCCGACGTCAGGATGATGCCTTCACGCTTGACGGTGTTGAAGCCTGTGAGAGTGAACGTGACCGTGTATGTGCCGGGGACGAGATCAACGATGTTGAAACGTCCTTGATCGTCGGTGACGACGGTGCGGCTTTTTTCGATCAATATCGGGCTCGCCGCTTCGACCGTGACGCCGGGCAGCACGGCGCCCGATGTGTCGTGCACGGTTCCCGTTACTCCGCTCGATTGCTGAGCCCACACGGGAGAGGTTGTGAGGGAGACGGACAGCAAACCAACCAGGCTGAGTACGACCGCGTATCGGACCATAGACGGCAACCTCCGATCTATCGATCGGTTTTGAGTCCGCAGGGGTACCGGCGACCGAAAAAAATCGCAAAATTGTTGCGTGGGTTTACGTGAGTGTCAACGGGAAATAGCGGTATTCGTGGAAGTTACAATCGAAGACAATCCATAAAACTGGTTACTTGAAATTAGGGAAGACGACGTAAGGCCTGTTCGCACGATACAGGCTCAGCCGTTCGCGCGCAGCAGCAACGGTCTGCGGATCGACACCGCTTCCGAGTGCCGCAAGGGTGCGTTCGGCGGTTTGCGCGGCGCGAGCGAACTGTCCGTTCGCTGCGAGGGCTGCAGCGAGCACATCAAGCGCGCCCGGATCGGGATCCGAGGTCCTGGCAATCACTTGTTCGATCAATGCGAGCGACGCCCGGCGGTCCTCCGGCGTCAGCCCGGGCGATGTGGCCAGCAGCCACCCGAGTTGCGTTTGCGCTGGAACCGAGTCTGGCTGCGACGCCAGGACGCGCCTCAAGCGACTGATCGCCGCGGCCTGTTCGCCGCGCCGCGCGTGAATCAGCGCCAGGGCGAAGTTGGCGTCCGCGTACGACGGATTCAGTTGCGTCGCCTTCGTGAAGGACGCGGCTGCTTCGTCGATCTGTCCACCCCGTTCGAGCGCCGCTCCCAGGTTGTAATAGGCCTCCGGACTGGACGGCCATCGCCGAACCGCGTCGCGGAACGACTGGAGCGACTCGTCGTGCCTGCCGCCGGCCCACAACGCGAGACCGAGACTGTACTGTGCCGATTCGTAGCTCGAATCCAGGGCGAGCGCCTGCTTGAAATGGGCTTGCGCCTGATCGAAGTCACGCGACTGGAGGAAGGCGTAGCCGAGACTGTAGTGTGCTGGAGCACTGGCGGGCCGGAGCTCGACGGCGTGCCGAAGCGCGGGCATCGCTTCAGTGACCCGGCCCGCCTCGAGCAGCGCCGCTCCCAGCTGGCGTTGTCCGTCGAAGCTGTCGGGATCGGTCGCAGCGAATTCTCGATAGCGAACCAGCGCTTCGTCCATCCGCCCCTGATCCTTCAGCGCTTCGGCTCTGGCCAGCGTCATCTGCGAACCGGTCTGCAGCTGCATCGCCACGAACAGCGCGATCCAGATCGTCATGTAGGCGAGGTTGCGCCGGCGCGGCGCGAGCGTCCGTCCGACAGCTGCTGGATCGAGCCGCTTCAGCAACGGTGAACGGGTGGCTCGGTCGATCGCCCGGATCGACAGATTCAGGAGTGGCACTGGAAGGAGCTTGTCGTAGAAGGTCGGGAGCCCGAATCGATCGAAGAGGATGTAAATCGCAATCACGCCCGACGCGTAGAGGACGCCGAAGATCAGCCGGCCGAGCTCCGTTCGTGGTGACGTCGACGGATCGGTGAAGAGCAGATGCGATGCGAGGAAGATGGCGATCGGAAACGGCACCTCGAGGAAGTAGTGATTGCCAGTCGCCAGGAAGTATGTCAGCGAGAAGCCATACATCGTGGCGACCGCCGCGAGCGTCATCGAGGCCACGCCGAACAG
>Ga0066903_100006300_pt1 | contig 10509 bp, 6 predicted proteins | sample PanSoiMetaGPlot1_FD_67491 | JGI IMG/M metagenome (GOLD analysis project Ga0066903, IMG submission 67491) | Tropical forest soil microbial communities from Panama analyzed to predict greenhouse gas emissions - Panama Soil - Plot 1 (version 2) | ecosystem: Environmental > Terrestrial > Soil >...
GCCGCTGATCGAGAACCCGGTCTTCCCGCCGATGGTCAGCCAGATGGTGAAGATCGGCGAGGAGACGGGAGAGCTCGAGAAGATGCTCGGGAAGATCGCCGACTTCTACGAGGACGAGGTGGACGCGGCGATCGCGTCGCTCACGGCGATCATCGAGCCGCTGATGATGATCGGCGTCGGCGCGATGGTCGGCGTGATCATCATCAGCATGTACCTCCCGATGTTCAAGCTGCTCTCCCTCGTCAAGTAGTTCCTTCCGTCCCGGCTGTTCTCCAGCTCCCGCCGGTTCAGGCGGTCGGCTGTTGCAGAACCGTTACCCGCGTGCAATCCCGGCGTTACTCCGCGGAGCGAAGGTCGGCCAGGCAGACGGAGAGTTCGTGAGAGGAGCGCGCGATGAAGCATGTCGTCGTCCACAACGGTGCGAGGTTTTCGCTTCTGATGTTGGTCGGAGTGCTTCTCTGGGCGCCTCTGGCCGGAGCGGATCTGCAGCCGAACGACCTGTCTCCTGCCGGCATGAACGCCTCGCGGCCGTTGGTCGCGACGGACGGCAAGGGCGACCTGGTGGCCATCTGGCGCGAGCTCGACGGCGACAGCTCGGTCATCCGGGCAGCCGTCAGGCCGAAGGGCGGCGATTGGAGCTCGGAGCGGATCTCTGCGCCGGCGACCGACACGGAGTCTCCCGCGATCGCAATGGACGCCGACGGCAACGCGGTCGCCGTATGGCACCGGTCCGATGGGGCCAACAGCGTGGTGCAGGCGGCGGTCCGCCCCGCCGGCGGCGCCTGGAGTGCACCGGAGGACTTGTCGTCGGCGGACAATCCCGCCTTCGACGTAAAGGTTGCAGCCGAGCACGGTCGCATGGGCGCGGTTTGGGTCGTGCTCCGCAACCGGCACACGCTCATCACGTCATCGACGCGTTCGGTCGACGGAGCGTGGTCGCCCCCGCGAACGATCGCCGGCCCGGTCGGCAACCCGGCCGCGCCGACGATCGCGCTCGACGACCAGGGCGGCGCCGTCGCGGCCTGGCGGTGGTCGAACGGCGCCTATCGCGTCGTCGAGGCGGCGTCGAGCACGCCGGAGGGCACCTGGACCACGCCGACCGTGCTCTCGGGGGCGAGCCGGAACGCGACGTCGCCGCGGCTCGCGATGGACGCCGACGGCCACGCGGTCGCGGGGTGGCTCCGATCGAACGGCGACTGGACCGTCGCCCAGGTCGCCTCCCGAACGCCGGACGGGAGCTGGGCGCAGCCGGTGAGTCTCTCGAAGCGGGCGGGAAACGCAAGCAACCTCGACCTCGACCTGACGCGTGACGGCCACACGATCGTCACGTGGCGGCAGGGCTATCCGAACTCGAACCTCTGGTCGTCATCACGCCCGGCGGCGAGCGCTGCGTGGGGAGACCCGACTCCGATCGCGTACAACTGGCCAGGCGCTCAGGCAGACGTCACTCTCGACGAGCAGGGGAATGCAACCGCTGTCTGGTCGAGCGACGCCACGATCTCCGCGTCGTTCAAGCCCGTCGGCCAACCGTGGCAGGACGACTACTTGCTCTCGAGCTACGACGACAACACGACAGCGCCGGCCGTCGCAGCGTACGGAGCCCAGGTCGCGACCGCGGTGTGGATCCGGGCGGGCGAGAACGACGATCGGATCCAGTTCGTCAACTACGACATCAACACGTCCGCCCAGCAAGCTGCAGACGAGGGGGACGGCGGTGACGACGGCGGAGACGACGGCGGCGACGGCGGCGACACCGGGGAGCGGTTCATGGGTACGGCGAAGGCGGACCGCCTCGTGGGCACGCCGGGCAACGACGTCTTCTACGGCCTCGGCGGCAACGACACCATCATCGGCGGCGGCGGGCGCGACATCGTCTACGGCGGGCCGGGGAACGACCGAATCCTCGGGGGCTCGGGTGCGGATCGGCTGTACGGCGGACCTGGCAGCGACACGATCGTCGGCGGTCCTGGCGCGGACGTCCTCCGAGGCGGAGCCGGGCGCGACATCCTGCGCGGAGGGCTGGGCAACGACGTCCTCCTCGCTAGGGACCATCGACGGGACGCGGTGAGCGGCGGCCGCGGGCGCGACCAGTACCGGCTCGACCGCTGGCTCGACCGCGCTCGGTCGATCGAGTCTCGGTTCCGCTAGGTCGCGGCCTACGGCTCGACGTTGAAGCTCAACATCATCCCGCTCTCGTGATGCTCGGCGATGTGGCAGTGCGCCATCCAGCGACCCGGATTGGTGACGTCGAGCAGGATGTCGACCGTCTCGCCGGTGCGCACGAGGACCGTGTCCTTCCAGACGAGGTTCGGCTCGACGACGCCGTCACGCGCCAGGATCAGGAAGCGGCCGGCCCCGTGGACGTGGAACGGGTGCGGCATCGGGTGGTCCGAGTCCAGCTCGTTGACGAGCCGCAGCTTGACCTGGTCGCCGACCCGGAACGTCCAGTCGATCTGCGCGTTCTCCGCTCCGGTCTCGCCGTCGACGAGCTTCCAGCGCATGTTTGCCGGCGTCGTCATCCGGTTGACCTCGACCATGTCGTCCTCCCACTCGATGCCCTGGGCTACGTCGCCGTGGGCGTGTTCGGGCTCGTGATGGTGGGCATGACCGTGCCTTTCCTCGTGGTGATGTCCGTGATGGCCGTGCTCGTGGCCATGACCAGCGCCGGAGGCCGCGAGAGCTTCGGGCACGAGCTTCATCCCGCACTGGGGGCAGCGGTCGGGCTTGTCGCTCGTCACCTCGGGGTGCATCGGGCAGACGTACGTCGCGGATCCGCCCTTCGGGACGCCGAGATCCATCTCGGCCACGAACGAGAGCGTCTTGTCGGGCGGCGCCTGCACGAACGACTCGATCCGCTCGCGTAGCTCGGCCGCGTCCGCGTTCGTCCGCAGCCGGGCGAAGTCGTCTGCGAACGACGGCACGGGCTCTTCTTCGACGACGGCGATCGTCGCGAGCGGGTAGGTGTGCTCGGGCGTCCGGTGCTCGAGCCGGACCTGGCCTGCCTCGGGGAAGAGCACGTCCACGACGACGCGCTCCGACGGAGCGAGCAGCACCTCGTCGACCAGCTCCTCGCGCTCGTAGTGGCCGGCGTCCGCGCCGACGAGCTTCATCTGCGCGCACGGCAGCGCGACGTTGAAGACCCGCGTGTTCGCCGTGTTGGTCAAATAGAAGCGCACGACCTCGCCGCGCTTGGCCTCGAGCCGAAGGTCGGTCTCGCCTGCGATCAGCATCACGTTGCCGAAGCGACCCATCGCGACGTGGGTCGTCTCGTCGCCGAAGGCGGCGATGCGGCCGTCCTCGATCAGGATGTCGTCGAGCGTCAGCAGCAGCTCGCGGTTCGCCAGCGGCCAGTAGTCCGGCGCGGACGGCGTGACCAGGATGTTCCCGTAGAGGCCCAGCTCCTGGCCGTAGTCCTCGCGGATATGCGGGTGGTACCAGTAGGCGCCGGCGTCGGGCACCTGCACCTGGTAGGTGAACGTCTCGCCGACGGGAATCGGCGCCTGGGTGTCGTGGGTTCCGTCGTAGCGGTTCTCGAGCCGCAGCCCGTGCCAGTGCACCGTTGCGTCGAGGTCGCCGCGGTTCTTGACGTGGACGGCGATCGTCGCGCCCTGGGGGACCTTGAGCGTCGGACCCGGGACGGAACCGTTGTAGGCGAGCATCCGCACCGTCGCGTCGCCGACTTGCTTCTTCACCGGGAAGATGTGAAGTTCGAACTCGTCGCCGTCGGCCAGCTCGACGAGCTCGGTCTCGCGTGCATCCGGCAAGCCCTCCGTCTCGCGCGGCAGTTCGCCAACGTGCCCGTGTTCGTGGTGGTGATGGGAGCTGTGCTCGTGCATCGGCTACGTCCTCTCGGTCGAGTCCTCGGCTCGCGTCTCCGGTGCGGATAAACGATTACCGTCTAACCGTGCCAACGGACGCCCAGGCCGCCTTCCTGTTCGCGGACATCGCCGGGTTCACGGCGCTTACGGAAGCGCACGGAGACGAGCATGCCGTCCAGCTGGTGGACGAGTTCACCAGTGCAGTCGAGATGGAGCTTCCGCGTCTCGATGGCGAGCACGTCAAGACGATCGGCGACGCGCTCATGCTCCGGGTGCCCGATCCCGGCGACGCAGTGCTTCTCGCCCTGTGGATCACGCGCAATGCGCTGGGCGGGCACGAGGCGCCAACGGTACGCGTCGGTTGCAACTACGGCTCCGCCGTCGAACGTGGCGGCGACTACTTCGGGGCGACGATCAACGTCGCGGCACGCGTGTCGGCGCTCGCTGCCGGCGGCGAGGTGCTCGTCGCCGGGCCGATGGCCGCGCTCGCGCCCGACCTCGACGGCGTGCTCTACGAGTCTCGCGGGCGGCAAGTGCTGCGCAACGTCGCCGAGCCGATCGAGATCTTCGCCGTCGTTCGCCTGGACGAGACCGCTGACCACCTGGTCGTCGACCCCGTCTGCCAGATGGCGGTCGAACCGGAGCGCGCGGTCGGCCGGCTGGTGGTGGACGAGCAGGCGCATTACTTCTGCTCGCTCACGTGCGCAGCCGCCTTTGCCCAGCACCCGGAGCGGTACGCGGAGTAACTCAGGACGACGCCGGCACGGGCGGTGACTCCGGTGCCTCCTCGCCGAGCTCGGGCTCGACGTTGAACTTCGGCAGCCACTCGAGCCAGCTCGGCAGGTACCAGTTCCAGTCGCCGAGGAGCTTCATCGCGGCGGGCAGCAGCACGCCGCGGATCAGCGTCGCGTCGAGCAGCACCGCGACGGCGAGGCCGACGCCGAGCTGCTTGATGTCGAGCGTCCGCAGCGAGGCGAAGATCGCGAACACGGCGACCATCACCGCCGCGGCGGCCGTCACGGTCGACGCGGTCGAGCGGATCCCGCGTGAGACCGCCTCGTCGGTCGGCACGCCCCGGTCGACCAGCTCCTTGACCCGGCTCAGGATGAAGACGTGGTAGTCCATCGAGAGTCCGAACAGCACCGTGAAGAGGAACAGCGGCAACCAGGTGACGATCGCCCCGTTCGAGTGGAAGTTGAGCAGCCCTTCGAGGTGGCCGTCCTGGAAGATCCAGACGAGGATCCCGTACGCGGCACCGACCGAGAGTAGGTTGAGGATGATCGCCTTGATCGGGATCACGATCGACCGGAACGTCAGTAGCAGCAACAGGAACGCGAGCCCGAGCACGAACGCGAAGACGTACGGCGCGCGCTGCTTGGTCGTCACGTTGAAGTCGTGCGTGCCGGCGGTGTCGCCCGTGACCGCTTCCTGGGTGTCGCTCGGCAGGGTTGCCAGGACGGGCGGGATCACGTCCGTGCGCAGGACCTCGAGCGCGTGCGTCGCGACGGCGTCCTGTCCCTTTCCAGCCAGCGGGAAGTCGATGCGCGCGACGGTCTTGTCCGGGTTGACCGAGACGCGGATCGGCTCGTGGACCAGGCCGGTTGCGAGTGCGCGCCGCTTGAAGTCGGCGTACGCCTGCTTGAACTGCGGCGTGGTCACGTTCGACGACTTGACGACCACGTGGGCCGGGTCCTGCGAGCCCGGGAACGACTGCTGGATCGTGTCGTAGGTCTTCACGATCGAGAGGCTCTTCGGCAGGTCGGTGAAGCTCAGCAGCCGCGTGTGGATGTTCAGCGCCGGAAGCGCGAACAGGACCAGCAGCGCCGTCGAGGCCACCGTGGCGATCACCGGGAAGCGCATCGAGCCGTTGAGGATGAACCCCCAGACGCGCGACTCCTGCCGGTCTCCCTTCAGGCGGCGCAGCAGCGTCGGCGTGTCGCGGAGCCAGACGAGCCAGCGCGGCCGCAGCCCGAAGATACGGGTGATGCGGAGCACGATCGCGGCCAAGACCTGGCGGATGCCCCACTCGATCCGGTCGCCGAGCTTGCCCAGCAGAGCCGGCAACACCGTCAGCGAGCCGACCAGTGAGAGGAAGACGACGATCATGGCGCCGATGCCGATCGAGGTGAAGATCTTCGAGCCGGCGAACAGCATCCCGGCCATCGCGATCAGCACGGTGAAGCCCGAGATCAGGACGGCCTGGCCCGAAGTGGAGGCGGCACGGAAGAGCGCGTCGTGCCCCTGGTAGCCGGCGGCCCGCTCCTCGCGCTCGCGCTTGACGTAGAAGAGCGAGTAGTCCACGCCGACCGCCATCCCCATCAGGAGGATCACCGACTGCGTCGCGTCGGAGGCGTGCGCCACGTGACTGACCAGCTCCGAGAGCCCGATCGAGCCGAGCACCGCGGAGAAGGCGAGCAGCACCGGCACGCCGGCGGCGACGAACGCCCCGAAGGCGAAGAGCAGGATCAGGAAGGTGATCGGCACCGACAGCGTCTCGGCCTTCTTGAAGTCCTTGCCGATCGTGTCGTTGAGCTCGTGGGTGGAGCTCGCGAAGCCGAACTCCGCGATCGTGAACTGCGGGTGCGCCTGCTGCACGCCGGCGACGGCGTCGAGCACCGGCTGGACGTGCTTGTCGGCGCTCATCATCTTGCCGCGCATGTCGAACTCGACCAGCTGCGCATGCCGGTCCTTCGAGATCTCGCCGTCCTCGCCGGTGCGGAGGTGCTCGACCTGCGGCAGCGTCCGCAGCCGCGCCATGACCGACTGAACGGCCGACCGGAAGGCCGGATCCGACGCGGTCAGCGCCGCCGACTTCACGAGCACGCTCTCGTTGGCGGGCGTGCTGAAGCCGGCCCCGGCGAGGATGTTCTCGGCCCGCGCCGTCTCGCCGGTCGACTGCTCGGCCATCGACAGCTTGTGCGTCCCGGCTATCGAGCCGGCGACGATCGCGACCGCTACGACGACGATCCAGATCGCGGTCGCGGTCTTCCAATGCGTGGCGCTCCAGCGCCCTGCGCGCGCAGCAAGATTCAGCGGCTTGTGTTGCACCTCGTTTGACCCCCCTGGGCTAGTCCTCGGTCCTGAAGAGCCAGAGTAGCGGCGAACGCTCGAAGCGGTTCACCCCGACCGGATGAGGGCGATCCTCGGAGGCGGACGCGAGACTTGCGGCCACGGGAGGTGTGAAATGACCGCGATCTCGAGTGAGGCGCAGGCCACAGTGGCGCGCCGGTTTCCGGACGGGTTCTACTGGGGCGTCGCCACGTCGTCGTACCAGATCGAAGGCGCCTGGGACGAGGACGGCAAGGGCGCGTCGATCTGGGACACGTTCGCCCACACGCCGGGGAACATCCACAACGACGAGAACGGCGACGTCGCCAACGACCACTACCACCGCTACGAGGAAGACGTCGCGCTGATGAGCCAGATCGGCGCGAACGCCTACAGGTTCTCGGTCGCGTGGCCGCGGATCTTCCCGGAGGGAACCGGCGAGCCGAATCAGAAGGGCCTCGACTTCTACCGGCGCCTCGTCGACGAGCTGCTGGGAGCGGGGATCGAGCCGTTCGCGACCCTCTACCACTGGGACCTGCCGCAGACCCTGCAGGACAAGTACGGCGGCTGGTGCTCGGTGGAGACCGCGAAGGCGTTCGCCGACTACGCGGGCTACGTCGCCGGACAGCTTGGCGACAGCGTCAAGCACTACTTCACGATCAACGAGTTCGCCTCGTTCGTGGAAGGCGGCTACCAGCAGATCGAGGTCGACGTCGGGGGCGGCAAGATGGTGAACCTCGGCGGCGCGCCCGGGATGGCGCTGGCCCCGGCCGAGCTCAAGCAGGTCCGGCATCACGCCGTGCTCGGCCACGGGCTCGCCGTGCAGGCGATCCGCGCGAGCGCGCCGGCGGCGACGAAGGTCGGGTTCGCGGAGAACATCCGCATCGCCGTTCCGGTGATCGACGCGCCCGATTACGTCGAGGCGGCCGAGAAGGCGACGCGCGACGGCAACGCCGGCTTCATGACCGTGATGCTCGAGGGCCGCTACACCGACGAGTACCTGGCCGACGCCGGCGGCGGGACGCCGACGTTCACCGACGAGGAGCTGAAGACGATCTCCTCGCCGCTCGACTTCGTCGGCATCAACGTCTACAGGCCCGGCTGGTACGTGGAGCCGTCGGACGAACCGCCCGGCTACCGCGAGATCCCGCTCAACGCCTCGCATCCGAAGATGCAGTCCGTCTGGCACGTCCTCGACCCCGAGGTCATGTACTGGGCGCCGCGGCACATGCAGTCGATCTGGGGCGCGAAGTCGATCTTCGTCACGGAGAACGGCTGCGCCGCCTCGGACGTCGTCGCCGACGACGGCCGCGTCTACGACTCGGATCGCGTGATGTTCCTGCGCGGGTGCCTCGGCCAGCTCCAGCGCGCGACCGCCGAGGGCGTGCCCGTCGACGGCTACTTCCTCTGGAGCGCGCAGGACAACTTCGAGTGGGTGTGGGGCTACGGCAACCGCTTCGGGTTGATCTACGTCGACTTCGAGACACTGGAGCGGACGCCGAAGCTCAGCGCCGAGTGGTTCAAGGAGGCTGCGCGGCAGAACGCGGTCGTCTGAGGCGGCCGCAGCCGTCACTCCCGCTCCTCGGCGTACCCTGAGCCGAATGGGAATGTTCTTCCACTCGCCGGCGGAGGCGCCGGAGCGGCCCGCCGACCCGGCCGTGCGGCGCTCGAACCTGCGCCGGATCGGGCGACTGTTCGCGCCGTACAAGCTGCGCCTGAGCGGCGTGCTGTCGCTGATCGTCGTCTCGGCGGCGCTCGGCGTCGTGCCCGCGTTCCTGCTCAAGCGCGTGCTGGAGGCGATCGGCGCGAACGACACGCGCATGCTGTCGTTCAACGCGGCCGGGATCATCGTGATCGCCGTCGTGACGGGCGTCCTCGGCGTGATCCAGACGCTGCTCTCGAACCAGGTCGGCCAGCGCGTGATGCACGACCTGCGCGCCGCCGTCTTCCGGCACCTGCAGCGGCTGTCGCTCGCGTTCTTCACGCGCACCCGCACCGGCGAGGTGCAGTCGCGCATCTCGAACGACATCGGCGGCGTGCAGAGCGTCGTCACGAACACGGCCACCTCGATCGCGTCGAACGTGACCACGGTCGTCGCGACGATGGTCGGCATGCTCGTGCTGAGCTGGCAGCTCGCGCTGTTCGCGTTTGCCCTGATCCCGCTCTTCGCCCTCCTGACGCGGCGCGTCGGCAACGAGCGGCGGCGCATCGCGAAGTCGACGCAGGAGACGCTCGCCGACATCTCGAGCATCGTCCAGGAGTCGCTCTCGGTCTCCGGGATCCTGCTCGGCAAGACGATGGGCCGCGGCGACGAGCTCGCCGACCGCTTCGAGTCCGACTCGCGCCGGCTCGCCGACCTCGAGGTGCGCCAGCGCATGGCCGGCCGCTGGGTGATGGCCTCGATCCAGACGAGCTTCGCCGTGATGCCGGCGGCGGTCTACTGGGTCGGCGGTCTCCTGCTCGCCGGCGGCTCGCACGTCGTCTCGATCCCGATGCTCGTGGCGTTCACGACCCTGCAGACGCGGCTGTTCTTCCCGGTCGGCTCGCTGCTCGGGGTCGGGCTGGACGTGCAGACCTCGCTGGCGCTGTTCGACCGGATCTTCGAGTACCTCGACGAGCCGGTCGACATCGACGAGAAGCCGGACCCGGTTCGTGTCGCGCAGGCCGGCGCCGTCGTCTACGACCACGTCTGGTTCCGCTACGACGACGAGTGGACGATCCGCGACGTCTCCTTCACCGTGCCCGAGGGCACGACGACCGCCATCGTCGGCGAGACCGGCTCGGGCAAGACCACGCTCGGCTACCTCGCAGCCCGGCTTTACGACGTCGACCGCGGCAAGGTGTCGATCGGTGGCGTCGACGTCCGCGACCTGAGCTTCGAGGCGCTGACGAGCCTCGTCGGCGTCGTCTCGCAGGAGACCTACCTCTTCCACGCCTCCGTGCGCGACAACCTGCGCTTCGCGAAGCCCGACGCCACCGACGAGGAGATCGAGCGCGCGGCCGACGCGGCGATGATCCACGACGTCATCGCTGCGCTGCCCGACGGCTACGACACGATCGTCGGCGAGCGCGGCTACCGGTTCTCGGGTGGCGAGAAGCAGCGGATCGCGATCGCGCGGACGATCCTGCGCAACCCGCCGATCCTGGTCCTCGACGAGGCGACGAGCGCCCTCGACACCGAGACCGAGCGGCTCGTGCAGGAGGCGCTCGACACCCTGGCCGAAGGCCGGACGACGATCACGATCGCCCACCGGCTCTCGACGATCCGCGACGCCGAGCAGATCGTCGTGCTCGACCGCGGCCGCGTCGTCGAGACGGGTCGGCACGACGAGCTGATGCGGCTCGGTGGGCGCTACGCGGCGCTGGCAGCCCGCGACGGCCGGATCGACGACGAGCCGGTGGCGGCGGAACTCGCCGGAACGAGCTGAGGGGAGTACGGTAGGACGATGCCGCCCGCCGACGACAGGCGCGAGGACGCGGCACCGCCGCCGACCCCGCGCGGCTCGTCGCCCGCCAAGCCGCAACGGCCGTCCTGGCGGCCTCGGCCCGGCTGGATCATCTTCTTCCTGGCGCTGCTCGCGTTGAACGTCTTCCTCAGCGCGCGGGCGATGCGCGAGCCCACGCGCGTGCGCGTTCCCTACAG
>Ga0066903_100006301_pt1 | contig 10509 bp, 8 predicted proteins | sample PanSoiMetaGPlot1_FD_67491 | JGI IMG/M metagenome (GOLD analysis project Ga0066903, IMG submission 67491) | Tropical forest soil microbial communities from Panama analyzed to predict greenhouse gas emissions - Panama Soil - Plot 1 (version 2) | ecosystem: Environmental > Terrestrial > Soil >...
GCGTTCGGCGGCGAGCCCGCCCTCCACGTTCCTCATGTGCAGCAAGGGGTCCAGCACGCCTGGCACCTGTACATGCTGCGTCTGAATGTCGACTGCCTCACGATCGATCGCGACGCGTTCATCGTCGAACTCAAAAAGCGGCAGATCGGCACCAGCGTGCACTTCATCCCGCTGCATCTTCACCCCTATTACGAGGCGACCTACGGGTACATGCCCACAGATTTTCCGGTCGCGTATCGGGAGTTCACGCGTGAAATTTCGCTGCCCATTTACAGTGCCATGACCGACGCCGACGTTCAGGATGTGATCGACGCCGTGTTGGACGTCGTGATGCAGTTCCGCTCCCGCTCGGTGTATGCGGTTGCTGGATCTTAGTCTCTCGGCCGCCGGGCTCGTCGCCCTGAGCCCGGCGTTGATCGTCATCGCGCTCGCCGTGAAGTGCAGCTCGCCCGGGCCGATTTTCTATCGCGCGCGTCGCGTCGGCAAGAACGGTCAGCTGTTCACGTTGTACAAGTTCCGCACCATGGTCGCCGATGCCGCCGCCCGTGGGCCGGGGATCACGGGCTGTGGCGATCCGCGTATAACCCGAGTGGGCCGCTGGTTGCGCGCGACGAAACTCGACGAGCTGCCTCAACTGCTCAACACGCTGAAGGGGGAAATGAGCTTCATCGGTCCGAGGCCGGAAGACCCGCGTTATGTAGAACTGTACTCGACCGATCAGCGGCGAGTGCTCGAAGTGCGCCCTGGCATCACCGGCGCCGCCACCCTGCTCCACCGGCACGAGGAACGACTGCTCACCGGTCCGGACTGGGAAGCGATGTACCGGGACGAGATCTTGCCGGCGAAGCTGCAGATCGAGCTGGACTACCTGTCCCGTCGCACGCTGCCGAAGGATCTGTGGATTCTCGTGCAGACCGTTCTCGCGCTGTTCCGCCCATCGCGGCAGCTCGACGCACATCGAGGGTGATCATGTCTGAACTGATGAAGCGGGAGGCGTCCCATTCTCCCGCCGTCCACGTGCCTTCGCAGAGTATCTGGCTCGACGAGTACCTCGACAACAAGCAGAGCGATTTCAAGATCTACTACCGCATCCTGCGGAAGCGGCTGTGGATGATCGTGAGCGTCGTCGCGATCGCTCTTGCCGCCGCGTCGGTGTGGACCTACACGACCAAGCCCAAATTCAAATCGACCGTCAGGATCCAGATCGACCCGGACCAGACCATCCTTCCCTACAAGGACATGTACGAGTCGATAACAGCGGACCCGCGATACGTCGAAACGCAGGCCGAGGTGCTGCAGAGCGAAGTCCTCGCTCGCCGCGTGGTGACGCGGCTGGACCTGACGGCGGATCCCGCGAGGCTGGCGCGAATCGCGGCCGGCTTCGCTGCGAATCTCGAGGTGCTCCCGCTGATCAACACGCAGGTCGTCAAGGTGACCTACACGGCGGAGGATCCGCAATTCGCCGCCAGGGCCATCAACATGCTGGCCGACGAATACGTCGACTACAGCTTCGAATCGAAGCGTGAGGCGACGACCAGTGCGCGCGACTTTCTGGGCAAGGAACTGCTGACGCTCAAGCAGAAGCTCGAGGCGTCTGAAGCGGCGCTGGTGACCTACGCCCGCGAGCACAGCATGTTTCTGGCCCAGGCGGACAAGGACAACGTTGTCTTTCAGAAGCTGGGGGATCTCAACAAAGAGATGACGACCGTCGAGGCGCGGCTGCTCGCCAATCAATACCAGATGATCAAGAACGCGACGCCCGCAACCTTCCCCGAGAGCATGAAGACGCTGGCGATGAAGGACCTCGAGTCGCGGCGGTCGACGCTCGAGGAGAAGCTCGCGAACACGCGGATGCGATTCGGGCCGAGATGGCCCGAAGTCGTTACGCTCACAGAAGAAGTGGCCGATGTGAGACGGCAGATCGCGGCCGAGACGAAGCGCGCGGTCGAGCAGGCCAAGCTGGAATACGACCTGGCGCAGGCGCACCGCCGCCGGCTCGCGGCAGCGGTCGACGAGCAGAATCAGCTCGCCGGCCGGATGACGCAGGACTCCGTTCAATACAACATCTTGAAGCGCGAGGTCGAAACCGACCGACAGCTTCACGACGGCGTGCTGCAGCGTGTGAAGGAAGCCAGCGTCTCGGCCGGGTTGAAGGCGGCGAACATCCACATCATCGACAGGGGCCAGGTGCCCGTGAAGGCGTACAGCCCGAATGTACCGCTCAATCTGGCCCTCGGACTCACGATCGGCCTCGTGTTTGGCATCATGCTCGCGTGCTTTGCCGAGTTCGTCCGCGGGACTATTGCGGGTGCCGAAGACGTCGAGCAGTCCCTGCGGCTGCCGATGCTCGCGACTATTCCGCCGTTCGAAAAGTCCTGGACGGAGGCGACGGGGGGCATCCTCGTGGGAGCCGTTGGCGACCTCAAGCCGCGTCGCCTGGCAGCGTATGTGAACGACACGGCGCAGCGTTACTGGGAGCACTATCGTTCGCTGCGAACGTCGCTGCTGTTCTCGTCCGCCGACAAGTGCCCGCAGACGATTTTGGTGACGTCCGCCGTGATGGGGGAAGGCAAGAGCACGACAGTCGTCAACCTTGGCATTGCGCTCGCCCAGACAGGGGCACGAACGCTCGTGCTGGATCTCGATCTGCGCAAGCCGCGGCTCGCGGCGTTCTTCAACGCAAGCGGCAGTCAGGGCATCAGCAGGTACCTGTCTGGTCAAAGCGAATTGAACACCGAGATTCAAGAGACGGGCATTCCCAATCTGTTCCTTATTGCAGCCGGGCCCATCCCCCCGAACCCACCGGAGCTCATTGGGTCGGCGCGCATGACGTTCGGACTCCAGCTGCTCTCACAATATTTCGACCATATACTCATCGACGCTCCGCCGTTGATGCCGGTAACCGATGCCCTCGTGATCGCCCGTGTTGTCGACGGCGTTCTGATGGTCGTCGAGGGCGGCAAGACGCCGACGGCGATCGTCGAAAAGGCGCGCAACCTCCTGGGGAGTGTCGACGCGAGAGTTCTCGGAGTCATCATCAACAAAGCGGATGTGGCCGACTCGAAGTACGGTTACGGCTACTATCAAGAGTTTCACGCTGCCGCCGAGCACAACTGATTTGGTGCAGAGTACGGCAGCGGCCTGTCGCGCACACGAGGAGGACTTATGACGTTTCGGAGCATCGCATCGATGTTACTCGCGGTCTTGTGCTCGGTACCTGCGCAAGCCCAGACGATCGGCGACATCAACGACCGGATTGCGAAAATGAGCTCGTTGGGAAAAACCGATGCCGAGTATCGGTTGGGCCCGGGTGATCTCATCGAGGTCGCCGTGTTCGGCGTCGACAGCTACAGGCACACCTTGCGCATCAGCGCGTCCGGCACAATCAAGCTCCCGCTGATGGACGCGATGACGGTGACTGGGATCACGGCGGCGGAGCTCGAGAAGCGCGTCGCGGCGGCGCTCGACGGCGACGTCATCAAAAACCCGCAGGTGTCGGTGTTCGTCAAGGAATATCGATCGCAGCCGGTGTTCGTGCTTGGCGCCGTGAAAACCCCCGGGCAGTATGTGATCACCCAACAGTTGAACCTGGTCGACGTGCTCGCGATGGCCGGCGGACTGCTGCCGAACGCCGGGGACGAAGCGCTCCTGCAGCGGCCCGTGTCGCCGGGCGGCGACTCTGCTGATGCCGCGAGGCTCGCAGCAAACGCCGACGCGCACGACACATTGAAGATCAATCTGAGGGAGCTGCTCGAGAAGGGGGACATGTCGCTCAACATACGCGTGAAGGGCGGCGACGTCATTCACATTCAGGAGCGGTTGACCAAACTCGTCTACGTCATCGGCGAAGTGAACCACGCCGGCGTCTTTCCGTTGCCCGCAAAGCAGGAACTGCGAGTCAGCCAGGCGTTCGGCATGGCCGGCGGTCCCATGAAGACCGCGAAGATGAGCCAGGGCATGCTGGTCCGCTACACCGAGAAAGGCGAACGGCAGGAAGTTGCCGTGGACTTCGAGGCGATTCTCAAAGGCACGCGAGAAGACTTCTTCGTTCGTGCCGACGACGTCATTTTCGTGCCGGGCAGCAAGGTCAAGAACATCGGCTACGGTCTGTTGGGCGTCGTTCCACAGCTTCCGGTCGCCGCGTTGTGGCGGTATTGATGGACATCGCTCGCTCGGGCACTCTGGAGGCTCAGAATTTCTGATGCACGTTGAAAGTGCCACCTCGCCGAGGCTGCTTCAGGCGCTCGCCGCCGAAACGAGATCAGGCGGGCGTACGACGGTCCTCATAAAGCCGTCCCGCAACTCGCTGAGTCTCGATGTCCTCTCGTTGCATCGCTATTGGGAGCTCCTCTACTTCCTGGTGTGGCGAGACATCAAAGTCCGCTACAAGCAGATGGCCATCGGTGCGGGTTGGGCCATCGTGCAGCCGCTCGTGACGATGCTGCTGTTTACGGCAGTCTTCAGCGGCATCGCCAACATATCCACCGGCAGCATTCCATACCCGCTTTTCGCCTACGCCGCTCTGCTGCCCTGGACGTACTTTTCACAGGCGCTCACCCGGAGCGGCACGAGCCTGGTGAACAACTCGAACCTCATTACGAAGGTTTACTTTCCTCGCTTGCTGATTCCGCTGTCCGCGGTGTTTTCTTCGCTCGTCGACTTTGCGGCGGCATTCGCTCTGCTGACCGGCATGATGGCGTGGTATCGCATCATTCCCGGCTGGCACATCCTCTGGCTGCCCGTCTTCCTGTTCATTTGCATGCTCACCGCGCTTGCAGTGACGCTGTGGTTCTCGGCGCTGTGCGTCAAATACCGCGACGTGGGCGTGATTGTTCCGTTCCTGCTGCAGGTCTGGATGTTTGCGTCGCCGATCGCATACCCCGTGCGTCTCGTTCCCGCAAAATGGCGTCTGCTATATAGCCTGAATCCCATGGCCGGTGTGATTGAAGGATTTCGATCGGCCCTGCTCGGCAGCGCCATGCCGGATGCGGCGACGATGACCGCGAGCATCCTGGGAGTGATCGTCGTCTTATATGGCGGCCTTCACTATTTCAAACACATGGAACGCACCTTCGCAGACCTGGTCTGATGCACGTGAATCCGATCGTCGTTGAAGATCTCTCGAAGCAGTACATCGTCTCTGCGGTCAAACGCCGACACGATACCCTGCAGGATCACGTCGCAGACAGCCTGAGGTCTCTCGTCAGCCGCGATCGCCGCGCGCGGCAGCGCACTCAGGCGTTCTGGGCGCTCAAGCGCGTGTCGTTTGAAGTGGGACATGGAGAGGTCGTCGGTCTCATCGGCTCCAACGGCGCGGGCAAGAGCACGCTGCTCAAGATCCTGTCCCGCATCACCGAGCCGACGGAAGGCTGTGCGGCCATCGAAGGCCGTGTTGCGTCCCTCCTGGAAGTCGGCACCGGGTTTCAAGCGGAGCTGAGCGGACGCGAGAACGTCTATTTGAGCGGCGCGATTCTCGGGATGCGGCGGTCCGAGATCAGCCGGAAGTTCGACGAAATCGTCGACTTCTCGGGCGTCGAACCATTCATAGACACGCCGGTGAAGCGCTACTCGAGCGGCATGTACGTGCGGCTGGCGTTTGCCGTCGCGGCGCACCTCGAGCCCGAAATCATGTTCGTCGACGAGGTACTGGCCGTAGGGGACGCGGCGTTTCAGCAAAAGTGCCTCGGCAAGATGAAGGACTCGGTGGGCCAAGGCCGCACGGTCGTGTTCGTGAGCCACAACATGGCGGCGGTTCTCAATCTCTGTCCGAGATCGATCTGGCTGCGCGGTGGAGAAATTGTCGCCGACGGCCCCACCGAGGACGTCGTCAGCCGCTATCTCCAAAGTCTCGAGGCGCACAAGGACACGTGTGTCGCCGACCGCACTGATCGAAAGGGCAACCAGGCGCTGAAGTTTGTCGACATCGAGCTGAGGAACAGCGACGGAATGCCTGTCCAGCGGATTCAGTGCGGCCATGGCATGACGATCGCGCTGCGGTTCGAGTGCGCACGCGGCGGCTTGAACAACGTGTATGTGGGTTTCGGCGTCCATGGCAAGTTCGACGAGAACCTCTTCGACCTGAACACCGATCTCGGCGGCGTTCGATTCAACGCGCTTCCCCGCCAGGGGATGTTCTTGTGCACCGTGCCACGCGTGCCGCTGATGCCAGGACGCTATTCGTTCAACGTGTATTGCGAAGCTGGCGCCGAGTTGGCCGATTGGGTCTTGAACGCCGGCTGCATCGAAGTCGAGCCCGGGGACTTCTTCGGGTCAGGCAAGCTTCCCCATACGGACCAGGGGCCGTTCCTCGTCAGCCATTCGTGGAGCATGGCAGCGGCACCAACGGCCTCCGCGTGAGTGGATCTCTGAAATGCGTTTCCTGCCGGGCCTTCAGAAGCTGATGACGACCGCAGTCATCTCACGCTCCATGCGAGCACATCGTCTGTGGCTGGCGAACGCGGTCATCGGATTCCTGATCATCGGGTCGCTCTACGACATCGTCCGCGACACCGATCATTGGCCGTTTTCCAACTATGGGATGTACTCGGAGCTTCAACTGACACCCACGCTCGCCGCCCTGAGGCTGTTTGGCGTTACAGACGGCCCGTCGCCGCGTGAGTTTCTCCTCGAACCCGAGACGCTCGACCCATTCGATAGAAACCGCCTCACGTCGGCGCTGGTGCCGCTGATGTACGACAAGAACAAGAACGAGCTGCTGACGCGCGCGCTTCGCGACACAGCGTCGCGGTACGAAGCACTCCGCCGGGCGGCCCGCCACCATGCGCCTCCGCTGCAGGCGATCCGGCTGTATCGGTTCTACTGGCAGCTCGATCCGATGGCGCGCAACGTCGACCACCCGGATCGGAAGCAGCTCTTGTTCGAATTCCGCGTGGACTCACCAGAGCGGGTGGCGCATGAGTGACAGATGGACGCGGTTCTGGTTTGCGCCGGCGTCACCCAGCAACCTGGGCCTGTGTCGGATGCTCTTCTTTGGCGGGATGTTGCTGTTCTACCTGCCGACCGACTTCTCGGCATGGGGGGACGTGTCGCCGGTGTTCTGGCAGCCGATCTGGCTGTTCGCGCGGTTTCACCTGCCGATGCTGCCGAAGGGCGCGCTGACCGTCATGCAGATGGCGTGGCATGTCGCGTTGGCGTTCAGTTGCATTGGCTTGTTCACACGCACGATGACGGCTGTGTCGTTCGCGCTCGGCATTTACATTCTGGGCCTGCCGAACAACTTCGGGACCGAGTATCACTACGACACGTTGGTCGTCATGGCCTTCGCCATCATGGCGATATCCCGCTCTGGCGACGCGTGGTCGCTCGACAGGTTGCGGTTGCGGCGCGCCGAGCGCGAGCAACCGACCGAGACAGCGGCAAGCGGGGAGTACACCTGGCCGATCAGGGCGATCCAGCTGGTCATGGCGCTGATTTTCTTCGCAGCCGGCACCGCGAAGATTCGCCACTCCGGCTTGGCATGGGTGGTTTCCAACACCATGTCGATCATGTTGGTGCAGCAGCAGTACCACATCGCCAATGCCGATCCTCTGACGACGGTGGGTCTGACGCTCGCGTTGCATCCATGGCTGTGCTCCCTGTTGGCAGCCGGCTCGATGACGCTCGAGACGATCTATCCGCTTGCTCTTTTCAACGCGCGTGCGCGCGCCGTCATCGTTCCATCGGTGTTCCTGATGCAGGTCGGCATTCGTGTGCTGATGGGCCCGACATTCAACCAGTACTTGATCTGCAATCTGTTCTGGGTGCCCTGGGACCGCGTCGCGCTCGCGATTCGCCACCGCCTGACGTTCAGCCGGCCGGTCACTATAGAGGCTGTGCCACAGTGAGCGACATGTTGACGGTTCTCAGCGTCGTAGGCACTCGGCCGGAGGCTATCAAGATGGCCCCGGTCATCAAGGAGCTCAGGCGATACGCCGGCCGCGTGCGATCGCTTGTGTGCTCCGTTGGGCAGCATCGGCACATGCTCGACCAGGTGCTCCAGTTGTTTCAGATCCAGCCCGATTACGAGCTGAACGTCATGGAGGCGAATCAGAGCCTGCCGCAGCTGACCGCAAATCTCTTCAGTGGTCTCGAGGGTGTGATCGCCGAAGCCCAGCCGGACTGGATCCTCGCCCAGGGCGACACGACGACCGTCTTCGTAGCGGCCATGCAAGCGTTCTATCACCGGATTGCATTCGGGCACGTCGAAGCAGGCCTCAGAACGGGCGACCGCTGCCGGCCCTTTCCGGAGGAAGTCAACCGGCGCATTGCCGATCTGGTCGCCGACCTGTACTTCGCGCCGACGCTTCGCGCGCGGAAAGCGCTGATCCGAGAGGGGTGCCCCGAGCGGGACATCTACGTCACCGGGAACACGGTGATCGACGCGCTCCATGACGTCGCGGCGCGTCAATACGACTGGGCGCGAGGGCCGCTGGCGGGGATCCCCACAGATCGTCGGCTCGTGCTCGTCACCGCGCATCGACGCGAAAGCTTCGGCGGCCCGTTTCGCGATCTCTGCCTCGCCATACGTGACCTGGCTCAACGATTCGCGGGCGACGGCGTTCATTTCGTGTACCCGGTGCACCTCAATCCCAACGTTCGACGGCCTGTCGCCGAGATTCTGTCGCAATCGCCACACGTCACGCTCATCGAGCCGCTGGACTATGTATCGCTGATCCACCTGATGAAGCACTCGGTGCTGGTGCTGACCGACTCGGGCGGTATCCAGGAAGAGGCGCCCGGGCTCGACGTGCCGGTGCTCGTCATGCGCGAGACGACCGAGCGGCCCGAAGGCATTGAGACCGGAATGGTGCAGTTGGTCGGCACCGATCGCGACCGAATCGTCGCGGCCGCCGACGCGATACTTCGCAATCGTGGTTCACGCCGGCCTGCGCTGAATGGCAGGAGCCCCTACGGCGATGGACGGGCAGCGGGCCGAATCGTCTCCATCCTCCTGCAGCGCTCGATCGCTCGACGTGGCGATGATGCGGCCACGAAAGCCGCGAGCGCCGCGGCCTGCTGACGGTCCCTTCGCTCCCATAACCCTTTCGTACCAAGAGTCAGATGCAGGCTCGCCCTTGGAGAAGAGGGCAGAGCGCCTTGAATACGCAAAAAAGTCATGATCAGAACAGCACTCTCGAGGACAAAAGCAAGAATCAGATCAGCCGGCCTCGATTTCTTGTGCCGCCAGCTCATGCCGGCGACCGGCGGCGGCGGACGAAAGCCGTTCGGGCCATCAGAGCTCAAGCTCCTGCGAGAAGCCCTTGCGTCTCAAAACCTGTGCTGCATCGATGGGCAGATGGTCTCGGCATTCGAAAAGAAATTCGCGTACACCTACGGTGTCCCGTACGGCGTGGCATCGACGTCCGGCACGGCCGCGATTCACGTCGCGCTGGGCGCGCTGGATCTAAATCCCGGCGACGAAGTGATTACGGCGCCAATCACCGACATGGGGACGATCATCCCCATCCTCTACCAGGGCGCGATTCCGGTGTTCGCTGACATCGATCGTACGTTCAACATCGACCCTGCGGCCGTCGAGCGCTGCATCACGCCGAGGACGCGAGCGATCATCGCCGTCCATCTGTTCGGTAACCCGTGCGACATGGATTCCCTGGTGCGAATCGCGAAGCAGCGCGGCATTTCGCTGATCGAAGATTGCTCGCAGGCACATCTGGCCGAGTACAAAGGCAGGCTCGTCGGGACGATTGGCGACATCGGCTGCTTCAGCTTTCAGCACTCGAAGCACATGACGACCGGCGACGGCGGCATGACGATCACATCGAACAAGAACTATTACGAGCGGATGAAGCTGTTCGCCGACAAGGGGTACGCCAGGAAGGGGTGGGGCTCGCGATCGTACCTGTTTCACGCGCCGAACTACCGCATGACGGAGCTGGTTGGCGCCGTCGGTCTCGCGCAGCTCGAGAAGGTGAAGACCGTTGTCGAGAAACGGAGGGCGCTCGGCGAGTACATGGACGCACTCGTGTCCGATATCTCCGGAGTCGAGCCGGCGCCGACCACTGCTGGCGCGAAGCACTCATACTGGCTCTATCCGATGCTCGTCACTGGCGTGTCCGCGGAGGCAATGGCGGCGGAGATGATTCGCGACCGCGTATGGGTGTCGGCCGGCTACACGGGCAAACCCATTTACCTCTGTTCAGAATCGCTGGCCGCGAAGAAGACGTACGGCGAGTCGCAGTGGCCGTTCCACGTGAACCCGGGCATCACGTACGACTACGCCGAGGGCCTCTGTCCGCGAGCGGAAGAAACGTTGACGCGTCTCATCTGCATTCCGTTCGACGAGAGCCGCACCAGGGCCGACGTCGAGCGGATCGCCGGCGTCGTGTCGAAGGCGATGCAGTCGCAGTCCCGCCCCGCGGCGGCCGCCGCGCGGCCTGAAATCGCTGTCACGTCGCGACCGGTGAAGACCTCCTCGCCGAAAGTCCGGATCGGCATCGTCGGCTGCGGACAGATGGGACGTTGGCACCTGGACGCGTACAAAAGCGACCC
>Ga0066903_100006302_pt1 | contig 10509 bp, 3 predicted proteins | sample PanSoiMetaGPlot1_FD_67491 | JGI IMG/M metagenome (GOLD analysis project Ga0066903, IMG submission 67491) | Tropical forest soil microbial communities from Panama analyzed to predict greenhouse gas emissions - Panama Soil - Plot 1 (version 2) | ecosystem: Environmental > Terrestrial > Soil >...
CGGGGGGCGCAAGCACGGTTTTTGATGTGACAGCCGGTGTAACCTTGTCGCCGATCGGCGATTTGGCGGGTCGTCGGATCGTAATCGAAGACGTGTATCCCGCCGTCGAGGCTGGCCGCTTCCCGGTCAAACGGGTCGCCGGCGAACCGGTCGCGGTCTGGGCCGACGTTTTCCGCGACGGTCACGCCGTGCTCGCCGTAGATCTCTTGTGGCGGCTGGAGGACGCGGGTCGTTGGTCGCACACCCGAATGCGGATCGAGCAGAATGACCGCTGGACCGCGAGCTTCGTGCCGCCGAAACCCGGACGCTATGTCTTCGCCATCGAAGCCTGGACCGATCACTTCGCTACCTGGCGACGCGATTTCCTGGCCAAGCACAAGGCCGGCCTCGACGTCACGCTCGAACTGCGCGAGGGCCGGCTGCTGCTCGATCGGGGCGCTTGCAGCCGCACCGACATTCGCGTCGCCGATCTGCGCCGGGAATTCGACGCCACGCAGGACCCGGCGGTCCTCCTTTCGGACACCGCCGCCGAGGCGGCGGCCAGGATCGATCAGAGCGATCTCACCCGCAGCAACCTGTTCCCGCTGAGCGCAGACCGCGCTCTCGCCCGTGCCGGCGCCTGGTACGAGATGGTGCCGCGCAGCCAGGGGCTCGTCACCGGCAGGCATGGCACGTTTGATGACTGCATCGCGCGGCTGCCCGAGATCGCCGCCCTGGGCTTCGATGTCATCTACCTGCCACCGATCCATCCGATCGGGCAGATCAACCGCAAGGGGCGCAACAATGCGATCAAAGCCGCGCCCGGCGATCCCGGAAGCTTTTACGCTATCGGCTCAGACGCCGGCGGCCACGACGCCATCCATCCCGAGCTCGGGACGCTGGAGGATTTCGGGCGGCTGGTGAGGTCGTGCGCCGATCACGGCCTGGAAATCGCGCTCGATTTCGCCGTGCAGTGCTCGCCCGATCACCCCTGGCTGAAGGCGCATCCGGAATGGTTCAGGCGGCGTCCCGACGGCTCGATCCAATACGCCGAGAACCCGCCCAAGAAATACGAGGACATCGTCAATCCCGATTTCCACTGCACGGACCGCGAACAGCTTTGGGCGGCGCTGCGCGATGTCGTGCTGTTCTGGCTGCGACAGGGCGTGCGGATCTTCCGCGTCGACAACCCGCACACCAAGCCGTTCGAGTTCTGGCAATGGCTCATTCACGAAGTGCAGTCAGTCGACCCGGGCGTCATCTTCCTGTCGGAGGCGTTCACGCGCCCGAAAGTCATGAAGGCACTCGCCAAGCTCGGCTTCAGCCAGTCCTACACGTATTTCACCTGGCGCACCGGCAAGGAGGAGCTGCAGGCCTATCTGAGCGAGATCACCGGCTATCCGGAGCGCGAGTACTTTCGCCCGAATTTTTTCGTCAATACGCCCGACATCCTGCCGTTCCACCTGCAATCCGGCGAACCCTGGATCTTCAAGGCGCGCGTCGCGCTCGCGGCCACCCTGTCCGGCAATTACGGAATCTACAACGGGTTTGAACTGCTCGAGCACGAGCCGATCCCCGGCAAAGAGGAATATCTCAATTCCGAGAAATACGAGCTCAAGGTTCGAGATTGGGACAAGCCGGGCAACATCAAGGGCTATATCGGCCGTCTCAACCAGCTTCGGAAGAGCAATCCGGCGCTGCTGCAAACCAGCAATCTGCGGTTCGCGCAGATCGATGACAACGAGGTCATTGGCTACGTCAAGGACAGCGTTGACGGCGCAAATGCGGTGGCGGCGGCGGTGGCATTGAGCAACGTCGGCCCGCGCCAGTTCTGGTTCCACTTCGGCGGGATCGAGATCGGGCCGCCGGACAAGCGTCGCCCCGTCACGGCGATAGAAAATCTCCTGACCGGTGAACGCCACATCCTCGAATGGGGCGGCGTCCGGCTGCGCATCGACCCGCAAGATGATCCCGCGCTCATGTTCCGCTGTTCGTGAGAGCCCGTCGTGAACGTCGCCCCCGACATCAAGGTCAGTTCGCAGCAGGCCGGTGACGAGCTCTGGTTCAAGGATGCGATCATCTATCAGCTCCACGTCAAGGCATTCGCCGACAGCAACAACGATGGCCTGGGCGATTTCGCGGGCCTGACCGAGCGGCTCGACTACCTTGCGGACCTCGGGGTTACGGCGCTCTGGCTACTGCCGTTCTACCCCTCCCCCGGGCGCGACGACGGCTACGACATTTCTGACTACCGCCGCATCAATCCCGATTTTGGGACGATGCCGGACTTCCGTCGCTTCATGCAGGAGGCGAAGCGACGGAAGCTGCGCGTCATCATCGAGCTCGTGATCAACCACACCTCGGATCAGCATCCCTGGTTCAAGCGCGCGCGCCGCAGCCGCCCGACCTCGGACGCACGGAACTGGTATGTGTGGAGCGACACCGATCAGCGCTACGCCGGTACCCGTATCATCTTCAGCGATACCGAAAAGTCGAACTGGACCTGGGACCCGTCCGCCGAAGCATATTACTGGCATCGCTTCTTCTCGCACCAACCGGACCTGAACTACGACAACCCGCGGGTCTTCCGGGCAATCATTCAGGTGATGCGGCGCTGGCTCGAGATGGGCGTCGACGGATTTCGTCTGGACGCGATTCCATACCTGATCGAACGGGAGGGCACCAACAACGAGAACCTTCCCGAGACGCACGCGATTATTCAGAAGATCCGAGCGGAGCTCGACGCCTATCGCGATAACAAGCTGCTTCTCGCCGAAGCCAACCAGTGGCCCGAGGACGTCAGCGCTTATTTCGGCAACGGCGACGAGTGCCACATGGCCTATCATTTCCCGTTGATGCCGCGAATCTACATGGCGATCGCGCAGGAGGACCGTTTCCCGATTTCCGATATCTTGCGCCAGACGCCAGACATTCCCGGCAATTGCCAGTGGGCGCTGTTTCTCAGGAACCACGACGAGCTGACGCTCGAAATGGTCACCGACGTGGAGCGCGATTACCTGTGGTCCACCTATGCGACCGACCCGCGCGCACGAATCAACCTGGGCATCCGCCGGCGCCTTGCCCCGCTGATGGACAACGATCGCCGCAAAATCGAGCTGATGAACTCGCTGCTGATGTCGTTGCCGGGAACGCCGATCATCTACTACGGCGATGAAATCGGCATGGGCGACAACATCTACCTCGGCGATCGCAACGGCGTGCGCACCCCGATGCAATGGACGCCGGACCGCAACGGCGGATTTTCGCGATGCGACCCGGCGCGCCTCTTTCTGCCGATGATCATGGATCCGGTTTACGGCTATGAATCCGTGAATGTCGAAGCTCAGTCGCGCAGTCTGGCCTCGCTCCTAAGCTGGACGAAGCGCCTGATCTCAGTCCGCAAATCAAGCTGCGTGTTCGGCCGCGGCTCGCTGACGATTCTGCGGCCCGCCAACCGCGCGGTCCTGGTCTACGTCCGGCGCTATCAGGATGATGTTGTGCTGTGCGTCGCCAATCTCGCGCGCTCGGCGCAGGCGGTGGAAATCGACTTGTCACCGTGGCGCGGACGCGTGCCGCGCGAACTGCTCGGACGGACCGATTTCCCCGCGATTGGTGACAGGCCCTATGTGGTGACGCTCGCCCCTTATGGCTTCTTCTGGTTTCAGCTGGTGGAGCGACCGGACGCCGAGAACGAATTGATAAGGATTGCGCCCGAAATCGTCACTTTGGTCGTCACCAGTGGCTGGGACTCCCTCGTCAAGGGCCGCACCTGCCAAACCCTCGAATCGGATGTGATGCCGCCGTATCTGGCGGCGCGACGATGGTTTCCCGAGCGAACCGCAAATGCCATCACGGCAAAGATCGCCAGGATGGCTTCACTTCTGCCCGGCGATCCCGGGATCGCGCTGGCACTGGTCGACACCCAGGCGCACGGGAGGGAAGCTCAATACGTGCTTCCTCTCAGTGTTGCGTGGACACGGCTTGATCATGCCAAGAGTGACCCGCTTGCGCTCGCGGCCGTCCGGCGCGGCCCGCGCGAAGGGATGCTCTGCGACGTTGCCGCCGACAGTCGTTTCGTCGAGCTCATGCTGGATTATCTGCGCGTCAGCAAGACGATCGAGCTCGACGCCGACTGCCGATTGGAATTCAAGCCGACGCGCAATCTTGCGGTCGATGACATAAGGCCCGTCAAACACGTCCGGGCGGTGGACACCGAACAATCGAATACCTCGGTGCTGGTCGGAACCGACTACGTCATCAAACTGTTTCGACGCAGAGAGGTGGGCATCAACCCCGAAATCGAGGTCGGGCGGTTCCTGACCGAAACCGCCCGCTTCTCGAATGCGCCATCCCTGCTCGGGACCGTGGAGCTCCTCGAAGGCGGCAGACGGAGCGCGATCGCCGTCGTTCATCAATTCGTGGAGAATCAAGGCGACGTGTGGACCGTCACCAACGCCTATCTCGACCGTTTCGTCGAGGAACAGCGGCTGCTCACCGCCGATACCGCGGAAGAAAGCGACGAGCGGGCCGCCTATCTGCAGCGGCTGCGGGAGGTCGGCCGCCGCGTGGCGGAGATGCAGCTCGCTCTGGCGAGCCGCGACGACATCGCCGAGTTTGCACCGGAGCCGATCGTGCCGCGGGACGTGGCCCTGTGGTCTGACGAGTTCATCGAGCGCGCAAACAAGGTGCTCGATGAGCTCGCAACGCGCCGGCAGGACTTCCCCGAGGCGAACCGCACCCTGATCGATGACCTCCTCGCTCGCCGCGCGACACTGCCGGATTACGTCCGGGCGCTTCTTCCCAGCGATATCGAGGCGGCAAAGATTCGCCATCACGGCGACTTTCATCTTGGCCAGATGCTGAGCGTCAAGGACGAGGTCTACATCATCGACTTCGAGGGCGAGCCGCATCGAAGCATGGAGGAGCGCCGCCGCAAGGCTCCCGCAGCTCGCGACGTTGCCGGCCTGATCCGTTCCATCGACTATTCCGTGACTGCCGCGCTCGAACGCGCAGTTCAGACGGCGCCGGACGAGCACGGACGGATCGAGCGCGCGCTCGGCGAATGGCGCGAGCGGGCGACGGCGTCGGTGCTCAGCGCCTATCGCGAGAGCATGACAGACCTTCGACTGTGGCCGAAGGATTCCGAGCAGTCGGCGCGGATGCTCGACTACTTTCTCCTGGAGAAGGCCTTCTACGAGATCGGCTATGAGCTGGCGCACCGGCCGAACTGGGTGCAGGTGCCGCTGGCCGGAACCTGGCGCATCCTGTCGCGCAACGGTGGGAGTGCTTCATGAGCGCGCTGTCGCCCGAGGCCTACGCCATCATCGAGGGACGGCATCCCGATCCATTCCACTATCTCGGCCCGCACGTCGAGGCCGACAGTCCAATCGTCCGCGTCTATCTGCCCGACGCCGATGAGGTGAGAGCCGTCCAGGAGAACGGTCGGGAGTGCGAGCTGCAGCGCATCCACGAAGCCGGCCTGTTTGCCGGGCGGCTCGAGAATGGCATGTCGCAACGTTATCGCGTGCGGGCGCGCTTCGGCGACCGCATGGTCGAGGTCGATGACCCTTATCGCTTCCCACCGATCCTGACCGAATTTGACCTACACCTGCTCGCTGAGGGCACGCATCTGCAGCTCTACCGGAAGCTCGGCGCCCACCCGATGGTGATCGAGGGCGTACCAGGCGTCGGTTTCGCGGTGTTCGCGCCCGGTGCGAGGCGCGTTAGCGTGGTCGGCGACTTCAACTTATGGGACGGACGCCGCCACGCCATGCGGGTGCGCGGCAACGGCTTTTGGGAAATCTTCGTGCCCGACGCCAAAGCCGGCGATCGCTACAAATACGAGATCGTCGGGCCGCACGGGGAGATGGTGCCGCTGAAATCGGATCCGATCGCCTTCGCCGCCGAGGTCAGGCCGCAGACCGCCTCGATCGTGGTCGACCTCGACGCGATTCCACGGCCCGCGGCTGCTCCCAAGGGAGCCAACGCCCGATCGGCTCCAATCTCGATCTACGAGGTTCACCTCGGGTCGTGGCGGCGCAAGACCGAGGAGGGATCCCGCTGGCTTACGTATCGTGAATTGGCCGAGCAATTGCCGGCCTATGTGCGCGATCTCGGCTTCACCCACGTCGAATTCCTGCCGATCACCGAGCACCCGTTCGACGGCTCCTGGGGCTACCAGGCGACCGGCATGTTCGCACCGACCAGCCGCTTCGGCACCCCGGCCGACTTCGCGGCGCTGGTCGATGCCTGCCATCGTGCCGGGCTCGCCGTCATTCTCGATTGGGTGCCCGGGCATTTTCCCGACGACCCCCACGGGCTCGGCCGCTTCAACGGCACCGCACTTTACGAGCACGCCAACCCGAAACAGGGACGGCACCTCGATTGGGACACCCTCATCTACAATTTCGGCCGCACCGAGGTGGCGAACTTTCTACTCGCCAGCGGCTTGTTCTGGCCCGACCACTACTGTATCGACGCGCTGCGCGTGGATGCGGTCGCCTCTATGCTCTATCTCGATTACAGCCGCCCGGAAGGCGGCTGGATTCCCAATCAATATGGCGGTCGCGAGAATCTCGACGCGATCTCTTTCCTGCGGCGTTTCAACACCGAGCTGTTTGTCCGGTTTCCGGAGGCGACGACTGCGGCGGAGGAATCGACGGCCTGGCCGATGGTCTCTCGTCCGGTCGAAATGGGCGGGCTCGGCTTCGGCTACAAATGGAATATGGGTTGGATGCACGACACGTTGGAGTATATCGGCAAGGATCCGATCTATCGCAGGCATCATCACGGCCAGATTTTGTTCGGACTGCATTACGCCTTCTCGGAAAACTTCATCCTGCCGCTCTCGCACGACGAGGTCGTGCACGGCAAGCGATCGATCCTCGGCCGCATGCCCGGCGACGAGTGGCAGCGGTTTGCCAACTTGCGCGCGTACTACGGATTCATGTTCGGCCACCCCGGCAAGAAGCTCCTCTTCATGGGATCGGAATTCGGCCAGGAAGCGGAATGGCGGCATGATCATTCGCTCGACTGGCATCTGCTGGAGCGCCGCGGACATGCGGGCGTGCAAACGCTGGTGCGCGATCTCAATCGACTCTATCGCTCGCTGCCGGCGCTGCATCAGCTTGACTGCGAGGCCGAGGGCTTCGAATGGCTCGTCATGCACGACGCCGACCGCAGCACCTTCGCCTGGCTGCGCAAGGGCCGCGAAACCAGAGACCGTTGCCTGGTCGTGGTCAATTTCACACCCGAAGTCTACCGCGACTACCGCATCAACGTGCCGTTCTTCGGCGTCTGGCGCGAAGTCCTCAACACCGATGCCGCGATCTATGGCGGCTCGAACGTGGGGAACGGCGGCCCTGTCAAGACGTTGGAACATGGCACGATCCCAGAGGTCAGCCTTGTTATTCCCCCGCTGGCAGCAGTTTTTCTCGTTCCAGAGTTCTAGGGGGCGATTGTCCGCCGGCGCGCCAGCGCCGCTTGGCGCCACCTGGGACGGCCGCGGCACCAATTTCGCGCTGTTCTCCGCTCACGCGACGAAGGTCGATCTGTGCCTGTTCGACAGCCATGGCCGGCGGGAATTGGAGCGGATTGCGCTGCCGGAGCGCACGGAGGACGTCTGGCACGGCTATCTCAACGACGTCATTCCCGGCCAGCTCTATGGCTATCGTGTCCATGGCCCTTATGAGCCGGAACGCGGTTTCCGGTTCAATACGCACAAGCTGTTGGTCGATCCCTACGCCAAGAAGCTCGCCGGACGGATGACCTGGAGCGACGCCCATTTTGGATATCGTGCCGGCAATCCGAAGGCCGACCTTTCGTTCGATCGGCGCGACAACGCGCGCGGAATGGTGAAAGCCGTGGTGATCGACGAGGCGTTCACGCGCAATGAGATGAAGCGCCCACTGGTGCCTTGGGAAGAGACGCTCATCTACGAGGCACACGTCAAGGGCCTGACGCAATTGCGTGACGACGTGCCTGCCGCCTGGCGGGGCAAATTTCGCGGACTGACCGCACCCGCGATGATCGACCATCTCAAGCGCCTGGGCGTCACCACGCTCGAGCTGCTGCCGATCCACGCTTTTGTGGACGACCGCGTTCTGGTGGAGCGCGGGCTTGCCAACTACTGGGGCTATAACACGCTCTGCTATTTCGCGCCCGAGCAACGCTATACGGTCGACGGGGCGCTGGAGGAATTCCGGTCGACCGTATCACGCCTGCACGACGCCGGGATCGAGATCGTGCTCGACGTCGTCTACAACCATACCGCCGAAGGCAACCATCTCGGGCCGACGCTGAGCTTCCGCGGCATCGACAATACGTCCTACTACTGCCTCAAGCCCGACGCGCCCCGTTACTACGATGACTTCACCGGCTGCGGCAACGCACTCAACCTGACGCACCCGCGGGTGCTGCAGATGGTGATGGATTCGCTGCGTTATTGGGTCGAGGTGTGTCATGTCGACGGCTTCAGATTCGACCTCGCCTCCACGCTGGGGCGGGGTCCCCACGGTTTCGACCGCGGCGCAGCATTCTTCGCCGCGATCCGTCAGGATCCGGCCTTGGCAACCGTCAAGCTGATTGCCGAGCCATGGGACGTCGGCCCCGGCGGCTATCGGGTGGGCCAGTTTCCGTCCGGCTGGTCGGAGTGGAATGACCATTTCCGCCGGACAATCCGGCGCTATTGGGCGGGAGAGGGCAATCTCCTCGGCGATCTTGGCGGACGCATGACCGCGTCAGCCGACCTGTTCAATCACGACGATCGCAGCCCGCGCGCGAGCATCAATCACATCACCGTCCATGACGGATTCACGCTCGCCGACCTGGTCAGTTACGCACACAAGCACAACGAGGCGAACGGAGAAGACAATCGCGACGGATCCGACGACAACAACAGCACCAATTGCGGCGTCGAGGGCCCGACCGACAATCCGGAGATCTTGGCGCTGCGGCGGCAATTGCGTTGTAACTTCGTGGCCTCGCTGATGCTGGCCCAGGGCATACCGCTGCTTCTCGCCGGCGACGAGGTGGGCAACAGCCAAAGCGGCAACAACAACGCCTACTGCCAGGACAACGAGATCGGCTGGGTCGACTGGTCCCGCACCAATCGCGACGGCGACGACATCACCGGACTGATCGGCTATCTCGCCACTTTGCGCCGGCTCTACCCGCAGCTTCGTCCGCGCCACTGGGTTGAAGGCCGCCGCGCGGACGGGTCCTTTGGCGTGCTGTGGCTGACGCCGGCCGCCAAGGAGATGACCGAGCCCGACTGGAAATTCCCAGACGGCAGGTTCTTGTCTTATGTGCTCGGCGCGATCGAGCGCGGCGCGCCGTCGCTCTACGTCGTGCTCAATGCAGCGCCACAAGCCATTGAGTTTACCTTTCCCACGCTGCACCAAGACGGCCGTTGGAAGCCGATCCTCAACACGGTGAGCGAGATCAAGGGACCTGAGACCTTCGCCGCCGGCAGCAAACAAAAGGCTCCGGCGCGTTCGGTCCTCGCCTTTGCGGAGGCGGCATGACGGCGTTGGCGCAGTTTGGCCCGCGACTGCATGCCGATGGAGTGACGTTTCGCCTTTGGGCGCCAACGGCATCCCGGGTCGAAGTGATGACCGACCGCCCTCATCCGATGACCCCCTGCGCGGACGGCTGGCATGCGCTGACACTTCGAGACGCGCGCGCAGGCACCCGTTACCGGTTCCGCATCGATGGCGAGCTCGACGTGCCGGACCCCGCATCACATTTCCAGCCTGACGATATCTCGGGGCTAGGCGAGGTCGTCGATCACGACGCGTTTCCCTGGCGGGCAGCTGGCTGGCGCGGCCGCCGATGGGAACACGCCGCCATTCTGGAGTGTCATGTCGGCACGTTCACGCCTGAAGGACACTTCCGCGCGATGGTCGACAAACTCGATCACCTCGTAGAGTGCGGGATCACCGCGATCGAGTTGATGCCGGTTGCCGACTTCGCCGGGCGCTGGAACTGGGGCTACGACGGCGTCCTCCTCTATGCACCTGACTCGACCTATGGTCGGCCAGAAGACCTGAAGGCATTGGTCGATGAAGCGCACCTGCGCGGACTGATGGTCTTCCTGGATGTCGTCTACAATCACTTCGGTCCGGAGGGGAATTATCTTGGCCGCTATGCACCGGAATTCTTCGCTGCGTCACAAACGCCGTGGGGCGCGGCGATCGACTATTGTGTCCCGCAGGTGCGCGCCTTTGCGATCGAAAATGCGCTGCATTGGCTGGCGCGGTACCGGTTCGACGGGCTGCGACTCGACGCGGTCCACGCCATTGTCGAGCCAGGCGAGCCGCCCCTGCTGGAGGATCTGAGCCGCGCGGTCGGTGAATTGGCCGCGGCTACCGGCCGGTTCGTTCATCTGGTCGTCGAGAATGATCACAACAAGGCGAGCCTGCTCGATCCGCTGGCCGATCCTCCACGGGGCCGCTATCGCGCGCAGTGGAACGACGACTATCACCACGCCTGGCATGTTCTCCTGACCGGGGAGGACAATGGCTACTACCG
>Ga0066903_100006303_pt1 | contig 10508 bp, 8 predicted proteins | sample PanSoiMetaGPlot1_FD_67491 | JGI IMG/M metagenome (GOLD analysis project Ga0066903, IMG submission 67491) | Tropical forest soil microbial communities from Panama analyzed to predict greenhouse gas emissions - Panama Soil - Plot 1 (version 2) | ecosystem: Environmental > Terrestrial > Soil >...
GTCGGATTTGCAATCGGCGGCAAGACGTTCGTCATCCCGACCGGGTACGCCCGCGTCGGCGACCGGCTTTTGATTCACGGTTCGAGCGCGAGCCGGATGTTGCGAGCAATGAGCGATCGGATCGAAGTCTGCGCGACGGTGACCTTGATTGACGGTTTGGTTCTGGCGCGTTCCGCGTTTCACCATTCGGTCAATTATCGGTCGGTGGTGATTTTCGGCGCAGCGAGCCTTGTTGGTGGCGAAGAAGAAAAAGTCGAAGCCTTGCGCGCTTTTACCGAACACATCGTTCCCAGACGCTGGCAAGAGGTGCGGCCACCGAACAAGAAGGAACTCGCAGCGACCGCGGTGTTGTCTTTGCCGATTCAGGAAGCGTCCGCAAAAGTCAGAACGGGAGACCCGGTCGACGAAGAGGAAGATTACGCGCTGGATGTGTGGGCCGGCGTGATTCCACTGAAGCTCCGCGCTGATACGCCTAGGAATGACGCCCGGTTAAAGAATGGAATCAATCTACCCCTTTACCTCTTAACTGAAACAGAACCCAAGAGCCATCAGCTAAATCAATAAACGAACCGTCGAATCTCTATGAAACGCCTCGCCTTTATTCTCTTTTTCGCCGCAATCTTCAGCACGCTCGGGAAAAATCCGGAGCTGGTCCCGGACCCGAGTATTCCTATTCCTAAAGTAGAATTCGACGCCAAAGGCGACCTCAAGGTCACGGGTTCACCTGGCTCCTCCCCTAACGACTTCGATTTTCTCGTCGGGAAATGGAAGATGCATAATCGGCATCTGGATAAACGGCTGGCCAATTGTCACGACTGGACGGAGTTCGATTCCTCATCTGTGAATACGAAGATCCTGGCCGGCGAGGCCGATATGGATACCTATTCCACCACGGACTTTCCCGGAATGGGAGGAAAGCTTTTCGAAGGCCTGACAGTGAGGTTGTTCGACCCGAAGACGCGACTCTGGAGTCTTTACTGGATCGCTAGCAACACTGGGAGGATCGAGCCTCCAGTGGTTGGTTCTTTCGACCAAAACGGCGTGGGTCATTTCTTCGGCAAAGACACCCTGAACGGAAAGCCGATCCTGGTCGTCTTCCGCTGGGACGCCCGGAACAAGGACCGCCCGCTCTGGGGTCAGGCTTTTTCGCCGGACAACGGCAAGACGTGGGAATGGAATTTCTTCAACGTCTGCGAACGAATCAACGATTGAGCAGTAACCAACAGCAAGATTGCAGGCTTCAAATATGACTATGTCTTCGTCGACGGCGTTGAGATGCAGTCGCGTATTAGCGTTCGTATTGGTGCTGCTTTTTGCGGCCGTTTCTGCGCGCGCGCAACTGAGGATCCGTTCGCTTACTCCTGTGATTGACGGTCACAGCGTCGGCGGCGTAACGGTCGATGCCGTAGGCGACCTCTACGTAGCGGACTTTGGCGATATCGTCTGGAAGATCACACCCGACGGCGAGCGTAATATATTTGCGTCGGGCCTTTATGGTGCGTCCGGCAACGCGATTGATAATGAAGGCAACCTTTTACAATCAAGTTTCTACGGCAATTCAATCACCAAGATTGATCGAAACGGTCAGGCAAAGCCATTCGTCACAAGCGGCCTGAACGGCCCTGTAGGCATCGCGGTCGATAAGCAAACGGGCGATGTCTATGTCGCGAACTGCCGCGGTAATTCAATCGCAAAGATCGCGCCGGACGGTACCGTTTCACCATTCGCAAGGAGCGATCTTTTCAAGTGTCCAAACGGCATTTCCTTTGGTCCCGAGGGAAATCTCTATGTCGTCAATTATCGCGACAACAAAATGTTGAAGATCGATCCGAAAGGCGTGGTTACTCCCTTCACAACAGTCTCCGAGAAAGGATTGGGGCATTTATGCTTTAAGGACGACCGATTTTATGTGACCGCCTCGCAATCGCACTCAATTTACGAGGTAACACTGGATGGAACTGCCAAGCGCCTCCTTGGCAATGGCGACCGCGGGATCGTCGATGGAACGGGAGAAAAGGCGCGATTGTCTTTCCCCAATGGAATCGCCTATTCGCTATATGGGCCGCGGCTTTATATCAACGAATTCGTCAACGAATCGGCCTCGGCATTGCCGCGTCGTGCGATTGTCCGCGAAATAATTCTTGAGGAGAAAAAATAACTGCTCCAATGCACTGGCCTCTAACAACAATTGCATCGATCGCCCTCGGCGCTGCGACGTTTGCTCAGACCAATCAGAATGCGGGAAACAAAGCCATGGATCGCGTAAAACACCTGAGAGATTTTCAAGTCATCGAGTTTCGCCGTTACACAATTAAACAGGGCGAGAGGGAACGGTTTGCCGAGTATTTTGAGAGCTATTTCCCCGAGGCCTTTCAGCAGATTGGCGCGATAGTATTCGGCCAATTCTTCGAACGTAAAAATCCGGACGGGTTTACCTGGATACGAGGTTTTAGGAACACTGATGCGCGCGCCATAATCAACGCCAGTTTCTATTATGGTCCGCTCTGGAGAGAGCATTCGTCCACCATGAACAGCCTCATGGTTGACTCAGATAATGTCTTGTTGCTGCGCCCGCTGACCCCCGAGCAAGACGTGCCTGTGCTTCCGGCTGTCGATCCAGTCAAGGAAGGGAAAGGCGCTCGAGGGGTAATGGTCGCGCAGATATTCGCTCTTAATCCGAATAGCGTCGATGCTTTTGCCCAGCAAGCGGAGACCGTGTTTGGCAGCTATCGAGCGGCAGGTGCACGTGAAGCTGGCGTTCTGGTCACGCTTGACGTGCCAAATAACTTCCCACAGTTGCCTGTCCGAACAGACGGACCTTATCTCGTCTGGCTTGGCATCGTGAAAGATAACCAGACATTGGACAGCTCGTTCACTCCGTTGGTGGAACGTTCCTTGCAATCGTTTTCGGCTACGGGCCTGCTCAGAAACGCGCCCGAGCTGTTAATTTTGGATCCTACACGCCGTTCGCGTCTCCGATGGTTATGAAAAAGCTCCGCAAATTTCTCGTTGTTGGCTCCGTATCCGCTGCAATGAATTCGATCGGTGCTGCCCAGGCTCCCGACCCGATTTCGCCTCCGTCGACGGAAGCGCGCGGTTTCGATTTTCTCGTCGGCGATTGGCGGGTTCATCATCATCGCTTGAAACCCAACAGCGACGAATGGGTGGATTTCGAAGGAACCTGCAGCAATCGCAAACTGATGGATGGCGCAGCCAACATGGAGGAGCACATGCTCAATGCGCCCTACGGCGGTTACCAGGCCGTGGCGCTGCGCGCGTTCGATCCGAAAACGGGGCAATGGGCCATCTGGTGGCTCGACCAGCGCTATCCTTCCGGGCCCATTGGCCCGCCCGTCAAAGGAGGGTTCGAGAATGGCGTCGGCACATTCTATGGCAACGATATGCAAAACGACAAACCGATGCGCGTGCGCTTCATATGGTCGAACATCACGCCGACATCGGCCCGATGGGAACAGGCTTTCTCGTTCGACAACGGAAACACATGGGCTGTCAACTGGATCATGAATTTCCAACGCGATACTTCGAAGTCACAGATCGCAGCACAAGAAACCAGCACGCACGATTTCGATTTTCTCCGTGGCGATTGGCGTGTTCAGCACCGCTATCTTCGAATGAATGGAAACAGTCGCGAGTGGTTTGACGTTGACGGCACTGCCACTCATCGCGAGCTCATGGGCAGCAGCGCAAACATGGAGGAGTACACCATTGACGCGGCCACTGGCAAGTATCGCGCTGTGGCGCTGCGCTCATACGATTCCAAAACCAGACAATGGTCAATCTGGTGGCTCGATGGACGCGTTCCGCACGCCGAGCTCGATCCGCCTGTCCAGGGTCGTTTCGAGAATGGGGTCGGCATATTTCATGGTAACACTTTGATCAACGGAAAGCCGACACACGTGCGTTTCGTGTGGTCGCAAGTCACCGCCACCTCCGCTCGCTGGGAACAGGCGTATTCATCCGACACGGCAAAGGGTTGGGAAACGAACTGGATCATGGCATTCACGCGCGCCAAGTAGCGATGCGACCATAAAATGACGCGACAAATGAATAAGAAAGCTGTCACAACCATTGGGAGGTATCTGCTCAGGGGATCGGTTCTGCTAGCCTCACTTTTTCTTGTTATCAAAGTAATGCCGCCCATGCTGGGACAGCAGGAGAACAATAAAAAAGCTACGGCTCCAGAAGCCAGTTCAACCTCTCAAACTCCCACTGAACACGATGGACAACACGATTTTGATTTCGAGATAGGCACTTGGAAGACGCATCTTTGGCGGCTCGTAGACCCATTGGCTGGCTCCACGAAATGGGTCGAATATGAAGGCACTAGCATCGTTCGAAAAATTTGGGACGGCCGCGCAAATCTGGTAGAGCTTGTGGCTGATGGCCCCGCAGGTCACTTCGAAGGTTTAAACCTGCGTCTTTACAATCCTCAATCCCGCCAATGGAGCCTGAATTTCGCCGGTAGCAAAAGCGGCACCTTGAGTCCGCCAACCATCGGTGAATTCAACAATGGCCGTGGCGAATTTTTCGCCCGGGAAACATTGAACGGCCGAGCCATCCTTGTTCGATTCGTTATATCGGATATCACTCCGGATTCATGCCGTTTCGAACAAGCGTTCTCGGACGACGGCGGCAAGAATTGGGAAGTAAACTGGATCGCGGTAGACACGCGCGTGAAAGGCGAAGCCTGAGACAAGCGTACTTTTTTGACGAGGCTTAGTGGAGTGATTGACAGGCATCAGTGAAAATGCGCCTGAATGGTCTGAGCAAATCCAAAAAAAGGCATGAGATCGGTTAGTCCCCTGGCGGATTCAGCAGTTTATGTGTTAGCTAATTATTAAAGACGGGCAGACCCATGACTAATACATACCAGGAAAGCACTGGACTTCTTCTCGCCCGCGTCTTCGCGATAACGCTGATCGTCATGAGCGCGTCGCTATCTGCGCAGCCGGCCCCCTACGATTCCGCGACGCCGCTTCCGCGCGCGACTTTGTTTGCGCCCGGTACCATCTCCACCGGCGATTATGACTCACATGTGACCTTCACACCCGACGGCCGCGAGATGTATTTTCTCAAACTCGCACCGAATTTCTCGCGTTGGTCTATCTTCGTCTCGCGCTACAAGGACAGTGATTGGTCTCAGCCGGAGGTTGCACCGTTCTCCGGCCAATACCAGGACGCCGATCCCTACATCACTGCCGATGGCAAACACTTTTACTTTATCTCCGATCGCCCCGTAGAGGCCAGTGGGGTACGGCAGTCGCATCACGACATCTGGGTTATGGACAGGACGAACTCGGGCTGGAGCGCGCCGCGTCACCTGCCAGCACCAGTCAACAGCGATGCGGACTCGTATTATCCAATCGCCTTAAAGAATGGGACCCTTTACTTCGGCTCAGAACGCGGGGATTCCAGGGGCTTGGGGGACATTTATCGCGCAGTGCCGCAAAAGGACGGCAGCTACGCTGTAGAGAGTCTCGGACCGCCTGTTAATACCAGCGCAGGCGAGTACGAAGCGTTTGTTACCGAAGATGAGCGGTTGCTACTGCTTGCGGCCACCAGGCGACCCGACTCTCTGGGCGATTACGATCTTTACATCTCGCACAAGCAGGCCGACGGCAAATGGAGTGAGCCGGTCAATCTGGGACCGGAGATTAATTCCCCTGCGCGTGAACTGTCACCGAAACTCACGCCAAATGGCAAATACCTGATCTGGATGAGTTGCCGCGTGCCGGCACTGCCTCCCAAACCACAGCGGCGAACCACGGTCGAGGTGTTAAAAGAGTTGCGCGCACCTGGCAACGGACTTGGGGACATTTACCAGATCGATGTCTCTGCCGTGCCCGCGTTAAAACCGCCAACGAAATAGATGCAACGCCGATTATGATGATTGCACACCGGCTCTCTTCCCGGGGTCACTCGGCCCAGCATGTGGCAACGACAGCGCCCCAAATAATGTTCATCGATACCTGATCATTCGCACACTGAAACAGCTCTGCGGCAACTGGCCTTGTAGGAGTTTGGCAAGTGGGACTTGTGACTCAATTGATCGCTGCCACCTCTAGGCGAATACCAGTAAGATTAGAACACGATAGGAGCGCGAAAGGACCTTAGAGTAATGAAAAATCTTAAACCCATTCTATATGCGGCTGTGCTTGTTGGTGTGCTCGACATCACGGCGGCTTGCATCAATCTAGGCCTTACGTACGGCTTTGGACCGTTGCGTGTGCTGAAAGGCGTCGCCGGTGGTTTGCTCGGCCGGAGTGCCGTTGAAGGCGGATTCGCAACAGCTGCCCTCGGTCTCGCGATGCATTTTACGATGGCGTTGACGGTAACGACCATTTTCTACGCGTTAAGCCGGCGGCTACCATTACCCAAAAAGCTTTGGGGAGCCGTGGCCGTGGGACTGCTTTATGGAGCGGCGGTCTTTGCAGTCAATAACTTCGGCACGGCGCCGTTCCTGTCATGGGTTCGCAGTCTCTACCTGCATACGCCAATCGTATTCAAGCCACCAATGGGCTGGTGGCAGCTGATTATTCATTTGTTCTGCGTGGGCCTGCCCATTGCGCTGGTAATGCATCGCTACGCTCCGGCGGCAGCGCGTATCGATCGCTAAGAAACTGGGAACTTCGCCTCAGATCGTCCTCCACTGCGTTTCCAAAGTGGCCTTATCGAACCGCGCCGACTGGATATTGTAAAGAAAGCCGCGATCGAGAACTTGGCTGAAGCATTCGCTGCAGCAATGAATCCGAAGACCGTTGGTTTGATTGTAGCCGAAGAGGTAGCCGCCTCTGATTTGATGGGTGCGGCTGAAATTTTTTCGCGAGCGAAAATTCGAAGGAGCGACCAACCGGAAGGGCGTGAAGCTCGTTGCTACCGAGTGATGACGATTGGCATCAACGCGGGACCGTGCGTGACAGAATGCGGCATCGTTATAAGACCGGAGGTGGATATCGAACAGGCGCCGCCCCTCGATACGGTGCTTGTTTGCAGTGAGAGTGGAAGCCATGGCGAAAAACTCAGCAGGAAGCTCATCAAATGGCTTAAGGATCGGACACCGACCACACGACGCATTGCTGCTGTTGGAAAAGGTATCTACGCGCTTGCATCAGCCGGGCTCCTGGATGGACGTCAGGCAGCGATCCATTGGCGATTTGCAAAAGATGTTGCTTCGCGATTTCCAAAACTCTGTGTTAATCCCAATAATCTCTTTGTTAAGGACGGCCCTTTCTACACTTGTGCGGGCGGGGCCTCAGCCGTCGATTTTGCGCTTGCTTTGGTTGAGGAAGATTACGGTCGTCATGTCGCGTTGGCGCTGGCGCGTGAATTGGTCGTTCACGTTAAGAGGTCAGGTGAACACGAACAGTACTCTGAAGCTCTGAAGTTTCAGATCCAATCGTCTGACCGTTTTGCTGATCTTCCCGCGTGGATCCTGTCTCATCTCAGTGACGATCTTTCCATCGACGTTCTCGCCCAAAGAGCAGCCATGTCCCGCCGTAACTTCACTCGTTTGTTCCATGAAGCCTTTGGTAAAACCCCTGCTCAATTCGTCGCGGAAGCGCGTATTGCTGAAGCACAGCAACGATTGTTAGTTCCCCGCAATAGCATTGAGAGCATTGCTTCTTCTCTCGGCTTCCGAAGCGCGGATGTCTTCAGTGTAGCTTTCGAGCGGTGCACGGGCATCCGACCGCGCATCTACCGCGCCCTGAGGCGAGCTCCCAAGGGCAATAACAGTTCGGCGAGCGTCGCGCCTCCCAAATCTGGTGCGCGCGGACGATCGACTGTATTGCGCGCTGCATAGGGACTTAGTGTCGATTCGCGGCCCGCTGCAGCCGCGGCGTGTATCGCCGTGCTGCTTGAGACAACAATGCCGGCGGAGCGCCTCGACACAGCGAGGCGGCTACGACACGTTCCAGTCTCATCGGCGTTGAGACATTCCTGGCCGTATGTGCCACCTCGGATGATAAAGAGGCAGCCCGAATGGGCTGCCTCTTTGTTGACCTAACTAACGGAGAAAGGTTAGAACCTCTTCTTGAGCCCGACGTACCAGAACCGGCCTTTGATGGTGGTCAGCGACTCGTCGTAACCGTTTTCAAAGTTACCCGCCACGAACGGTGGATCTGAGTCCAACACGTTCTGCATGCCGAGCGTAACAGTGGTGTTGTTAAGCCACCATTTCCAGTTGCTGCAGCCATACTCAGCCGTGGACACTGGGACGACATTCTTTTCCTTGCCATCCTTCATCGCCACGTTCTTCCCGCCATCCTTGGCAAAGCCAGGCACTTCGGCTGGCGCAGGGGCTGGGAAGTTAAACGTATAGTTTAAGATCAGGTCGAACGTGACCCAAGTGTCCACCTTTCTCGCAAAAGGACTCTCGTCGCCAGGCCCAAAAGTCTCACCAGTGCGAACGACCGTAACGGTGGAGCCTGGCGGAATTGTTCGCGGGGTCTGCGGCTTGCTGCCAACGATTGATTGATTGTCGTCTTCGTATTGCCCAATCCAGTGAACAACTGCACCCACATCCAGGCCACCTAACCATGTGTCTGCCGGACCGTCGTAGAAGATACTGAAATTGGCCCGATTCCGCGGCAGCGAACTCGTCAGCGTGAATGATGTCGGTAAAAATTCGCCAGCGATACCGAAACGCTTGGAGCCGGGACTAGGCTGAAGCTCAGCCCGGGACAGCCAGGTGCCGTTAATTGTGGTGGTCAATCTACCGAAGTCTCCGCGGCCAAAGATCGACGAATCCAGGATATAGATCGCCTCGTAGTCCAGCCCTTCGAAGATTGCACCCGAAAGATTCTCGTTTGGATCGAGGACCAGAGTAACCGGGCCCAAATCCGGCCCACCGTTGGGAGCCGGCGGAGAATTCGGTGGAGGAGGCGTCCGAATTACGTTGCCGGCAAATGCTGGATTATTACTGTTGTTGATAAGAAACTGCGCGCCGAGCGTCGCAACGATGGAGCGCATGTCGATGTGCCACCAATCCGCGCTCACCGTCAGGCCCTTGATCCATTTGGGACTGTAAACGGCCCCGTAGGTCCATTCATAGGCCGTTTCGGGTTGCAAGAAAGGATTTCCGTTAATGCGTTCCTCGACCTGATTCAATGTGAAGTTCGAAAACGGATCCACAACCAGAGGGAAGGCCTGCTGGCCAGCCGGCGAAAGCTCGAGCAATGTCGGCGCGTGGAACGCTTCGGTGTAACTGCCACGCAGGGTCAGCGCTCCGATATATTTCGGATCGAGCGGCTGCCAGCGTACCGATACCTTTGGCTTCTGCGCGTTGTATGTACTATGCGCTGCCGGGAACGAGGTGCTTAGCACTGGCGTAGTATTTTGGCTGAACCATTGCTCGCGCTCGGCAAAGTCAACCTCCAAACTATAAAAGCCGGGGAAGTTCCACGTTGGGCTCGTAAAAGGCACCCGCACTTCCTGGTAAATTGACCAAACATCGCGGTTCACCCGTGAGCCCTCCGAGTCGGTAGAGCCGATCGTTTGGAATGTTGTGTTGAGTGAGTCAGGGCTGCGCGTCCATCTCTCACCGTAATACTCTCCGCCGATCGCAAACGACACCGGCCCCGCAGGAAGATTAAACAGGTCGCCGTTAAACGTGGCGTAAGCCAATGGCAGCTCAAAGGTCGCCGTGTTATGCAGGTTGACATACACCCGGCTTATCGCCGCATTCGTATTGCGGCCAAAGAAACCCAGGAAAGGATTGAAGGCCGTAGCCGGGTTCGTATCTAGCAACGCGTCTCGCAACCCGGGCTGGCTGACATTGCCCAGGGACAAGTTCTGCCCTTCGTTGCGAGCGTAGCGGAAGCCTAGTTCCCAGTTCCACGTCTTGAAGTAATCACCAAATTCTCCCATCTCACCTTTCAATCCAACATCGAAAAGGTAATCCCAGTAGGTAAACTTCGCGGCTCTGAGACCAGTATCGTTTTGGCCACGGAACCGGACTCCAGTACTCACGGGGACTGGGACTCCGTTAATAGCCAATGTCGTATCCCCCACAGTGAAGGGATTAAACGGATTGGAGATTGGAACGCTGATACCGGAAGGACTGAATCCCACGCTGGTACCCGGAATCTTAAATGGATCCGGCGTGAACGGCACACCCGCCAGGGCTGAATCAAAAAACGATCGCGCTACCTTGAAATCCGAAAATATGGTCAGGTATTTGTCGCACAGATCGCGCGTAAACGATCCGTAGAACACTTGCCGGTCCGCAGGTGGAAGCGCCGGGGTGAAGGCCGCAAAGTTAAAGGCAATGTAATTTCCGTCGCCCAACACAGAATTCTGGATTCCCGGCACGTTGTTGGGGTTCGTATAAAACGGGGAAGTCGAAACGTTAGGAGCCGAATGTGGCGGCGGCGTGTTCGCGCTGAAAAACAGGCTCGGGATCAAACGTTCACCTTGCACGCGGCCGGGGAAATTGCTGCTGCGAACGTCGAATCCTCCAAAGCGCCTAAAGTTCCCGTTACTGGAGA
>Ga0066903_100006304_pt1 | contig 10508 bp, 8 predicted proteins | sample PanSoiMetaGPlot1_FD_67491 | JGI IMG/M metagenome (GOLD analysis project Ga0066903, IMG submission 67491) | Tropical forest soil microbial communities from Panama analyzed to predict greenhouse gas emissions - Panama Soil - Plot 1 (version 2) | ecosystem: Environmental > Terrestrial > Soil >...
TTCATGAGCACGATCCACAGCTACACCAACGATCAGCGCATTCTCGATCTTCCCCATGAAGACCTCCGCCGTGCACGCGCGGCAGCGATCAGTATCATTCCCTCCAGCACGGGCGCAGCCAAAGCGATCGGCGAAGTCATTCCGGCGTTGAAAGGAAAACTGAATGGTGGCGCGTTCCGTGTTCCAACTCCGGACGGATCGGTCACCGATTTCAGCGCCGTTCTCGAAAAGGACGCGACGGTCGATGCGGTAAACGCGGCTTTCAAGGAAGCTGCCTCCGACAAGAGTTATAAAGGAGTGCTCGAATACAGCGACGAGCCATTGGTCTCCCATGACATCATTGGTAATCCGCGTTCCTGCATTTTTGACAGCAAACTTACGATCATGCTCGGCAATCGTTTCGTGAAAGTGGTCGGCTGGTACGACAACGAATGGGGCTACAGCAACCGCTGCGTCGAAATGCTCGAAATGTTGTCGAAATAAACGAAGACCGGATTTACAGGATTGAAGTTTGATCTCAGAAAACCAATCCAGTGAATCGTGTTAATCCTGTCTAGTTCAAGATGGTTAAGTTAAGCGTTCGCGACGTTGATGTCCGCGGGAAACGCGTCCTTGTCCGCGTCGATTTCAACGTTCCGATCAGGGAGAATGGCGATAGGATTGAAATCACCGACGACACGCGCATTCGCGAAGCGCTGCCAACCATCAATTATCTCCGCGAGCAGAAAGCAAAAATCATTTTGATGTCGCACTTCGGCCGGCCCAAGGGCAAGCGGGTGTCGAAGTATTCGCTCCGGCCAGTCGGCGACTACTTGCACAGCTTGATCAGTCAGCCGGTAATCTTCAGCCACGACACCGTTGGGGAAGTGCCAAGGAAGATTGTCTCCGCGATGCAGGATGGTGACGTCGCTCTCCTGGAAAATCTTCGCTTTCAGCCGGAAGAGGAAGCGAATGATCCAAAGTTTGCCAGCCAGCTCGCCGAGTTGCGCGACATCTACGTGAACGACGCATTTGGCGCGGCTCACCGGGCACATGCTTCGACCGCTGGCATCGCAATGTTCATGAACACCCGCGCGATGGGTTTTTTGATGGAGAAAGAGCTGAAATATCTGCACGAAGAACTCGATAAACCCGCGAAACCATTCGTTGTCATTATGGGCGGCGCGAAAGTGTCCGATAAAATCGGCGTCCTGAAAGCTCTCATGGAAAAAGCGGACGCCATTCTAATTGGGGGGGCGATGGCGAACACGTTCTTTAAAGCCCAGGGAATCCCGATCGGCGCTAGTCGAGTTGAAGCGGACAAGACGAATCTCGCTATCGACCTGCTGGAACTTGCCCAGCAGCGTGGCGTGAAATTGCTGTTGCCGACTGATGTCGTCGAAGCTCAAGAGATCAAACCCGGTGCGAATGCGAGAAACACCAGCCGGCTTTCGCCAGACAGCGGAATGGCCGACGGTTGGCAGGCGGTCGATATCGGTCGAGCGACTATCGCGTTGTTTGAAGAAGAAATCGCAAAAGCGAAAACGATTTTGTGGAACGGGCCGGTTGGTATTTTTGAGATCCCGGATTTTGCCGGAGGAACCATTGCAATTGCAGAAGCGCTTGCCAAATCCGGAGCGACCACGATCATCGGGGGCGGCGATTCGGTCACAGCAGTTAAACAAGCCGGCCTGGCTGACAAAATGACTTTCATGTCCACCGGTGGCGGTGCGTCGCTTGAATTGCTCGAAGGCAAGGAGTTGCCGGGAGTCGCTGCACTATCTGATAAGACGTAGACAGGATTGACACGATTAAACTCGATTTAAGGGAATGCCTGTAAAATTCTTTGCTAACCGTCTGCGTAATCCTGTTAATCCTGTCTAGAAGCTGATGAGAAAGAAAATCGTGGCCGCGAATTGGAAGATGAACATGACCCAGGCCGAGTCGGCCCGTTTTGTGCAGTCGTTTCTTCGCGATTTTGGCGACATCACCGATGTCGAAGTCGTGATCGTGCCGCCTTTCACCGCGATCGCCAAGGTGATGGAAGCACTCGGCGCGTCGCAGAGCATCAAGGTTGGCGCGCAAAATATGCATTGGGAACCAAACGGTGCGTTTACCGGTGAAATCAGCGCCGCACTTCTCCGTGATCTGCTCGTCCGCTACGTTATCCTTGGCCACAGCGAACGACGTTCTCTGTTCGGCGAGACGGATGAAATCGTGAATCGAAAAGTTCGCGCCGCGCACGAGGCGACTTTGCGCCCGATCGTTTGTGTCGGCGAAACTTTGGAGCAGCGCGACAAAGGCAACGTCGAAAAGATACTGTCGATTCAGCTTCGCGGCAGCCTGAAAGACCTGAACGAAAAAGAACTCCAAGAAACGGTCATTGCTTACGAACCGGTCTGGGCGATCGGAACCGGGCGGGTAGCAACGCCCCAACAGGCGCAGGAAGCGCATGCCTTCGTTCGTCACACCCTGGCCGAAATGGCCGATGAGACCACGGCAGATCGGATTCGGATTCAGTACGGCGGCAGTGTGAAACCAGAGAACGCGTCCGATTTGATGACCCAACCGGACATCGATGGCGCGCTGGTTGGCGGCGCCAGTCTCGATCCGCGCAGCTTTGCCCAGATCGTGAAAGCCGCTCGCGACGAAAAATAATCAACGCTTGATCTCAAGGTAGGTCCGCGCCTGGACTTTGTCGGTGCCGGGTTTAAGTTCTTCGACTCGCATCTGTTTCAAGAACCAGCGATTGTCGATCTTCTGAGCGGAAACGACTTCGAAGCGCTTCGCCAGTTTCCCGTCCCAATCGTAGCCGTCCATTCGCATGAGGGCGCCGCTCGCTTTGTCGACCCAGATGACAACGTTCCAGTATTGGGAATCCTTCGACGCCGCGACCACTTGCAGCTTCCAGCAACTGCGCGTCCGCACCGTCTCCTCGCCGAGCGGGCGCGCATTCTCCCAATACAAAAACTCCAGAGTGAGATCTTCGTAAGTGATTCCGGTGTCGCGGACTTTTTCTTTTAACTTTTCCGCCGGAAACTTCTCCGTGCCGCCATCGGTGACGAGATCGAGTCGCGAGCCATTCTCACCGAGACGCAATTGCAAGACTTCGTCCGGATCGGTGAATGAATATCGGATTAGCGGACCGTTTTGGCTGATGTGAAACGGAATCACTTTTTCCTCTTCGCGCAGCTGTCCCTCGAGATCGATTTGCTGTCTCGATTCGAGCATCCGGACGGAATCGAGGATTTCTTTCGCGGTCGGAGGCGGCGCCGCAGCGAGCGAAGCGATGAGCGCGAGCGGAATGACGAATCTCGAAAATCGAATGTCGAAGGAATGACGACGTCGGAATGAGCAATGGAACTCACCGCCAGTCTTCGTCATTCGCACATTCGAGCTTCGTTCGGCCTTTGTCATTCGTGCTTCGTCATTAACCCATTTGTTTATTAGATGGTAGCAGCTAAAACTTAACCGCCCTGATGGACCAAGCTATCTTTCATCTCATTAACGAGCGATGGACGAGCCCGGCCCTGGATTTGTTCATGTCCGCGGTGAGCGACGCCGATGTCTGGAAACCACTGCTCATCATCGTTATTTTCGCCGCGCTCGTCTTTGGCGGTTTTCGCGCCCGGGCCTGCATATTCTGTTTGCTGATCGCTATTGTCATCGCTGAACCGGTCACGAACACGTTGAAATCTGCGATCAATCGCAAACGGCCAAAACACATCATGTCGGTCCGGATGGTGCGTCTGGAGAAAGGTCGTCCCGAATTCATGTCGATCTTCAAGAAGCCGGTTGTGCGCCGTTCGGACGAATCCGATCGCCGTCGCGGCGACCCGTCGTTCCCGTCAGGCCACATGACCAACAACACGATCGCGGCAATTATTCTGACGATTTTTTATCGGCGGGGCTGGCTTTACTGGTTTTTCGCCGCGCTGATTGGTTATTCGCGAGTTTATTTGGGCGCCCACTGGCCGAGCGACGTAATCGGCACAGTTTTTTTAGCTGCCGCCGAAACATTCTTCATTTTGGCGGTGCTGGAATTGAGCTGGCGCCGGCTCGCGAAGAGATGGACCCCGGGAATTTACAAGCGGCATCCAGGTTTGATCACTACTCCCTCCGAATGAACAGGACTCGGGCAGTTTGGCTTTTCATCGGTGCGTTAACGCTGATTCGGTTGTCCATGCTGGGATCGACCGATCTGGAATTCGATGAAGCCCATTACTGGATGTGGTCGGAGCGCCTCGCTCCCGGATATTTCAGCAAGGGTCCGGGTATCGCGTTCGCGATTCGTGCCAGCACCGCCATTTTTGGCCCGACCGAATTCGGGGTGCGCTTTTGGAGTCCAATCCTCGCCGCCGGCACGAGCTTGTTTCTTTTTTATTTCGGGAAGCGTTTGTTCAACGAGAACGTCGGGCTTTGGGCGGTGATCGCTTTTAACGTCACGCCGATTTTCAATGTTGGCGCATTTGTCATGACGACCGATGCGTTGTCGATCTTCTTTTGGATTGCGTCGACGTTTACGTTCTGGCTGGCGACTGAGAAGAGTCCGCACTTCTCAGTCTGGTGGCCGCTGACCGGGTTGCTGATCGGCCTCGGATTTCTGTGTCGATTTACCAACGCATTCGAAATTATCTGCGTGCTGCTCGTTCTGGCGTTTGCACCACGGTTGCGCCAGGAATTCAAACGACCCGGTTTGTACTGGCTCCTTGCCGTGTTCGTTGTCTGCACGATTCCGCCGATTGTCTGGAATGCGCAGCATGCCTGGGTCACGACGACCCATTTGCGGACGCGCGGCGGGCTGGCGGAGCATGTCGGTTTCCGGCCGCTCGAGCCGCTCAAATTTTTCGGCGAACATTTCATTTTTTATTCCCCATTACTTTTCGGCAGTCTCGTCTGGGCTGTGATTGGCAGTTGGCGCCGGATCAATCGGCAATTCAAAATTTTGTTTCTCTTCTGGTTTGGTCTGCCGGTGTTCGCTTTTTATTTTCTGCTTTCGCTTAATCACGTCGCAACTCCGAATTGGGACGCCGTTTCATTTATCAGTTTTGGATTGCTCGCAGTTTATTTCTGGAACGAGCGAATCGAAAAGCGCAGCGTCAGGATTTTCGCCGCGGCCGCAGTTATTCTCGGTTTCCTAATTAGTTTGTTTTCACTCGATTCGGACCTGCTTCGCAGCGCGGGGATTCATTTCTTCCGAAGCGATCCCAGCGATCGGCTTCGAGGCTGGAAGTCGCTGACCGCGGAGGTCGAGCGGATTCGCAACGAACAGGAGGGAAGGCTCGGTGAGAAATTATTTTTGATTGCGGACGAGCGTCATCGCGCGTCCGAAATTTCATTTTACCTGAAAGACAAGCGGGTCGAAGGCCCCGGCCATCCGCCATGTTATCTGGTCGAATCGCAGGACCTGGTGAACGAGTTTTCGTTCTGGCCGCGTTATGATCAATTTGTGGATGCGCCACAGAAGCCTGGTCAATCTCCGGATGAAACCTTTACCGAACAAAAGGGAGTAAATCCTTTTGTCGGACGAAGCGCCTTGCTAATTCGGAACTACGCCAAAGGCCCGTCGCATAATGTTCGCGCTGCGTTTGAATCGATCGAACCGATCGGAACGATCGAGCTGCGGCGTTTTGGTCGGCACTTACGCTATTGGCAGATTTTTCTCTGCCACCATTACCGCACCCTGCCACTATGAACCAAACTGGCTCAGCCCCGGAGGTTTCGGTCGTGGTTCCGGTGTTCAACGAAGAAGAGAACGTTCCGATTTTACAGTCGGAACTCCGCAGCTCACTCAGCGGTTTAGACCATGAAATTATTTTCGTCGACGACGGTTCAACTGATCGCAGCGCGGAAAGAATCGAGGCCGCGGCAAATGTTCGAATTGTTCGATTCGAAAAAAACACCGGGCAGAGCGCCGCTCTCTATGCCGGTGTTCGCAAGGCGCGCGGACAGATTATCGTGATGATCGACAGCGATCTGCAAAATGATCCGGCCGATATTCCGCATTTGCTCGAGGAAATTTCACGCGGCGCCGATTTGGTCTGCGGCTATCGGGCGAAACGAAAAGACACGATTACAAAACGGTTGACCAGCCGGATAGCGAATTTTGTGCGCAGCCGGTTTACCAAGGATTATGTGCGAGATACCGGCTGCACGCTCAAAGCAATGCGGCGCGAATGCGCGGACGCCCTTGTCCCATTCAAGGGAATGCACCGGTTTATTCCGGCGTTGGTTCGAGGTGCGGGATATCGCTTGGTGGAAATCCCGGTCAATCATCGTCCGCGACGGTTTGGGCAAACCAAATATGGCTTTGGCAGCCGCGCGTTGCGGGCGACGATGGATATGTTTGGCGTCCGCTGGCTGCTTTCGCGGCGATTAAATTACAAGATTCAAAGCGATCAAGCGATAAAGCGATGAAGCGGGCAGCAGTTTTGTTTCCGCCGCTTTAACGGATTAGCAATTTCAGCGTTTCACACTCCCTAAAATGCCTTGTCAATGTAACCGCCCCCGGTAAGCTTGCGCTCCCTAATCGCATTCGCATGTCGTTGGGCAATTTACTTTCGGCGGAGCAAATCATCCCGGAGATGAAGGCGACTGAGCGTTGGCCGGCCATCGTCGAGCTGATCGATCTGCTGGTTGGCCTTGGCAAAATTAAAACGGAAGACCGGGACAGCATTCTGGCCTCGCTCAAACAACGTGAAGAAACCATGAGCACCGGCATCGGATTCGGAATCGCGATTCCGCATTGTTCTTCGGACCGGATCGATGATGTGGTGGCCGCATTTGGAAGATCGACTGCCGGCATCGAATTCGATGCGCTCGATAACGCGCCGGTAAAATTTGTTGTCCTGTTCATTGTCCCAAAGAACCAATTCCAGACCCACCTCCGTACCCTGGCATCGATCGCGAAATTTCTGAATGACCGAGCGACGCGGGAGAAGCTTGGCAACGCAAAATCGACCGACGAAATTTTGTCGATCTTCCGCGATTCGGGCCAAAAATAAGTTGTAGCCGCCCCGCTCAGTCGGGGCGAATTATCGTCACTTGGCGACCGAGCGCAGCGACTACGGACAGAAAATGGAAACGTTCCAGGAAATTCTTGCCAAACGACTAACCGATGCCTTGGCCAAGGCCGGCTTTCCAAATGCAGGTGAGCTGACGCAAGCGAGCGACCCGCGCTTTGGCGATTACCAAACCAATGCAGCCCTCGTTCTCGGGAAACAGCGCGGCGAGAACCCAAAAAAGGTTGCCGAGAAAATTCTGCAGAACCTCGACCTCACCGAGTTGTGCGAAGCGCCAACTCTTGCCGGGGCGGGTTTTATCAATTTCAAATTGCGCAGCGAGGCGGTCTCGAAAAAGGCCGCCGAGCTGCTCGTCGATGAGCGTCTCGGAGTTGCCAGATCGACATCGCCGAGAAAAATCGTGATTGATTTCGGTTCACCGAACGTGGCAAAGCCGATGCACGTCGGCCACATTCGCAGCACCGCGCTTGGCGACGCGCTCGCGCGCATCGCTGGCTTTCTCGGTCACGATCTGATTCGCGATAATCACATCGGCGATTGGGGCACGCAGTTCGGAATGGTGATCTGGGGCTGGAAAAATCTCCTCGATCGCGACGCGCTCCAGCGGGATCCGCTCGCCGAAATTGTTCGGATTTATAAAGAGACAAATGGAAAATCAACCTTCGACCCGTCCGTGCGCGAGGCTTGCCGTCAGGAATTGGTCAAACTCCAATCGGGCGACAAGAAGAATACGGAAATTTGGAAAAAGTGCGTTGCACTCTCGATGCAGGATTTCGAGCATGTTTATGAGTTGCTCGATGTTCATTACGACATCCAATGTGGCGAAAGCTTTTATAACGATCGACTCCCTGGGGTCGTTGATCGACTGCTCAAATCCAATGTTGCCGAAGTCAGTGAGGGCGCGGTCGTTGTCTTTTTTCCCAATATTTCGGAATTGGCGGACAAGCCATGTATCATCCGAAAAAGCGACGGTGGATTTAATTACGCGACAAGCGATATCGCGACGGTTGAATATCGGATCAATGACCTGAAGCGGGACACGCTTTGGTACGTCGTTGGCGCACCGCAGAGTTTGCATTTCAAACAGATTTTTGAAATTGCGCGCCGAGAAGGATACACCGCCGATTTCCGACACATCCCGTTTGGCAACGTCTTAGGTGAAGACCGCAAACTGATGAAGACGCGCTCGGGCGAAAACGTGCCGCTGCGGCGACTGCTTGAAGAAGCGCGCTCACGGGCGCGCAAGATTATCGAAGAAAAGAATCCGGATTTGAGCGAAGCAGAGAAGATTGAGATCGCGCAAATCATCGGTATTGGCGCCGTCAAGTACGCGGATCTGGTGCAATATCGAATGACTGATTACGTTTTTTCGTGGGACAAAATGCTCGCCTTGCAAGGTAACACTGCGCCGTATCTCCAGAATGCTTACGTCCGGATTCGCTCGATTTTTCGGAAAGCCGGTGTGGCCACGCCGCTGCGTGGCGTTGGAACCGAAACGGGCCACAGCCACGTGGCTACAAGCTTAACGCTCAAAGAACCGGCCGAAATCAATCTGGCAAAGCGAATTTGTCAGTTTGCCGAGGTTGTGCCGCAGGTGCTCAACGATTTTCGTCCGAACCTTCTTGCAAATTATTTGTTCGAGCTCGCGAACGGTTTTCACACTTTCTACGAAGCCTGCCCGGTGTTGAAGTCGGACGAGCCAACGCGCAGTTCACGGCTTGCGTTGTGCGATCTGACGGGCCGCGTTTTGAAGCGCGGGCTCAATTTGTTAGGCATTCGAGTGCCGGAAAAAATGTGACGCGCTGCAGCGGGTCATCCTGAGCGAAGCGAAGGATCTCGCAATCGAACCTTGGATTACGCAATCTTGAAAGAGTGATGTAAACTCCCGTGAGAGGTCCCTTGCATTCGCTCGGGATGACATGAAAGAGCAGCAACATCCGCGAATTCCCACCTGCACCTACCGGTTGCAACTTAACCGCTGGTTCACCTTTTCGCAGGCCCGCGAGATCGTGCCGTATTTGAAGGCACTCGGCGTCACTGACGTTTACGCGTCGCCCTATTTCCAAGCCGGGGCGAACAGCATGCACGGTTACGACATTAGCGATCACAATAATCTGAACGTCGCAATCGGTTCGCAAGACGATTACGACGCATGGATCGCGGAATTACGCGCGCATGACGCCAGCCAGGTGCTCGACTTCGTTCCGAATCACATGGGCGTGACCGGGCCGGGGAATAAATGGTGGACCGACGTGCTCGAGAACGGCCCCAGCTCGATGTATGCGCCCTATTTCGACATCGATTGGCGTCCACGGAAGGAAGACCTGCGCGATAAAGTCTTGTTGCCAATCCTGACCGATCAATACGGGCGCGTCCTCGAGCGGGGCGAGTTGCAAGTCCATTTCGAAGAAGGCGCGTTTTATCTTTCCTACGGAACCCAGAAGCTGCCGGTTGCGCCCGGGACGTATCGAATCGTGCTCGAGATGGCCTTGCAAAATCTCGCCGAATATATCGACGAAGATTTTTACGCCGAGTTTCAAAGCATTCTGACCGCGCTCGAATATTTGCCGCGGCGAACCGAGACTGATCCGGAAAAGATTGCGGAGCGTGCGCGGGAAAAGGAAATCGTGAAGCGCCGCCTGGAACGGCGTTGCCAGGAAGCGCCGCAAGTGCAGCGCGCGATTGAGAAAGCACTCGCCCAAATCAACGGTCGTCCAGGTGATCCGCGAAGCTTTGATAAGCTCGATGAGCTGCTCAACGCCCAATCCTACCGTCTCGCGTTTTGGCGTGTCGCTGCCGAGGAAATTAACTATCGGCGGTTTTTCGATGTCAACGATCTGGCCGCAATCCGGATGGAGTTGCCAGAAGTGTTCACCGCCGCGCACCGGCTGGTTGTCGATCTGGTCCGGCTCGGCGGGGTGACCGGGTTGCGGATCGATCATCCCGACGGCTTGTATTTACCCAAGGATTATCTCGACGCGTTACAACGACGTTGCGCCAAAGCGTTGGGCATACCGCTGCCAAAAGATGGTCGCGCGGTCTACATGATCGCGGAGAAAATCTTGACCGGCACGGAGAAGTTACGTGCGGATTGGCCATTGCATGGCACAACCGGCTATGACTTTGCCAATCACGTTGCTGGCGTCTTAGTCGATTCGTCGGCGGAAGCTTCGATCACCAAAACCTTTCATCGCTTTATTGGGCATACGATGCACTTCGGACACCTCGTTTATGCCAAGAAGCGACTGGTGATGCGATTGGCGCTGGCGAACGAAGTCGAAGTGCTTGGCAACATGCTCGATCGATTGTCGGAAAAGAATCGCTGGTATCGCGATTTCACTCTCGAAGCGCTTGCTCGCGCGGTGCGCGAGACGATCGCCTGCTTCCCGGTGTATCGGACTTATCTCGCGCCCGGTCAGCCGGTGAGCGAGGAAGATCGGCAAGTGATCGAGCGGGCGATCGCCGCGGCCAAAAGACGCAATCCGGCGATCGAGGAATCGATCTTCA
>Ga0066903_100006305_pt1 | contig 10508 bp, 6 predicted proteins | sample PanSoiMetaGPlot1_FD_67491 | JGI IMG/M metagenome (GOLD analysis project Ga0066903, IMG submission 67491) | Tropical forest soil microbial communities from Panama analyzed to predict greenhouse gas emissions - Panama Soil - Plot 1 (version 2) | ecosystem: Environmental > Terrestrial > Soil >...
GGTTTTGTGGAAGCGTGGGCGATGGTGAAACTCGCTGCCGCACGAGCGAATACGGATGTGGGCGCAATGAAACCTGAAACCCTGCAAATGATCGAAAAGGCGACGCGTGCCGTGCTCGACGGCAAGTATCACGATCAGTTTCAGGTCGACTGGTACCAGGGCGGCGCAGGAACCTCAACCAACATGAACGCAAATGAGGTGCTCGCCAACATCGGCCTGGAAATGTCGGGACACAAGAAAGGCGAATATCGGCTTCTGGATCCGCACGACGACCTGAACATGTCGCAGTCGACAAACGACTCCTACCCGACCGCAATCAAGGTCGCACTCCTTCTTCGGAATGAACTTCTGATCAAGGAGTTGACCAATCTGGCAGCTTCGTTTCGCAAGAAAGGAGATGCGTACCTGGAGATCGTCAAGATGGGCCGCACAGAAATGCAAGATGCCGTGCCCATGACGGTGGGCCAGGAATTTCACGCCTTCGCGGCTTCGCTCGACGGTGAGATTCATTTGCTGCGAGACGCAGAGAAATATCTCTACGCAGTCAATATGGGCGCAACCGCGATCGGAACCGGTCTTAACGCTCCGAAGGGATATGCGGAACGATGCGCGGCACACCTGGCGAAATTGACCGGCAAGCCCATCGTGCCTGCCGATGACATGCTGGCGGCGACTTGGGACCAGCAAGGCTTTGTCGTCTACTCGTCAGCGCTGCGAAGTGTAGCGGTGAAGCTTTCAAAAATTGCAAGCGACCTGATCGTGCTTACCTCCGGGCCGCGAGCGGGAATGTTCGAAATCAACCTCCCCGCGCTGCAACCGGGTTCCTCGATTATGCCGGGCAAGGTAAATCCGGTCATTCCAGAGCTCATCAATCTGATTGCCTTCCGGGTAATTGGCAACGATTACGTCGTCAGCCTGGCAGCCGACCACGGACAGCTCCAACTGAACGCTTATGAGCCGATTGAGGGCTTGGCAATCATCGAGTCGCAGAGCCTGTTGTTCAAAGGTTCGCTCACGTTTCGGGCCCGGTGCGTTGATGGCATCACGGTGAACGAGAAAACCCTGCAGCGCTACATGGAAACCACAGTCGGAATCGTGACCGCGCTGAACCCTGTACTCGGCTACGACAAGGCTACAGAGTTAGCCAGTGAAGCATACAAGACCAACAAGGGGATTCTCGAGATCATTCGGGAAAAGAAGATCTTGACCGAAGAACAGATCAAAGACTTGCTCGACCCCGTGAAACTGACGGGACTCGACAAGTCGAAATATCAGATGAAGTAGCAGAGTGCTGCCGGCGTCGAATTCCTCGAGAACATTTGCGCGCCTCCGATGGCGGCGCCGTCGTCCAAGTCGCACTCATTTTCCTTTTTCGCTGACAGAACTGACAGTGTTCACCGCGCGGCCGATTTGACACTTTGCAGTGAGCACCGTCACGTTACAGGTCTGCTCGCTGCGTCGGAGCGCGTCTTATGTCGAGGGGAGGGCCTTTATGGAAAAGCTATTAAAGGCAATTGGCGGATCTGGAAATACAGGTGGCGGCTGTCACTCGGATCTGACCGCGAAACAGATGAAGGCAAAGTACTAAAGAGAGCTCAGAAGGCGACTCAGCCGTTTCTCTGGTGCTCTGCTAAGAGATCAGCGATGGCGCAGAGGGCAGGATTGTCGGTTGTAAGCCGGTCCACGCAGCCGGCACAGGTTCAAGCCGCGTTGGCTATCCGTCCGAACGCGCGAACAGCGGCTCTTGCCTGGCTGGTCGCGGCACTCTGCTACTTCTATCAGTATATTCTCCGCTCGGCGCCGTCGGTCATGATGCCTCAGCTCTCGGAGGCATTCGGCGTCAGCGGGCTGGCGCTGGCTTCTATCCTCGGCCTGTTCTACTACGGATACGCAACATTCAGTCTTGTCGCTGGAGCCGCGATCGATCGCCTGGGCACGAAAAAGACTCTACCGATTGCCTCCGCAGTGATTGGAATTGGAGCGGTACTGTTTGCGTCGGGCGGCAGCCAGGCAGCGAGCATCGGTCGATTTCTTCAAGGCGCAGGGGGCGCGTTCGCCGCGGTGGGCGCGATGTATATCGCTTCGAATTTTTTCTCCCCCGCGCAAGCGGCAACCTTAATGGGCGCTACCCAGATGTTCGGCATGGCCGGAGGAGCGGCCGGGCAGTTCGCTGTGGGACCACTTGTCAGTCGAGGTCTCGAGTGGAATCGCCTCTGGACCGGAATGGCCATCGCGGGCTTGGGGATGGGCGTCGTTCTCCTTTTTCTCTTGCCGAAGCAGAGCCGGACCGCGGATGGAGGCGACTGGCTGAAAGCCGCTACGAAACCCTTCTCTGTAGTGTTCAAGAATCCCCAGTCCATCCTTTGCGGATTGATCGCGGGTCTGCTTTTTATTCCAACTACGATCTTCGACATGATCTGGGGGGTCCGCTATTTACAGGACGCTCACGGGATCGCATATGCCCAAGCCGTCATGCGGTCCGCCACAGTTCCGGCGGGTTGGATCATTGGATGTCCTCTGCTCGGATTCATTTCGGATCGGCTCGGACGAAGAAAGCCAGTGATCATGGCAGCCGCCACTGTGCTCATGGCCACTCTCGCCTCCATATTGTTTGGCCCCAGGGGTGTTTTTCCTATTTACACGCTCGGGTTGCTGGCCGGCATCGCTTCGGGAGCAGCCATGCTTCCCTACACCGTAATCAAAGAAGCTAATCCTCCCCAGTACAGCGGTACAGCCACCGGGGTCGTCAATTTTTTGAATTTCACTTTCAGTGCGTTGCTGGGGCCACTGTTCGCGTGGATTCTCCATAGCGTGTCGGGCGGCACCGGACAATTGGAACTCGCTCATTACCAGATGGCATTTGCCCCTCTCATACTGGGCGTCGCCGTTGCCATCGGGCTCACGACATTGCTCAAGGAGACAGGTCCAGCAGCACGAGCAGTCCGCTCAATATGACAGGAGGCTTCGGAATGAGTAAAGGAATAGCAGTATCGACTGGAACCGGTAAGTATGAACAACTCCTGGAAAAGTGCGCGAGATTAGAACCGATCGCAACTGCAGTGGCTCATCCCTGCGAGGCTTCCGCGCTTTCAGGCGCGATTGAGGCCGCGGAAAAAGGGCTCATTGCGCCGATTCTGGTCGGACCGCGCAAGAAGGTGGAGGCCACAGCCGAGGAGGCTGGCATCCAGCTTCGCGAGCACCAAATCGTTGATGTTCCCCACAGCCACGCCTCGGCCGCAAAAGCGGTCGAGTTGGTTCGCGAGGGCAAAGCGGAACTTTTGATGAAAGGGAGTCTGCACACCGACGAATTGATGGGAGCGGTCGTGTCGCGCGATGGCGGCCTGCGCACGTCGCGGCGCATCAGTCACGTCTTTGTTATGGATGTCCCCACCTATCACAAAGTTGTCATCGTGACCGATGGAGCCATCAATATTGCTCCCACCCTGGAAGACAAAGTGGACATTTGTCAGAACGCCATTGATCTTGCGATTTCGCTGGGTCTGGAGCGGCCCAAGGTGGCGATCCTGGCCGCGGTGGAGACGGTGACCTCCAAGATGCCGGCGACGATCGACGCAGCTGCGCTATGCAAGATGGCGGAACGAAAACAGATTACCGGCGCACTGCTGGATGGCCCCCTGGCTTTCGATAACGCCATTAGCAAGGCAGCGGCGCAGACAAAAGGCATCCGTTCCGAAGTGGCGGGCGACCCGGACATTCTCCTGGCGCCCGATCTCGAAGCAGGCAACATTCTCGCCAAGCAGCTGAGCTTTCTCGCGAATGCTGATAGCGCGGGGCTGGTGCTGGGCGCTCGAGTCCCGATCGTTCTTACCAGCCGAGCCGACAGCGTGCGGTCTCGGATAGCCAGCTGCGGGGTGGCCATGCTGGCTGCTCACGCCCGGAGAAGCAAACCATAGAGAGACCCTATGAACGACTATGCACTCGTCATCAACGCAGGTTCATCAAGCCTGAAGTTTTGCGTATTTCGGCGTCCCGTCGGAGAGAAGTGGCTGCTCGAATGCCGAGGTCAGATTGAGGGCATCGGAACATCGCCGCGACTTTCAGCGAAGGGCAGCGACGGATCTCTGCTCGCAAAAGATGAGTTGGGCCAAGAAATTCGCGACTGTCGCGCAGCCATCGACGCGCTGGGGTCCTGGCTCCGTTCAAAATACACGAACGCGAGACTGCTCGCCGTTGGCCACCGGGTTGTTCACGGAGGAACGATCTACGCAGGACCCACGGTCGTGACGCCGAAGGTCATAGCAGATCTTCACACGTTGATTCCCCTGGCGCCACTACATCAGCCATACAATCTCGCGGCCATCGAGGCTATTTTTGAGCGCACCCCAGACGTGCCCCAGGTCGCATGCTTCGATACGAGTTTTCATCTCCGGCATCCACAGATTGCAAGTGTTCTTCCCATGCCCCGTGAGCTCTGGAAATCCGGTCTGCAGCGATACGGGTTTCACGGCTTATCCTACGAGTATGTCGCCTCCGCACTGCCAGGCGTGGCGCCGGAGATCGCCCACGGTCGCGTGATCGTCGCGCACCTGGGCAGCGGTGCGAGCCTGTGTGCGCTGAAGGATAGGCAGAGCGTGGACAGCACGATGGGTTTTACAGCGCTCGATGGCCTTTGCATGGGTACCAGGCCGGGAAGCATCGATGCCGGCGCGGTTCTTTACCTGTTTCAGGCTCTGGGAATGACAACGAAGGATGTTGAAACCCTCCTTTATAAAAGATCAGGATTGCTGGGCATTTCAGGTATCAGCAATGACATGCGTGACCTGCTTGGCAATAAGGCACCGGAAGCCCAATTAGCGGTCGACTACTTTGTCTACCGCGCAGCCAAAGAAATTGGCGCTCTCGCGGCGGTTCTGGGCGGAGTCGATGCGCTGGTATTCACGGCGGGCATTGGCGAAAACTCGCCCGAGATCCGGCGCAGGATCTGCGAAGCGAGTTCGTGGCTGGGAGTGCAACTCGATACAGAGGCGAATACCACGGGTGCGACGCGGATTTCCAGTGCACAGAGCCCGGTCTCCGCATGGATCGTACCTACGAACGAGGAACTCATGATCGCCCGACACACGGCAACGCTACTCGGACTACTCGAACCCGCTCTTGCGAGCTAGAACAGAGGATCTAATGGCTGTCGCATTGACTCATCACCTTGACGCCGAGGGCGCACCTTCGCCCTGGCATTCGTTCAAAACAGGATTGTGGCAAACCGAGATCAACGTACGGGACTTCATTCAACAGAACTATCAGCCGTACGAGGGAGATGAGTCGTTCCTGGCTTCTGCCACGGATCGCACAAAGAGACTATGGAACCAGCTTAATGAGCTTTTTGTGGAAGAGAGAAAGAAGGGTGTGCTCGATATTTCGCCGATTCCAAGCTCGATAACGGCGCACGGGCCCGGCTACATCGATCAAAAGAATGAAGTGATTGTCGGCCTTCAGACTGAAGCTCCCCTCAAGCGGGCCATCATGCCCAGCGGCGGTTTGCGGATGGTTCTGAATGCGCTGAAAACCTACGGTTACAAGCCCGACCCGCACATGGTCGAAGCATTTACAAAATATCGGAGGACGCATAACGACGCGGTTTTCGACGCCTATACAGCTGATGTACGACGCTGCCGCAGTTCCCACATTCTCACCGGCCTTCCCGATGCCTACGGGCGTGGGCGGATCATCGGCGACTACCGCCGGGTGGCGCTGTACGGAGTGTCTCGTCTGATTCGGCGCAAAGAGGAAGAAAAACGCAGCCTTGATTCGGCCATGTCCACCGACGACATCATTCGCGATCGCGAGGAACTCAGCGAGCAGATTCGGGCGCTCAAAGAGCTGCAACAGATGGCTTCCTCGTACGGATTCGACATCTCGGGTCCGGCCTCGAATGCGCGCGAGGCTGTTCAGTGGCTCTATCTTGGCTATCTCGCGGCGGTTAAGGAACAGAATGGCGCGGCGATGTCCCTGGGGCGGACTTCGACCTTTCTCGATATCTACTTCGAGCGGGACCTGGCTTCCGGAACTCTTAGCGAAGAGCAGGCGCAGGAGATCATCGACGACTTTGTCATCAAACTTCGCATCGTCAGATTTCTTCGTACGCCGGAATACGACGATCTTTTTGCCGGCGATCCGACCTGGGTCACGGAATCGATTGGTGGCATGGGAGACGATGGACGCCCGTTGGTGACGAAGACGAGTTTTCGTTTTCTCCAGACCCTTTACAACCTTGGTCCGGCGCCAGAGCCGAATCTCACGATCTGGTATTCACCGCGACTACCCGACGCATTCCGCAGTTTCTCAGCGAAAGTCGCGATCGACACAAGCTCGATTCAATTCGAGAACGATGAAATCATGCGCCGAGCGTGGGGGGATGACGGAGCCATCGCCTGTTGTGTGTCGCCCATGCTGGTCGGGAAACAAATGCAGTTTTTCGGCGCAAGAGCAAATCTTGCTAAATGCCTGCTCTATGCCATCAACGGTGGCCGAGACGAAATCACCGGCGAGCAGGTTGGCCCGGCCAATTCCCCTGCCCGGGGTGAAGTGCTTGAGTTTGAGGACGTCATCTCCAAGTTCGAAGCGACGATGGATTGGCTTGCCGGCGTGTACGTGAATGCGATGAACATCATTCATTACATGCACGACAAGTATGCCTACGAACGCGTAGAGATGGCGCTCCATGACTATGGTCCGCTGCGAACGATGGCCTTCGGCATCGCCGGACTCTCGGTCGTGGCCGACAGTCTGTCCGCCATCCGTTATGCGCGAGTCCACGTAATTCGCGACACGACGGGGCTGGTGACCGATTACCGGATCGAAGGAGAATTCCCGCAGTTTGGAAACAACGACAATCGCGTCGACCAGCTCGCCTCCTGGGTCGTGAGTACGTTCATGAGCAAACTCCGCAAGTACCCCACGTACCGGAATGCCCTGCACACGCAATCGGTACTGACGATCACGTCGAACGTTGTGTATGGCAAGAACACCGGGAACACCCCGGATGGAAGACGCCGCGGAGAGCCGTTCGCACCGGGCGCGAACCCGATGCATGGGCGCGACAAACGCGGCCTTCATGCGTCGGCGGCATCTGTGGCGAAGATTCCCTATCGCGACGCTGCCGACGGTATTTCTCTCACCGCCACCTTAATTCCTGAAAGCCTGGGACGGATACAGCAAGACCGGGTTACAAACCTGCGAAATATGCTGGACGCTTTCTTTGGTGTGACCGGCTATCACATGAACGTGAATGTTCTCAATCGCGAGACCCTCCTGGATGCGATGGAACATCCGGAACAATATCCGAGTCTTACGATCCGGGTCTCGGGATATGCAGTGAATTTTGTAAGGCTCAGTCGCGAACAGCAAATGGACGTCATCAATCGGACATTTCATGGTTAATCAATATGAGCAGCGTGGGACAGACGCAACATACTGCACTACACGCCCATAGCCCCTTCGAATTGCGGGTGAATCTGGGCGGGGATGTCCCGGAATCCGAGGTGCGCGCCGCACTGCGCACGGGTGAGATGGGATTCCTTCATTCGTTCACCACCGGGTCGGCGGTCGACGGGCCGGGCGTTCGCGTCGTGGCCTGGACGAGCGGCTGCCAGTTCCGTTGCCTGTATTGTCATAACCCGGACACCTGGACCATGACCAACGGAATTCCGATCACCATCAGCCGCGCCACCGAAGAGCTGCGTAAATATCGTCAGGGCTTGAAAGTCATGGCTGGCGGTTTCACCCTCAGCGGCGGTGAACCCCTGATGCAAGACCGCTTTGCGGTGAAACTACTCTCGGCCGCGCGGGCCATGGGAATTCACACGGCGCTCGACACTAACGGCAGCCTCGGCGCTCGCCTGACTGATTCCGAGCTGGAACAAATCGATCTCGTCCTGCTCGATATCAAGGCATGGGACCCGGAGCGCCACCAGAAGCTCACGGGCATGGACATCGCTCCGGTCCTCGAATTTGCCCGGCGATTGGCGGCTCGCAAACGGCCGATATGGCTGCGCTTCGTCTTGGTTCCGGGACTGACCGACGATGTGGAGACAATTTCTAACATTGCCAAGTTCGGTGCCAGCCTTGGCAACATCGAGCGGGTCGACGTTCTCCCCTTTCATCAGATGGGTCGCTTCAAGTGGAGCGAGCTCAAACTCGACTATGCGCTCGATGCGGTTCAGCCCCCATCTCCCAAAGTCGTCGCCGATGCTTGCGACCGATTTCGGGCTGAGGGACTAAACGCCTTCTAGTCAAAGAAGCCCGATCTTAATTCGAACCGGAGGGATTTATGAGACCCACTCATAGGTTTCCGCTCTTGCTGTCGATCGTATTGGTATGTTCGAACTGCCTGCACTCGGCCGCCCAAAGTAAACCCCTGCCTAACATCGTGATTCTCGCAACCGGGGGAACCATCGCAGGCGCGGCTGCCACCGGAACGCAATCGGCGTATACATCGGGAGCGGTCACGATTGATGCGATGCTGGGGGCGGTCCCGGGAATCAAGGATCTTGCAAATGTAAAAGGAGAACAGATCTCGAATGTCGGCTCGCAAGACATGTCATTCGAAATCATGCTGAAGCTGGCCAAGCGCATCAATGCGCTACTCGCGCAAAACGGTGTGGACGGCATTGTGATCACTCATGGCACCGACACGATGGAGGAGACGGCATTCTTTCTGAACCTGGTGGTGAAGAGTGATAAGCCGGTAGTGATGGTTGGCTCGATGCGCCCGTCGACGGCGGTAAGCGCTGATGGGCCCTTGAATCTCTATAACGCGGTAGCCGTAGCCGGCGACCCAAAAGCCAAAGGGCGGGGTGTTCTGGTGGTGATGAACGACTGGATTCACGGCGCACATTCCCTGACGAAGACCAGTACCACGGCGGTCCAAACCTTCATGTCGCCCTTGCGAGGACTGGTAGGCATCAGCAGCTACGGCAAGAACGATTTCTACAATGTGCCCATTTGGAAACACACGATTGGCAGCGAATTTGACGTCACAGACGTTACCAAGTTGCCGCGCGTGGACATTCTCTTTGCCTGTGCGGATATGTCACCAGACCTGATCGACGCCGCGGTTGCAAATGGGGCCAAAGGCATCGTCATCGCCGGGGTCGGCAACGGCAATATGAACCAGGCCTCTCTGGATGCGGCGGCACGCGCTGCAAAGAAAGGCGTGGTCGTGGTCAGAAGTAGCCGTGTTGTCACCGGGTCGGTGGGGCGGAACGTCGAGGTTAACGATGATCAACTGAACCTGATCGCATCGGACGAGCTGAATCCTCAGAAAGCCAGGATCTTACTGATGCTGGCTCTGCTCAAACCGCGCGCAAACAGCGAGCTCCAGAATCTCTTTTATATGTATTAGCCGGTCCGCAGCAGACGCTGACTGCAGATCCGCGCGAAGGTCAGTCAATGATCTGGATTGAACTGTGTATCCTTTTCGCCTGCATTTTGATCGGAAGCCGCCTCGGCGGAATTGCGCTCGGCACGGTTGCCGGCATTGGACTGGCAATCTTCGTGTTCGGGTTCGGGATGCCACCTGGGGGGCCGCCCCAAGTAGTCCTCGGCATGATCATCGCGGTGATTACTGCGCTGGCGGCGATGCAGGCTGCTGGGGGACTCGATTACCTGGTGACGCTCGCGGAAACGATCCTGCGGAAACGTCCACAGTACATCACATTCGTGGCGCCGGTAGTCACATATATTTTGATCGTCGCCTCGGGCACAACCCACGTGATCTACGCGTTGCTGCCCGTCATTGCCGAGGTCTCGCGGAAAGCCGACATTCGCCCTGAGCGACCTCTCTCGATCAGCGTCATCGCCGGCTTCCAGGGAGCGGTGGCGTCCCCAATTTCCGCCGCCACCGTGGCGATGTTCGGACTTGTGGCGAGCCGAAATATTTCGCTTCTCCACCTGCTCGCGATTACTATTCCATCCACATTTCTGGCGGTGCTGATCGGGGCCCTGTCCGTCGCATGGCGAGGAAAGAACCTCCAGGATGATCCGGAATACCAAAAGCGTCTCGCGAGCGGAGCTGTAAAGCCGCCGGAAGCGCCGGCGGTTATATCCGGCAAGCAGCTGTTCAACGCTCGCGGATCGACACTGCTTTTTCTGGTCGGGATCGTTGTGGTCATCCTTATTGGTGTGTTCCCGAAATTGCGTCCCATGTACCAGATCGTGGGAGATGGAGGGGTAATCGACACCGATCAAGTCAGCATGGGAATGGCCATCATGATCGTCATGATTGCCGTGGCTGGTTTGATCATGATTGTGTTCAAAGCCTCGCCCGACACTACTCTGAAAGGAACAATCATGCGGAGCGGGATCGTTGCGATCATTTCGATCATCGGCGTTTCCTGGCTCGGCTCATCATTCTTTGAGGGCAATCGATCGTCGATCATCGGAGCGATCTCCGAGGTGATCCAGACTCATACGTGGGCGTTTGCCGCTGGACTGTTGGTGCTTTCGGCCATGATCTTCAGCGTGGCTACGACCGTAGTCATTCTCATGCC
>Ga0066903_100006306_pt1 | contig 10507 bp, 7 predicted proteins | sample PanSoiMetaGPlot1_FD_67491 | JGI IMG/M metagenome (GOLD analysis project Ga0066903, IMG submission 67491) | Tropical forest soil microbial communities from Panama analyzed to predict greenhouse gas emissions - Panama Soil - Plot 1 (version 2) | ecosystem: Environmental > Terrestrial > Soil >...
AGACGCATCGTCGCGCGCAGGTCGATCGCCTCGTGGCGGCCCTCGCAGGCGGCACACGGGCCAGGCGCGCGGGGGTAGGGTAGGGTGCTGCTCGACGAGCCGCTCATCTTCGAGCGCGGGTCCACGGGCCGTTCCGGCTGGCAGGTACCGGGAGACGACGACTGCGACCTGCCTTCCGCCCTCTGTCGCGACGACGCCCTCGCGGGCTTCCCCGAGGTGGGTGAGCTCGAGGTCCTGCGTCACTTCGTGCGGTTGTCGCAGTGGAACTATAGCGCCGCGACCACCTTCTATCCGCTCGGCTCGTGCACCATGAAGTACAACCCCGCGGTGAACGAGGAGCTGGCTCGGCTCCCGGGCTTCGCGCAGCTGCATCCGCTGGTGCCGTCGGCGCTGGCGCAGGGTGCTCTCGCCCTGTGCGAGACGCTCGAGCGCGCGCTGATGGCCGTGTCCGGCCTCGACGCCGTGACGCTCCAGCCCGCCGCCGGCGCGCAGGGAGAGCTGCTCGGCATGCTCCTCGTACGTGCGTACCACGGCGACCGCGGCAACGTCCGCCGCCGCGTGCTGATCCCGGCGAGCGCGCACGGGACCAATCCCGCAAGCTCGGCGCTCTGTGGCTACGAGGTCGGCGAGGTGCCGGTAGGCCCGCGCGGCATCCTCGAGGCGCGCGCCGTCGCCGCCCTGATGGACGACGACGTAGCCGCGCTCATGGTCACCAACCCGAACACGCTCGGCCTCTTCGAGGAGGAGATCGAAGCCATCGCGGCCGCGGTCCATGCCAGGGGCGGTCTCCTCTACATGGACGGCGCGAACATGAACGCGCTCCTCGGTGTCGCCAAGGCGGGCGACATGGGCGTCGACGTCATGCAGTTCAACCTGCACAAGACGTTCTCGACGCCCCACGGCGGCGGCGGCCCGGGTGCGGGTCCCGTCGCGGTGCGCGAGTACCTGCGAGACTATCTGCCCGTGCCGCGGCTCGCGCGTCACGGCGATCGTCTCGAGTGGGACGAGAGCGCCCCCAAGAGTGTCGGTCGGGTGCGATCGTTCTTCGGAAATTTCGGCGTGCTGGTGCGGGCGCTGGCGTACTTCGAGCGCCAAGGCGGCCCGGGCCTCGAGGAGACCACGCGGCTGGCGATTCTCAACGCAAACTACCTGCGCGCCCGCCTCCAGGAAGCCTACGACCTGCCGTTCGACGGGCCATCGATGCACGAGTGCGTGCTTTCGGACCGGACGCTCACGCCGCACGGCGTGCAGACGCTCGACCTGGCCAAGCGACTGCTGGACTACGGCTTCTACGCCCCGACGATCTACTTCCCGCTCGTGGTCCGAGGCGCCCTCATGATCGAGCCGACCGAGACCGAGAGCAAGGCGACGCTGGACGAGTTCGCCGCGGCCATGCTCGCCATCGCGGAGGAGGCGCGCACGGATGCCGACATCGTTCGGACGGCGCCGCATCGCACGAAGCTGACGCGTCTCGACGAGACCCGTGCCGCGCGACGGCCGGTCCTGCGGTGGCGGCCGCCGGTGCCCCCGGTCGCGCCGTAACGTGCTAGCAAAATTGACACCGGCCGGGTCCCCGTGTAGCGTCTCGCCCGTCGTGCAATCGGCAGTCCTCAATACCAAGGTCCTGGTCCTGAACCGGTCGTACCTGGCGGTGAACATCACCTCGGTGCGACGGGCCTTGTCGCTGCTCTACCAGGACATCGCCCGGGCGGTGGACGAGCAGTACCGGACGTTCGACTTCGCGAGCTGGGCCGACCTCGCCGCCGAGGAGGACACTATCGGCCTGGTCGACCGCGCCATCCGCGTGCCGCGGGTGATCCTCCTCCTGGCGTACGACCGCGTGCCGCGCCGGCACGTACGATTCAGCCGCTTCAACATCTACGCACGCGACCACAACCGCTGCCAGTACTGTGGGCGGCGCTTCCCGCGCGCCGAGCTGAACCTCGACCACGTGATCCCGCGCTCGAAGGGAGGCACGTCGGTGTGGGAAAATGTCGTGTGCTCCTGCCATCGCTGCAACCGCACGAAGGGTGGACGGACGCCCGCAGAAGCCGGAATCAAGCTCATCCGGGCGCCGTTCCGGCCGCAGTGGACCCCGTTCATGATCGAGGCCTTCAGTCCGCGCCGCCACAAGGAGTGGCTGCCCTTCTTGAGCGGCGTCGACGCGGCGTACTGGAACACCGAGCTGATACAGGAGTAGACCTGCGGCGGGGTGGCCGAAGTGGCCGGCGGCGGCTGGCCTGATGGGTGGCTGGGGGATGGGATGCGGATCAAGCAGATCGAGCTGACCGGCTTCAAGTCGTTCAAGGACCGGACCGTTCTCGAGCTGCCGCCCGGCGTCACGGCCATCGTCGGGCCGAACGGCTGCGGCAAGTCGAATGTCGTTGACGCCATCCGTTGGGTGCTCGGGGAGCAGAGCCCGAAGCACCTCCGCGGTGGCGCCATGGAAGACGTCATTTTCGCCGGGAACGCGGAGAACGGACCGCTCGGCATGGCCGAGGCGTCGCTGCTGATGGAGCGCAGCGAGGAAGACCTCGCCCGCGCCGCCGAGGCGACGGACGAGCTGCCCGCGGCCCCTGAGAGCCTGCCTCCGGAGCTGGCGCGCGCCAGCGAGGTCGTGGTCACCCGGCGCTATTTCCGCTCCGGCGACTCGGAATATTTCATCAACAAGGTCTCCTGCCGGCTGAAGGACATCACGGAGCTCTTCCTGGGCACCGGCGTCGGGACACGCGCGTACGCCATCATCGAGCAGGGACGAGTCGAGCAGATCGTCAACGCGAAGCCCGAGGACCTGCGGCTGTTCCTCGAGGAAGCAGCTGGCATCACGCGCTTCCGGTCGCGCCGGATTGCGGCCGAGCGCAAGATGGAACGGACGCGGGACAATCTGCTGCGCGTGCAGGACGTGCTCCACGAGCTCGACCGGCAGATGGCTTCGTTGCAGCGCCAGGCGAAACGAGCGGAGGAGTATCATCGGCTGAAAGGAGCGTTGCGCGAGCTCGACTTGCGCGTGATGGCCGAGCGCCGGCGTACCTGGACCGCCGAGGCGGCGGACGCCGGTGCCGAGCTCGCCCGGCTCCGTGAGGAGGACGAGCGCCTGCAAGCGCAGCTGAGCGCGATGCGCGACGCGAGCGACGACGCGCGACGTCGCCGGAACGAATGCGACGTGCGCTTGCGCCAGACCGAGCGCGAGCTGAGCGACCAGCGTGTCGCGGCGACGGAGGCAGGCGCGCGCATCGCGAGCCTGGCGACCCGGCAGCGCGAGCTCGAGGAGCGAGCGACCGAAGCGGAGACCGAGGCGGGGATGCTTCGTGGGCGGCTCGACGAGGGGGCGGTGGAGCTGGGCGCGCTGAGCGCAGCGCTCGAGCGTCTGGTGCGCGAGCAGGCCGAGGGCGAGGCCGAGCGAGAGCGGAGCGAGACCCGGCTCGACGAGCTCGGCCGTGCTGGAATGCCCCTCGAACGGGCCGTGGAGGAGGCCAAGGACGCGGTGGTGGGCGCCGGGGCCGAAGAGGCGCGCCTCCAGAATCTCGCGGAGGCTCTGCAGCGCCGCCGCACCGAGATCGAGGGCCAGCGGCGGCAGCTCGAAGGCGAGCAACGCGAGCTCGGCGCACGGCTGGAGGAGAACGCGCGCGGACGGGACGCTCTCCGACAGCGCCTGGACGCGCTGGCGGCCGAACGGTTGCGGCTGGAGGGCCAGCGCGCTGTCCTGGTCGTGACCGCGCGGGAGCTCGCAGACGACGAGGCCCGGCGGGCGCAGGCCTGCGCCGACGCGCGCGATCGCGTCACCCAGCTTCGCTCGCGCATGGAATCGCTGCGCGAGCTCCAGGCGCGCTACGAGGGCTGCACCCGTGGCGTGGCCAGCCTGCTCGGCCGGGATGGCGACACCGCCGCGCTCCTCGCGGCCGTCCTGCGCGTGCCGGCGCACCTCGAGCGCGCGGTCGCGGCGGTGCTCGGCGCGCGGCTCGGCCAGATCGTGCTTCCCGATACCTCGCGCGCAATCGAGGCCATCCGTTGGCTCAGCCGGGAAGGCGCCGGGAGCGCGACCGTGATCCCGCACGACCCGGAACGTCGCGCGACGGTGATCGTCCCGGCAGGGCGGCGGCTGGTCGAGCAGATCGACGTCGACCCCGACCACTGGGCGCTGGCCGAGGCCGTGCTCGGACAGGTGCTGCTGGCCGACGATCTCGACTCCGCGCTGCGCATCTGGCGTGAGGCGCCACATCCCATCACGGTCGTCACGCCGGCCGGCGAGGCGGTGGACGCGCTCGGCGCGGTCACCGGCGGCAGCGAGCCGCCGCTGGAAGAGACCCTGCTGGCACGTGCCCGCGAGCTGCGCGAGCTCGGGAGCAGCGCCGCCGGCGCGGAGGCGACGTTGGCCACCGAGCAGCTCGCGCTCGACGCCGTCCGCACGGACGCGCAGAAGGTGGAGGTCGAGGTCGGCCAGGCGGACGAACGCTTGCAGGGTCTGCGCCTCGATCTCCTCGCAGCCGACAAGGACCGCGAACGGCTCGAGGCGGAGCGGGCACGGGTCGCCGCCGACCTCGAGGTGGGCGCCCTCGAAGCCACCGGGCTCGCCGGCGCCGACGGGCAGGTCGCAGGCGAGCTCGCCGCCATCGACACGTCGCGATCGGCGGCGGCGGCGGCGTTGGAGGCGCGCCGTGCGGCGCTCGCGGACCGGCAGGACGCCCTGGCGGCCTGGCGCACGGACTACGCCGCAGCGGAGCTCGCGCGCACGGCCGCAGCGGTCCACGCGACGGCGCTCGCGGAACGCCGGCGGGGAGCCGAAGCCGCGCACGGTCGGCTCGAGGCGGCGGCCTCGGATCTGGAGGTGCGCGTGCAGGCTGCCGAGCGCAGCGTGGTCGATGCACGCGACGGTGCGCGAGCTGCCGCCGCGGAGGCGGTCGAGGTCGAGACGGCCCGCGCAGCCGCGGACGCGGCCGCGACCACGCTGGCCGCGGAACGCGAGCGCCTGGTCGCGGAGGTTGCGTCGGCGGAAGCCGACCTCTCGGCAGACGATCACCGCCAGCGCGAGGTCAGCGAGGCGCTGGAAGCGCTGCGCGGCCGGCGTGGCGAGGTCGACCTGTTGCTCGCCGAGCGTCGCATGGCGCTCGAGCAGCTGGCCGAGCGGCTCGCAGAGCGGTACGACCTCGGGATCGAGGCGCTCGATGACGTCGAAGGACGGCCGGCGGACGACGACGCGGCGCGAGCGGAGGAATTGCGGGCGCGGCTCGTCCGGCTCGGCGACGTCAACCCGGCTGCGCTGGCGGAGCTGGAGGAGATCCGCGGCCGGCACGAGTTCCTCGCCGCGCAGCGTGCCGATCTCGAGCGCTCCCTCGAAGACCTCCGGGAGACGATCGGGAAGCTCGCGCGTACCTCGAGGCGTCGCTTCGAGGAGACGTTCGAGGCCGCGAACGCACGGCTGGCCGAGGTGTTCCCCAAACTCTTCCCAGGAGGTGCGGCGCGTCTGCAGGCGACCGAGTCCGAGGAGGGCGGCGAGCAGGGCATCGAGATCGTCGTCGCGCTGCCCGGCAAGAAGCTCCAGTCGTTGAGCCTGCTGTCCGGTGGCGAGAAGGCGCTCACGGCAACGGCGCTGGTCTTCTCGCTGTTTCTCATCCGGCCGACCCCGTTCTGCCTGCTCGACGAGGTGGATGCGCCGCTCGACGAGGCCAACATCGCTCGCTTCAACGCGCTCGTCACCGAGATGGCGCAGCGGTCGCAGTTCGTGCTCATCACGCACAACCGACGAACGATGGAGGTGGCCGACACGCTCTACGGGATCACGATGGAGGAGGCTGGCGTCTCCAAGGTCGTCTCCGTGCGCCTGAACGAAGCCGCCTGACCCCGCGGCGGTATGGAAGCCTGGGAACTCGTCGCCGCGGCGGGTGCCGTCGCCGCTGCCGCTGCGGGCGTCGGGTTCGCGATCAGCCGGCGCGGCCGGGGCGGAGCGGCAGCTCCCGAGGTCCGCCCGAAGATCGAGGCCGAGGCTCGGCCCGGCGATCGGATGTGGCGGGGTCTGGCGGCGACGCGCCAGCGCCTCGCGGCCCAGATCGACGCGGTCCTCGGGCGCGGACCGCGGCCCCTCGATGTCGTCCTCGGCGAGCTGGACGAGGCCCTCGTGGGAGCGGACGTGGGCGTGCGGACGAGCGCGGCGCTGCTTCAGGCCCTCCGCGATCGACTCCCAAGGGATGCACCTCCGGAGGCGGTTCGGAACGCCCTCGAGAGCGCGCTGGGTGACATGCTTGCGGCGCCCCCGGCTCCGGCGCCGTCCACGCGGCCCTGGGTGATCCTGGTCACGGGTGTGAACGGGGTCGGGAAGACCACGACGATCGGCAAGCTGGCCGCGATGCACGCGGCAGCCGGGCGGCGGGTGCTTCTCGTGGCGGCAGACACCTTCCGTGCGGCGGCCATCGATCAGCTCGGTGTCTGGGCGGACCGGACCGGGGCTGACCTCGTGCGTCACGACCAAGGGGCGGACCCCTCCGCGGTGGTATTCGATGGGCTCAAGGCGGCAGTGGCCAGGCGCGCCGACATCGTCCTCGTCGACACGGCTGGAAGGTTGCACACCCGTAGCAACCTCATGGAGGAGCTCGGGAAGGTGGGGCGGGTGATCGGCCGGGAGATTCCCGGAGCCCCGCACGAGACGTTCCTCGTGGTGGACGCCACGACAGGACAAAACGCCGTCAACCAGGCCCGGACGTTCGGTGGGGCGGTACCCCTGACCGGCGTGATCCTGACGAAGCTCGATGGGACGGCCCGGGGCGGCGTGCTGGTCGCCATCCGGCACGAGCTGGGACTTCCGATCCGCTATGTCGGCGTCGGCGAGAGCGTCGAGGACCTCCGGCCGTTCGAGGCCAAAGCCTTCGTTAGTGGCCTGTTCAGACCCTCCGACGGGTCCTCGGAGCGCTCCTGAGCGGCCAACTGGGGCGGCCAACGATTGTTGCGGCTTTGGTACCGATCGACTACAGTCGCGCCCATCTCGCCGGATTGGCGGAGTGATCTCGCTCTGGTCATCCGGCGCTAACGAGACGTCAACCGAGAGGAGCACATTCGACATTCCGCGGCAGCCGGGCGGATCGGACGTCCGGGTCTCGCGTGTTGCAATACGACGACGAGGAACGGACGGTGTGGTGGTACCGAACTGACGTTGGCGCCCGGAAGGGCGTAGAGGCCGTGAGCCTTAGACATGTTCGAGCTTCCAGGCTCGAGGCCGCTTCTGCGAGAGGTCGGACGGCGAGAGAGCTGTAGCGCGGGCCACCTGTTCAACTTTTCCGTTCCCCCGAGCGTGGATCGACCATGGGGGGACAACTTCGCCTGCCGAAATCGGAGCTCCGGCAGCTCTTCGTCAGCGCGTGGGACCGGCGTGATAGGGCCGAGGTGCGGGACGCGTCGCGAGCCGTCTGCGGATGGATCGTGCGACTCGAGGCGTTCCGACGCGCGATCAATCTCGTGGCGTATGTTGCGCAGCGCGGCGAGATCGACCCCTCAGGCGTTGTCGACGTCGCGCTCGGGCTCGGCAAGACCCTCTACTTCCCCCGGGTCGTGGAGCCCGGAATTCAGTTCCTGGAGGCGTCCCCCGGGGATCTGACGCCCGGATCGTACGGGATCCCCGAGCCGAGGAGTGGCCGGCCGCTTCCTCGCTCGGAGTCGGCGGTGCTCTTTCTCGTCCCGGGACTCGCTTTCGACCAGGAGGGCAGACGCCTCGGCCGAGGTGGCGGTCACTACGATCGGACCCTGGCGCTGTATCCACGCGGCCTGCGTGCCGGGCTGGTCGCGGAGATCCAGCTCGCGCCCGGCTTGCCGAGCGATTCGTGGGACCAGCCGGTCGACGCCGTCGTCACGGAGCGCCGCCTCGTCTGGTCCGCCGCGCGGCCTGGAATCAAGGAGAACCTGACATGAGCGGTACCCTCATCGGGGGCCTCGTGGGGCTTGCCCTCGGCGTCCTCGTCTTCGTGCTAATCGACCGGACACGGCGGGGTCGTGCAGCCAGCGAGCATGCGGCGGCGAACGAAACCGCCGCTCGCATGGTCGAGGAGGCGCGCAAGGAGGCCGATGCCTTGCGCAAGGAGGCGGAGCTCCGCGCGAAGGACCTGGTGCTCCAGGCCAAGTCCGAGGCCGAGCGTGACGCGCGCGAGCAACGGCGCGAGCTGGTGGCGATGGAGAAGCGTGTCACCCAGAAGGAGGAGGCCGCCGACCGAAAGTCGGAAGCGCTCGCCAGCCGTGAAGCCGACCTGGCCAGCCGAGAGGACGCCTTCAAGGAACGCGACCGGCAAATCGAGGCGAAGCGGGCCGAGGCGACCGCCCTGGTCGACGCGGTCCGTAAGAAGCTCGAGGAGACGGCCGGGATGACGCGTGACGAGGCCAGGCGGTCCCTCGTCGAGCAGATGACCGAGGAGGCACGCGGCGAGGCGGCGAAGCAGATCCGGCAGGTCGAGAGCGAGGCACGCGAGGAGGCCGATCGCCGGGCCAAGAAGATCGTCTCCATCGCAATCGAGCGGCTGGCCGGCGAGTTCGTGGCCGACCGCACGGTATCCGTGGTGGCGCTGCCGAGCGACGACATGAAGGGACGCATCATCGGACGTGAGGGCCGGAACATCCGGGCGATCGAGGCCGCCACCGGGGTGGATCTCATCATCGACGACACACCCGAGGCCGTCGTGATCTCGTGCCACAACCCGATCCGGAGGGAGTTGGCGCGGCTCGCCCTCGACCGGCTCATCTCCGACGGGCGCATCCACCCGGGCCGCATCGAGGAGGTGGTGCGGAAGGCGGAGCAGGAACTCGAGGAGTCGATCCGCGAAGCCGGGCAACGCGCCGTCATCGAGCTCGGCCTGCACGGAGTCCACCAGGAGCTGATCCGGCTGGTCGGCATGCTCAAGTACCGCTACTCGTATGCCCAGAACGTCCTCGGGCACTCGATCGAGACGGCGTTCATCGCCGGGGCCCTCGCGGCCGAGCTCGGCCTCAACGTGAAGCAGGCGCGCCGCGCAGGCCTGCTGCATGACATCGGTAAGGCCCTCACCCACGAGGTGGAAGGCTCGCACGCCATCGTCGGCGGCGAGATCGCTCGCAAGTACGGAGAGTCGGCGAAGATCGTCAACGCCATCGCGGCACATCACGAGGAGGTCAAGGCCGAGACCATCCTGGCGCCCCTCGTGGATGCCGCCGACGCGCTGTCCGGTGCGCGCCCCGGGGCGCGCCGCGAGGTGCTCGAGAGCTACGCCAAGCGGCTGGAGGACCTCGAGCGCATCAGCAACTCGTTCAAGGGAGTTGAGCGATCGTATGCGGTCCAGGCGGGGCGGGAGATCAGGGTGATCGTCGACCCGGGCACGGTGCCGGACGACCAGGCGGCGTTGCTCGCGCGCGACGTGGCGCGGCGCATCGAGCAGGAGATGACGTACCCTGGGCAGATCAAGGTCACGGTGATCCGCGAGACACGAGCGAGCGAGATCGCCCACTGAGCCCCATGCGGCTGCTGTTTCTCGGCGACGTCGTCGGCAGGCCCGGCCGCCGGGCGCTGGCGGCCACCCTTCCTCGCCTGCGGCGCGACGCGGAGATCGATTTCGTCATCGCGAACGGTGAGAACGCGTCGAACGGCAAGGGAATCAACCCGCGCGCGGCGGAGGAGCTGCGCGATGCCGGCGTCGACGTGCTCACGTCCGGAAACCACATCTGGCAGAGTCGCGACATCGTGCCCTACATGCAGGAGAACCACCGACTGCTCCGGCCGCTCAATTACCAGCCGGACGTACCGGGCGTGGGATGGACCGTGCGGCCTTCGAAACGGTCGGGCGCGCCGGTCGGCGTCATCAACCTGATCGGCCGGACGTTCATGCCCCCGGCCGGCTGCCCCTTCCTCGCCGTCGAGGCGATCCTCCCGGCGGTGCGTCGCGAGACCCCGGTGATCTTCGTCGACATGCACGGTGAGGCGACGTCGGAGAAGGTCGCGATGGGCTGGTTTCTCGACGGGAAGGTGTCAGCCGTGGTGGGAAGCCACACGCACGTCCAGACAGCCGACGAGACGGTGCTGCCCGGGGGCACGGCATACCTCACCGACGCCGGCATGTGCGGTCCGGAGCGGTCGGTCCTCGGGATCCGCGTCGATCAGGCGCTGTATCGCTTCCGCAGCCAGATGCCGGTCCGGTTCGACGTCGCGACCGGCCCGGTCCTCGTCCAGGGAGTCCAGGTGGAGGTCGACGACGAGACGGGGCGGGCCATGGCGATCGCCCGGGTCCGGGAGCGGGTCACCGGGTGAGCCCCCGCCGGGCAGGCCACTGCCTGACGCGCAACGTCGTGCACGTGTAGCCCCAGGACGAGCTCCGGGCCACGCCTCCCTCGATCAGGTTTCCAAGGTGACCCGCCGGGAGGCGGTCGAGGGGGCGCCATCTCCTGGTCTCGGCCGGGCGACGGCGCCTGGCGGAGGTACGGAAGCTCGACTCGGAAGGCGCAAACTTGCTCGAGGCTACCCAAACATGGGCATCGCTGCTTGACAAGCTGCGTCGCGCTTCGTATA
>Ga0066903_100006307_pt1 | contig 10506 bp, 6 predicted proteins | sample PanSoiMetaGPlot1_FD_67491 | JGI IMG/M metagenome (GOLD analysis project Ga0066903, IMG submission 67491) | Tropical forest soil microbial communities from Panama analyzed to predict greenhouse gas emissions - Panama Soil - Plot 1 (version 2) | ecosystem: Environmental > Terrestrial > Soil >...
GCCATGTCGCCGCTGCCGATCAGTTTTCCAAGTTCGGGGATGTCCTCGAGCTGGACGACCAGCGACTCGCCCCGTGCTTGCCACATCTTGTACTGGTCGGGGGTCAGCATCCCCTTGCGCGCCGCCGCCTGCATCTCCTGCAGCGCTTTCTGGAACGTGCCGATCTCGCCCTGGAGATCGATGAGTTTCTTGGCCGAGGCTGCGGTGATCTCGATGTTCGCTTCGTCCCGCAGCCGCTTCACCAGCAGCTCGGGAGTGATCGGCGGCTCTCCCTTGGGGCCCTTGGTGAAACGGCTGGCGCTGAGCCCTACCAGCATGCCCACCGTGTTGAAGATCAGGTTGAGCGTCAGCATCTCGGTCGAGGCGGTCTCGCCGCCCTGGCGGCTCGCCTCGCTGTCCAGCAGCTTGGCGATGCCGAGCTGGCCCGCCGTGGTCACGCCGACCATTGCGGCGCCCTCGCCGAGCGCGGTCAGCAGCGGGCGCGCGGCGGCGAACTGCGCCTCGATCTTCGCGATCCTCGTGAAGGATTTCAGGACCGGGCCAAGTCCGACCAGCGCTGTGTTGAACACCAGGTCGACGCCGATGTGGGTGAAATCCGGTGTGGCGCCCTGCATCGCCGCCAGCCCGGTGTTGATCGTGGTCAGTGCGACGCCCTCGGCCAGAATGAGTGCGATCTTGGAGCCCGTGATCGTGGCCTGGAGCCAAGCCGAGACTCCGAACGTCAGCACTAGGCCAAGGGTGAAGGAGATGAACGCTTTAGCGTAAGCGTCGTGCTTTGCGGCAGTTGCGATGTCCTCGTACAGTTGGTTGACGTCCCGCTTCCATCCCTCGGCGCGCTGCTCGAGTCCCTTGTGGGTGGGATCGGTCGGACCGACTTCCTTGATGAAGTCGTCTTCCAGGGCAGAGATCCTGTTCTCGATCCCTGACGGCGCGACCTTGAACTTGGCCATCACCAGCCGGGCGTTCGGCAGGTTCTTCCATAGATTGAAGACCAGCACTTCGATCTGCAGGTGGAAGAGCAGCGCGGCCATCTGCTTGATCGCCTCGGGAGGGGGCATTGGGCCGACCTCGCTGAGCGACTTCGGCATTGTCACGGTGTGGCTCAGGAAGCGGTGCAGCTGTGCCGCTTGGCGGGTCGCCAGAGCGATGCTCAACAGCACCGGAGGCGGCCGTTCAGGACGGCGGCCGGCCTTGCTGCGGAAGACGATCTCGGGATCGATCCGCGTATCTTCGAGCTGCGGCCACGGCGCCGGCTCGTCAAACTCGAGCAGCTGCGGTCTCGCCTTTCCGAGCTCGTCCCAAATATCGGCCAGCCGGTAGGCTGCGTATCGCATCTCGGCGATGCCCATCACGACCATCGGGTCGCTGTAGTAAGCGTCCAGGAAGGCGAACCGCTCGAAGTAGTCTTTCAGCAGCTCGTCATAGACGTTGAACGCCCAGGATATGGGCTTCTCATTCCAGGTGGCGTCCGCTTTCGCCAACCACGCGGTTTGGATGTACACCAACGACAGAAATGCGTTGCTGAGCTCGATATCGGCTGCGGCCAGGTAGTCGGAGTCAGACTTTGTGTCCCCCGAGCCCGACCATATGCTCTTCGCTCGGGCGACCACCGCGTCTGCCGCGGCGGTTTGGGCGGCGTCGGTCAGGTCGAGCACGTGGGGGCGCACCAGCTTGAGGAGGGTTAGCGTCGTCTCGAGCGACTGTTCGCGCTGGGAGATCTCCCGCGCGTTCAGCAATCGGTCAGCGGAGTGCTCGCCGGCGTGAAGGTCGCGCTCGTGTTTCAGCGCCTTGATAACGTCGGGCTGGGGAGAGCCGAACTTCACCTGGTCGTTGATGAGCGTATCGTACAAGGCGATCAGCTGATCCAAGAGTTCATTAATGCGCTGCAGCGGGTCCTTCTTGGTGACGACCGTGGCCTGCTTCTTGGCGCCGTCATACGAGGGGATCTCGTAGGTCGCGCGCCTCGTGTCGTAACGCGCGGGATCGAATCTTTCCGAGACCTCCGGCGCGCGAGACGTCGGCGCGGCGCGTTTCGACACGGCGCGCGGCGGCTGCGGATGGGCTAGCGATAATCCCTGGGCGCTCGCCGCCGCCGTCACGGCACGGCGGATCCGCTCGAGGATCGTCGCGTCGTCGCTGCCGGAGATGGCGCCGGGCCTGACCAGCGCCGGCGCCTTCAGCACGACCCCCGCGCCCGTCGCCACCGCCGCCGGCAGCGCGCGCCGCGCCTTCGCGAAGGCGCGGCCGATCGTCCGCGTCAGGGCCGCCTCGAGGCCGGGCTCGCTGCAGAGGTCTTCGACCGACGTGCAGCGCAGCTTGATCGGAAAGGTGAGCTTGCGCTCCTTCGCCGCGCCCTTGGGATATGTGAGCGCCTGCTGCATGGGCCTGCCTTAGACCAGCGCCTCGATATGCATCCGCAGCGCGGCGAAGATCTCCTCGGCCATGCGCTCGGCGTCGCCGCCGAGGACCTCGATCTCGACCGGGAAGTAGTAGTTGACGACACCGGTCGCGGTGGCGGCGATCCCCGCCATCGAGTCCTCGGCCGGGAAGATGCGCTCGCCCTCGTGGACGAGCGCGATGCCGGTGCGCTCGACGCGCTGCGGCAGCGACGGGGTTGGCGGGTCGGCCGCCATCAGCTCACCGGCTCGACGTCGAGGCAGACGCCGCTGAAGGTGGCGGTGGGCGAGTCGTCGAGCGAGACGTTGCTCGGCGCGACGGACGTGAAGTAGCAGTTGTTGAACGCGATGCTCTTGAACGTCCAGTCCGTCCCCACCTGCTCGGTGAGCACGATGGCGAACGACGTGCCGGCCAGCGCCAGCCCGGTCAGCGTCGCCACCGAGGATCCGACGGCGCGGATCGTCATCGTGAAGGTGAAGGTCTGCGCCTGCACCACGATGCCGACGTTGTCCGCCTCCAGCGAGTGCTGAACGCGGTGCGCCACGTTCAGCGTCGGGCTGAAGCTCTCGATCGGACTGACGATCGCGTTGTTGACCATCACGGCCAGCTTGGTGTTCCAGTTCAGCGCCGCTGCCACGGGCGTTTCTCCTGACTATCGGGTTGATCGATCTCAGATGAACTTGAGCGTCACCAGGAGTTGATGGATGGCGCCGGAGTAGGTGACCGACACGTTGAACGCCAACTGCCGGCTGTTCTGGACCTGCTGCAGCTGTTGCTGCTGTTCGGGCGTCAGCGACGCCGGGTCGGCCTCGGTCAGCGCCTGGAGCGGGATATCGACCGCGAAGTCGTCGATCTCGCTGGCCGCGACGCGGGCCTTGAGCGTGGCGCGCACGATCGCCGACAGCACGCGCAGTCCCGGCCGATTGATCCGCAGCGTGCCGATGACCTGCGGGCTGGTGAGCGCCGCCTTCAGGCGGAAGGCGATGTCGTCGATCGTCCGCACGATGTCGATGTAGAGCCGCTGGCCCGTCCCGTCGGCCGTGAAGCCTTCGCCCATGACCGGCCCCGAGCCCGCCAGGAAGTCCGGGTGCAGGATCGGGATCACGCGCGGCTGGGTCAGGCCGCTGTCGCCGGGCGACACGTAGGCCTGGATCGCCTCGTCCGAGAGCGCGCCGTTGATGCCGATGCCGTTCACCGGCTTGAGGATCAGGCTCACCCATGGATCGACGCCCGCGATCACGCCGGCGGCGGCGCAGGCGATGTCGTCCGGCGAGTCCGCCGCGACGAACACCATCCGATTGCTCGACCAGTTCATCGGCGAGGGCAGGCCGTTGGCGGCCTCCTCCTCGGTCCGCCAGTCGGAGAACTTGTTCGTGACGTCGCCGTTCGCGTCGCTGATGCCCCCCATGGGCAGCATGGCGACGCCGATGCGCGGCCGGATGCCGCCGCCGCCCGCGTCGTTGGGCGAGGAGATCTCGACATGCGTGCGCAATGCCGAGATGTTGTCCGGATCGCTGTTCGACGACAGGCAGACGATGTTGATCTGCCGGTTCGCGAAGTCGGTGAACGCCGGCGAGGGGTCGACCGGCTCGACCGCCGGATCGAGGCTGAAGGCCCAGACCTGCAGCGCGCCGTTCTCGAGCGCCAGGTTGATCGACTTGGCGAGCGCGCAGAGGTCGAACGACACCGTGTAATAGATGGCCCCGTTCGCTGCCTTCGGCTTGCCCGTGCCGCCGGTGGAGGAGCCGAGCGTGCCGTCGACGCTCAGGAGGTTGGCGCCGAAGTCGACGAAAGCGCTGGCCGGCGGTGCATCCGGCCGCATCAGCAGGTTGGGCACCGGCTGCCCGCTGACGTCGAGCGGCACGCCCCACTGCCGCGCCGGCGCAGGGTCGGTGGCGCTGTGAGTCGAGAAGCCGTCCACCACGATCGCTGCGGATCCGGACGCGCCCTGGAACGCCTGGCCCGTCGTGTAGCGCAGCACCTTGCCTGCGGTGTCGACGACGAGGCCGGCCCGCGACGTGGCGTCGATCAGCGAGAGCTTGGCCGGGTCCCAGCCGACGTTGGCAATGACCGCACCTTCCGGATCGACCGGCAATGCGGTGTCGGCGACCCCTTTGCCGGTCGTGGTGTGGGCGACCGTCACGACCGGGCTGCCGGGGCCGATCAGGCTGGTCGCGGTGCCGGTGATCACCGGCTGCGGCCCGGGCGCGAGCTGGCCCGCGAACGTGATGGTGATGTTGCTGCCGGGCAGCGGGCCGCCCGAGCAGACCACGTTGCCGGCGCCGATAGCGAGCAGATCGCTGAGCGCCGCCTGCACCTGCGCGCTGGTGGCGTTCCAGGGGATCGCCGCCGTTGTCTGGCCCGCGAAGGTCAGCGTGAAGGAGCCGGCGGTCGGGCCGCCGGTGAGCGAAAGCGTCTGCACATCAGCGGTGGCGACGCCGGGCGTGGTCATGACCACGCCCGGAGCCGGGGTCGTCCCGCCGGTAAGAGTGTTGGCGGCGACGGTGATCAGTGGCTGCGGTCCGCTCGCCAGCGGCCCCGCGAACGTGATGGTGACCGCCGCGCCCGGCAGCGGGCCGCCGGCGCAGACCACCCCGCCGGGGCCGATGCCGCCCAGCGCCGTGAGCGCGGTCTGCACCTGCGCGGCGGTGGCGTTGAACGCGATCGAGGCGGTGTTCTGGCCGCCGAAGCTGAGCGTGAAGCCGCCGCCCGTCGGCGCGCCCGTGACCGAGAGCGTCTCCACCGCCGCGCCGACCGCGCCGGTCGTGGTGTGCGCGATCTTCGCGGTCGGGCTGCTGGCGCCGGTGAGCGTGCTGCCGCTCGCCGCGATCACCGGCTGGGCGCCGACGGCCAGCGGGCCGGCGAACGTCACGATCACGTTGGCGCCGGGCAGCGCCCCGCCCGTGCAGACGACGCCGCTCGGGCCGACGTTGGAAAGGCCGGCCAGCGCCGCCTGGATCTGCGCCGCCGTGGCGTTGAACGGTACCGACGCACTCGTCTGGCCGCCGAAAGCCAACTGGAAGGTGCCGGCCGTCGGCGTCCCGCTGACCGAGATCGTCTGCACGTCGCTGACGAGCGCACCGGCGGTGGTCTGCACGACCGCGGGGGCGGGGCTCGCCCCGCCGGTCAGGTTGTTGGCGCCCACCGTGATCAGCGGCTGTGCGCGCAAGGCGAGCGGCCCGGCGAACGTGATCAGCACCGGCGTGCCCGGCAGCGGGCCGCCCGAGCAGGTGACCCCGCCTGGCCCGATGGTGCCGAGCGACTGCAGCGCCGACTGCACCTGTGCGGCAGTGGCATTGAAGGCGATCGCGCCGCTCGTCTGGCCGCCGAAGCTCAGCGTGAAGGAGCCGCCCGTCGGGTTGCCGCCGACGCTCAGCGTCTGGATCGCGCTCGCAAGCGCGGCGACCTTGAGCACCGGCACGATGCGCGCGTAGGGCTCGGAGGGCGCGCCCACCAGGGGGCGGGTGAAGAGCGTCGGGTTGGAGAATCCGCTGCCGGCCGATGGCGCGGGGCCAGTGATGCCCACCACGCCCACGGCGGACGAAAGCGGCTGGTAGAGACCGCTCGTATCGATCTTCACCGTGACGTATTGAATGCCCATCCAACGACCTCCTCTGCGCGACGGGTGGCGCCGTCACATGTTCGGAATGTTGACGAAGGCGGCGAGCACGTCGGCTGCGCCGAAGGCGGCGACCACGGCGTTCTGGCTGAGCGGCGTCGCGGCGAGCACGCCCGTGGGGTAGAGCTGCACGAAGAGATTGGGCGACTGGTCCGGCGACCCGTCGAGCGAGACGAGGCCGCGGCCGCTCTGGTCGACGATGCGGCGCACGGCGCCGATGCGCCGCAGGTCCTGCACAGGCGCCGGATCGCTCGTGGCGAAGACGAAGCACTGCGTCTGGTAGGTCGCGTTGACGACGTCGGTGGCCACCGTAAGCTTGAAGGCGAGCGCATGCTGCGTCGGCCCCGGATCGCCGACGCCGGCCTGCGTCAGGCCACCGGCGGGGCCCAGCGTGATCGCGCCGGGGGTCGGCTGGATCGCCAATTGCGCCGGCACCGTGAATGTCGCGTCGACCCACGAGGGCGCGCCCAGCTCGACGCGCATGTCGTAAGCCTCGCGCGGCGGCTGGTCGCTGCGCCGCTCGCGCGCGCCGGTGAGCCGCACGTCGCCGTTGAACAGCCGCTGGAAGCGGAAGTTGGCCGGCGCGCCCAAGGTGACCGTGTTCAGCTTGAAGCCGCCGGAACCGTATCGTTGCGTGAAGGAGGCGGTGGCGAACGCGCCAAGGCCGACGAGCGCCGGGAATCCGCTTTGATTGCCACTGACGGCGAGGAACGCGGCCACCTGATCGGTGAAGCTAATGGCCATGTGCGGCGATCCAAATTTGAATCGGACGCAGCATTCCAATCTCCATCTGCCATCCTTCACCCGCGGTCATCTTAGACGCGCGTTCGACGCGGGCCATCGATCTTAGGATGGAGTGAGGCTGTACTTCGGGGATCTAGATCGTCGTCATGCACCTGGATCGTGATCGAAAAGCCGTGCAGCGGTTTTCGCAAAAGCTCATGCACGAACGACGAGCTCAAGCGCGATGACGATTCGAGGGAAAGTCATCGCGCTTCAGCTGCGGGCGCCAAGAAAGGCCAACACCGCGTCGGCCAGCTGGTCGGGCGAGACGTCGCTCAGCAGCCGCTCGCTTGTGCCGTCGGCGCGCACCCGCGCGCGGCGCCCGTCATCGGAAAGGGCCAGCACGGTCGCGCCCGGTGCGAGCGCGAGGAATCGGCTGATCACGTCGCCTGCCTCATCCTCCGGAGCACCGACGATGATCAATTCAGCGCGGTGCAGGCTGATCCAGGCTTCCGCGGCGTGACGGGTGGTGAACCGTTCGGCCACGGCGACCGGCGCGCGGGCCGCGAGCAGCGACGCAATTAAGTCGGAGACGATGTGCGATACCGTCACTGTGATCGCCGTTAGCTCGGTCAAGGTAGCCCGCCTGAACGTAAGCGCTCAGTCTAGTTGGCGGGGCGCGCTCGCGTTATCCATCCGATGACGGAGCTGTAGGCCTAGTTGGCGCGAAGCATCGCTTCCCAAGCGGCGCCATCGACCCTCGGCTGGGCGCCGAGGCGGCCCACCACCTGACCGCGCCGCTGCACCTCCAGCTTGCCCAGGAGGTTGTGGACGTGAGACTTGATGGTGGCGACGCCGACGTCGAGCTCCCGGGCGATCTGCTTGTTGCTCATGCCGGCGGCGATGAAGCGTGCGATCTGCAGCTCGCGTGCGGTGAGCTGGGTACCGTTGATCTCGTTCGGGCGATTGGTCGCCGTCTCGCTCAGCTCGCGCAGCCGCTGCAGCAGCGCCGCGGTGACGCGGGGCGCGCAGCTCTGGGCGCCGTCGACGATCGCCAGCACCATGCGCGCGACTTCCGCCAGCGACGTGTTGCGCGGGATGTAGCCGGTGGCGCCGGCCTCTACCCAGCTCAGCACCTCGCTCGGCGCCTCGGCCAGCGCCATGACGACGATGCGCGTCTGCGGCGCGGACTTGGCCATCGTCGCCGCGAACTCGGGGCCATCGCCGATCGCCGCGTCGAGCAGCACGACGTCCGGCGTCAGCGCGCCCAGCGCATCGAGCGCGGCCTTGGCGCCGTCCGAGTGGCCGCAGATGTCGAGCGCGCCGGTCCGCGCCAAGGCCTCGGCCAGACCCTCGCGGTAGAGCCGCGTCTCGGAGACGATCAACACCCGCGGGTGCCGACGCGCAGCGTGGTCACTGCCGAAGCTGGTCTGGCCGGTCCCGTCCATCGCGGTCGTGCCTCTCTACCGACGGGTGAAATATAGCAACGAAACTTCAGCGTGTGTGTGTGAAAAGTCACTCATCGCGCCAAAAGGAAAGATATAGAGAGCCCTACAGCAACACCGCGAGGCACAGCACGGTCGATATCCAACGTGCAAAACCCCCGTGTTCGAAGAGAAACAATCCTGCTTCCTCAACTGATTTCGTCTCGAAATGCTTCGACGCAAGCATCGTCTCGTGCTCCGATCGATAGGCTTCGATGATGAAGAAGCGGCCGTAGTCCTGCGACCGCTTGTCGACGGTCAGATCGGCGCGCGGCCGTTCAGCGGCACCGATCAACTACAAGATCAAAGCATTTGGTGCCGTATTGTAAGACGCGTGTGTAAATCCTCGCGCGCATCAGGTCTGCTGGGTACGACCTTCGCCGGTCGAAAAGAGGCGTTTGCTTGACAGGCAGCTCTCAAATGGGTGCAGGACGGGTGCACGAGCTAAAATTGATTGAGTTCGTGTCTGTGCCGATGGATGGCGAAATCAGCCATCTAAATACGTGCCGGCTAAGGGATTCGAACCCCTGACCCCGTGATTACAAATCACGTGCTCTACCAGCTGAGCTAAGCCGGCTTGCGCCCAGAGCTAGCAGCCGGACTTGATGGCGACAAGATGCCGGGGCGCGGTACCCGCCGAAGCAAAACGCCCCGCCGAGCTGACGGGGCGTCCCGGGCGGAGCGGCGATGCCGCTCCGCCCGTGAGCGTGGAGCCGATTACTTCGCGCCGGCCGCGACGGTGCCGGTCATGATGTCGGCCCCCCTGGTCTCGTGCAGGAAGACCGCGCCGACTACGACGGTCATCAGCGCGACCACGATCGGGTACCACAGGCCGACATAGATGTCGCCGTAGGCCGCCACCATGGCGGTGGCGAGCAGCGGCAGCATGCCGCCGAACCAGCCGTTGCCGATGTGGTAGGGCAGCGACATCGAGGTGTAGCGGATCTTGGTCGGGAACAGCTCGACCAGGAACGCCGCGATCGGCCCATACACCATGGTGACGTAGATCACCATGATGACGAGGATCACCTCGACCATCAGCCAGTCGATCTTGTCGGGGTTGGCGAACTTCGGAACGATCTTACCGTCCTTGTCCTTCTGCAGGTTCGGATAGCCGGCCGCGAGGAAGGCCGCGTTCCACTTGCCCGCATCGAAGCCGTCGAGCTTGGTCGAGCCGATCGACAGGCCCACCGTCTTGGCGCCCGGCGCGTTCTCGCTCGTGAACGAGAGGCCGAGCTTGGTCACGAAGTCCTTCGCCTTGTCGCACTCGGAGAACTTCGACCACGGCCCCACGAAGATGTGGAGCTCACAGGTCGAGGAATCAGCCGAGAGGGTGATCGGGTTCTTCTGCGCGAAGGACTCGAGCTCCGGGTTGGCGTAGTGGGTGAGCTGCCCGAACAGGTAGAAGTAGGTGACCGCCGCGATCAGGCAGCCCGCCAGGATGATCTTGAGCCGGCCGATCTTGTCGGAGAGCCAGCCGAAGACGATGAAGAACGGCGTGCCGATGATGAGCGAGAGCCCGATCAGCTTGTAGGCCGTCAGGTAGTCGACCTTGAGCGTGATGGTGAGGAAGAACAGGGCGTAGAACTGCCCCGTGTACCACACCACGCCCTGGCCCGCCGTCGCGCCGAGCAGCGCGAGCAGCACGTACTTGTTGTTAGGATAGTGGAAGAAGCTCTCGGTGAGCGGGCGCTTCGAACCTTTGCCCTCTTCGCGCATGCGCTGGAACACCGGCGTCTCGTTGAGCTTGAGCCGGATGTAGACCGAGAAGACCAAGAGCACGATCGAGAACAGGAACGGGATGCGCCAGCCCCATTGCGCGAACGCCTTGGGGTCCATGGTCTCGCGGCCGATCCCGATCAGCAGGAGCGCGAGGAAGAGACCGACCGTCGCGGTCGTCTGGATCCAGCTCGTCGAATAGCCGCGCGAATTGGGTTGCGCGTGCTCCGCCACGTAGGTCGCGGCGCCGCCGTATTCGCCGCCGAGCGCGAGGCCCTGCAGCAGGCGCAGCGTGACGAGGATGACCGGCGCGGTCCAGCCGATGCCGCCGACCGTGCCGATGAGCGGCAGGTCCGAATTGCCGAACGTCGGCAGGAGGCCGACCACGAAGGTCGACGTGCCCATCACCATGATGGTGACGAGGAAGGTGTATTTGCGTCCGACGAGATCGCCGACGCGGCCGAAGATGATGGCGCCGAACGGCCGCACCAGGAAGCCGGCCGCGTAGGTCGCGAAGGCGGAGAGCAGCGCCGCCGTGTCGTTGCCGGCGGGAAAGAACAGCGA
>Ga0066903_100006308_pt1 | contig 10506 bp, 13 predicted proteins | sample PanSoiMetaGPlot1_FD_67491 | JGI IMG/M metagenome (GOLD analysis project Ga0066903, IMG submission 67491) | Tropical forest soil microbial communities from Panama analyzed to predict greenhouse gas emissions - Panama Soil - Plot 1 (version 2) | ecosystem: Environmental > Terrestrial > Soil >...
GAATGGCGGTCGAGCGCGGCCCACACCTCGCGGCCGAACGCGATGCACTCGTCGGTCTGTGCCGGGTCGGCCCAGCTCACCTCGGCAGTCGCGAGAAAACTCGCGTCGCGGCCGGCGTAGGCCATTTCCGAGTCGTCGACGCGGGACATCGCGCCGCCGTGATGCCAGACCACGATGTCGGTCAGCGGCGTCGGCCGGCGTTCCGCGAAGTCGACGATGTCGTCGATCGCGGCTTCCGTCAGCTCGGCCAGAGCGCGCGACTTCCAGTAGTAGAGCCCGCCCTTCGGGAACAGCGCGTCGAACCCGCTCTGGAGGCCGAGCCAGGGCCACGGCCCGCTCAGGTCGATCAGCGGCTCGCCGAGCTCGCGCAGCGGCTGTACGACGGGCTCGCCGTCCTCCACCGACCCGGAGTAGACGCCGACGACGATGACGACCGGCGTTCCGTGGAGCTCCGGCGGGAAAGGCTCCGCCGGCGGGACGCCGACGCAGATCGCCACGGAGCTGAGCTCCTCCGGCGCGCCGGCCATGTGGTCGCGCCAGACTGCGAGGATCTCTCTCCCCTGCTCGAGCGGATAGAAGACCGCGCCGACCGCGACCATCGGGCCGAGCGGGTGGGCCTGGAACTCGAACGACGTCACGACACCGAAGTTGCTGCCGGCGCCCCGCACTGCCCAGAAGAGGTCCTCGTTCTCGGTCGGGCTTGCCCGGCGGAGCTGCCCGTCGGCCGTGACGATGTCGACCGACAGCAGGCTGTCGATCGAAAGGCCGTACTTGCGGCGCATGTGGCCGAGGCCACCGTGGAGCGTCAGCCCGGCGATGCCCGTCGTCGACACCACGCCCCCTGGAACCGCGAGGCCGAAGAGCTGCGACTCGCGGTCGCAGTCGCCCCACGTCGCGCCTCCCTCGGCCCGAACGATCCCCGTCGACGGGTCGACGTGGACGCCGTTCATTCCCGACAGGTCGATGACGAGGCCGCCGTCGTTGACCGCGTTGCCCGCGACGTTGTGGCCGCCTCCCTTCACGGACAGGAGCAGGTTCTGCTCCCGGGCGAAGTTGACGGCGTCGACGACGTCGGCCGCGCCCGTGCAGCGGACGATCAGCGCCGGTCGCCGGTCGATGAGCCCGTTCCAGATCGCGCGGGCCTCGTCGTACGCGTCGTCCTCCGAGCGAAGGACATCTCCTCTGACGCCGGCGACGAAGGCTTCGAGCGCCTCCTGGTCGACGGTCTGCTCGGTCACCAGCTCGGCTGCCATCGATTGCTCCTTTCTCACAGGTCGAGACGGTGAACTGTCCCCTCCCGAGCCGGGACGTTACGCGGCCGGCGATCGCGCTGCAAACGCCGCGACGCCGCCCTTCACCAGTGATGTCTTACTGGAGCCGGCCGGCTAGTGGCCGGTGGCCGAGAAGTGCATGTAGTCCTTCGTCGAGCCCGCCCAGGAGCCGCCCCAGCCCCACCCGATCGAGCGAAACGCCGCCACGACCGCGGGCGTGACCATCCCCGGTCGGAACTTCGAGCGGTCGAGATACGGGCGGCTCGCCGGGTCGCGCGACATGCCGCAGCCGATGTAAGGGTTCTCGACCGGGTTGAGGTCGACCGCCTCCCCGTAGGCGTGCTCCGACCAGCTGCCCGTGCCGGTACCGCCGACACAGGGCGACGGCACGGCCTGACGGCATTCGAAGGAGCCGCTGACGTCGTCCGGCGGATTCGGCCCGTAGACGACGGGGAGCCGCATGTCGCGGATCGGGAAGCGGAGGTCGTACAGCTTGTGGAAGACGCCCGCGAGCGGACTGGCATCCTTGCGGTTGACGACGAGCTGGCCCGTGTGCGGGCGGCCGTCGAAGCCCCAGTGCGTGACCGTGAGCACTCTCAGGTCGGACAGCCCGACCGGACAGCCCTGGTGCCAGACGTTCCCGACCAGCAGCCTGCGGACCGGCGGCGACAGCGGCTGGACCACGGCGTGGAACGAAAGGGCGGCGAGCGGGACGGCGAGCAGTCGGAGCATCAGCGGTCGTTGTACACGCGGATCGACCCGGTATAGCACGCCACCCACACGCGTCTCGTCTCGCGGTCGTAGGTGATCCCGATCGGATGGAAGCAGGCGTCGACCGTCTGCAGCGTGCGCAGATCCGAGGCTCGCAGCTTCGTCACCGTGCCGCTCTCGTAGTTGACGACGTAGATTGCCTTCCCGTCGGGCGCGATCGCCAGGCTGCGCGGCGCGCTGCCCGTCGCGACCTTCGCGCGAACGGTTCCGCGCCACGCGTCGACCTTGGCGACCCGGCCCTCGGCATTCAGGGACACGAAGAGGTAGCGGCCGGTCGGGTCGAGCACCTCGGCGCGAGGGCCGTAGCCGACGTCGATGCGCGTCCTCGTCCACCGGCGGAGGTCGATGCGTACGACGTCGCTGCCGCCCATCACGGCCACGTAGGCCGCCCGACCGCTCGGCGCGACGGCGATGCCCCGTGGATAGGCGCCGATCGGGATCCGCCGCACCTCCCGCTGCTGCGCCGTCGAGACGACGCTCAGGTCCCACGAGCACCAGTTGGTCACGAGCACGTAGCGCCCGTCCGGCGTCACGGCGACCACCTTCGGCACCTCGCCGACGCGGTAGGCGCGGTCGATGCGCAGCCCGCGCATGTCGATCCGATAGACGAAGCTGCGGTCGAAGCCCGACCTGGGCGTGCACGAGTCGCTGCCCTCCGGCCCGAAGCCGCTCCCGTACATCGAGTAGTTCGAGACGTATGCATAGCGTCCGTCCGGCGAGAAGGCGGCCTCGACCGGGGCGCCGCGCGCAAGGCCTCGGTACTCCGGGAAGCCCAACCACCGGAGGTGTACCGCGTCGGAGATCGTCCGCACGAGCTTCAAGGTGCGCGCGTCGTAGACCGTGATCGTGTGCCGGTACATCATGTTCTGGGCCAGGATGTAGCCGCTGCCCGACGAGGCGACCGACTTCGGAGAGATCGCACCGCCGATGACCCCGCGCAGCGTCATGCGAGCCTGGTCCGACGGACGCGGGTGCGGCTCACCGCGGGCGCCACCCGCAAATGCGGCGAGGAGGCCGAGTGCCAGGGCTCCTGCAATCCACCGCATCGGCCCGGACGATAATCAGAGGTTGTAGGCTCCCGCGCACTCAGTGGGCCGAACGAAACTCCTTGCGGCACTGGCGCTGGCTCTCGGCGTCGCCGTGGTCACGACGACGGCGCTCGGGTCAGGCTCGCGCTCGGGCGGCATCGTCCGGATTGTCCTCGAGAGCGGGGACGTCAATTCGCTCGATCCGGCGCTCACGTACGATCCGGGATCGGGCGCGCTCGTCGAGACCACCTGCGCGCGACTACTCGCCTACCCCGACCGCCCGCTCTCGGCCGGAATCGGCCTCGAGCCGGAGGTCGCAACCAGCTTCCCGCGCGTGTCGCGTGACCGCAGGACGTACACGTTCAGGCTACGTCCGGGCTTCCGGTTCAGCGACGGGACGCCGGTTCTCGCCAGCGCCTTCGCGCACGCGATCGACCGCACGCTCTCCCCACCCCTCAATTCCTACTGGGCGATTTACACACAGAACATCGTCGGTGCTGATCGCGTGCTCGCAGGCAAGAGCGATCACGCGAGCGGAATCGTCGCCCGCGGGCTGACCTTGATCGTCCACCTCCGGCGGCCCGTCCCGGACTTTCCCGCCCAGACGACCCTGTTTTGCGCGGTGCCTCCGACGCTGCCACCCGACCCGGAGGGAGTCAACGCCGCTCCCGCCGCCGGCCCCTATCACGTCACGGAGTACCGAGCGGGCGAGAAGGTCGTGCTCCGGCGGAACCCCTACTACCGCGGCAAGCGGCCGCACCACGTCGACGGGTTCGACGTCGACCTGCGTCCGACTGCGTACGACGAGATCCTCGACCCGATCGAGCGGAACGACGCCGACTGGGGCTGGGCGGGCCCGGACGCGTATTTCGAGCCGGGCCGGCGGCTGGTGGAGAGATACGGCGTCGGCAGGTCGCGCTTCTTCCTCACGCCCGGCTTCTCGTTCTTCGGCTATGCCCTCAACTCCTCGCGGCCGCTGTTTCGGAACAACCCGCAACTCAGACGCGCCGTGAACTTCGCCGTCGACCGGACGGCGATCCGCCGGGCGATCGGCGGCCTTCCCGGGACCGATCCGACCGATCAGTACCTCCCGCCGTTGATGCCCGGCTACCGAGACGCGCACGTGTTCCCGCTCGAGAGGCCTGACGTGCGGCGAGCCAGGGCGCTGGCCCGCGGGCACCTTCGCAGCGGCGTCGCCGTGCTGTACACGATCGCGCGGCCGGCCCACATCGCGGCCGCGCAGCGCGTCAAGGCCGACCTCGCGAAGATCGGCCTGCACGTCCGGATCAAGGCCTTCTCCAAGTCCGCGTTAGTCAACAGGCTCGCGCGGGGTCGGTCGTGGGACATCGGGTGGCAGCCCTGGGGACCGGACTACCTCGACCCGTACGCCGTCTTGAACGACTTCTTCGACGGGCGGTTCATCGGCGCGTCGAACTGGGGCCGGTTCGACTCGCCCGAGTACAACCGCCTCCTGCGCCACGCTGCGAGCCTGACGGGCCCGGCTCGTTATGCCGCCTACGGTGCGCTCGACGGCAAATTGGCGCGCGACGCGGCGCCGATGGTCGCCGTGTACTTCGCCAACACACCGACGCTCGTCTCGAACCGCGTCGGCTGCGTCGTCCTTAGGCCGGACCTGGATCTGACCGCGATGTGCCTGAAATAACCGGCTAGCGCGCCTGGCTGGTGACCCAGACCGAGCCGTCGGCCACCGTGATGCCGACCGGCGCGTTCCCGACCTTGACTGTGTGCACGACCGCGTTCTTCTCGGGGTCGATGCGCGAGACGGTGCCATCGCCGGCGTTCGCGACCCAGACCGAGTCCGCGCCGAACGCGATCGCGACCGGGTCGGCACCCACCGTGATCGTCTTCACCGACCCTGACTCGGGATCGATGCGCGTCACCGTGCCATCACCCCGATCCGCGACCCAGACGGCGCCTGCGCCGTAGGCGAGGCCCACCGGCCGCTCGCCCACGCCGATGTCCCTGCCTAGGGGCCCCAGCTCGAACGTGACCGGGTCGAAGCGCTGCACGGTCGCGTCGCCCGAGTTCGCCACCCAGACCTTTCCGCGGGCGACGACGACCGCTGCCGGCGTCGATCCGGTCAGCGCCGGACCCGACACCCGCGGACCGTCGGCGGACTCTGCGATGCTTACGAGCGTCGAGTCCCCGAAGACTGCCCAGACCTTTCCCGCTCCGACCGCGACGGCGCCGGTCGGCGCCGCGAACGGGCGCGACGTCACTGGGACCGTGTCCGTGAGCTGACCGAAGTGGGCGTCCAGGCGGGAGACGTCTCCGCGCGGCCCGTGCGCTACCCAGACGGCCCAGGAGTCCACGGCGATCCCGGTCGGCGTCCCGTTGGCGAGCGGCAGGCTTGCCACCCTCGTCAGGCGCCGAGGGTCGACCCTCGTCAGGGAGCGGTCCTGGACGTTCGTGTTCGCGACCCAGATCGACCCGCTGCCGAAGGCGACCGGTCCCGGGTCGATCCCGACCTGAACCTCGGCCACGATCCGGTTCGTCTTCGGGTCGATCACCCCGACGTGGTTCGGACGGATCTCCCGCAGGCCGCCTGACGACTCTCTCGTCGCCAGAACGGCGGCCAGCCCCGCGGCGACGAGCAGAATGGCGGCGGAGCCGACGACGAGCAGAAGGCCGCGACGGCGTCCGGTCGGTTCCTCGGGCGTCACCGGCGCCGGCCCCGCGAGCGACTCGTCCTGGTTCAGGATCTTCCGCTCCAGCTCCTTCAAGGCGGGGCCAGGCTCGATGCCCAGCTCACTACCCAGACGCTGGCGCGCCTGCCGATAGACCTCGAGGGCGTCGGCCTGCCGTCCGGAGCGGTAGAGGGCGAGCATGAGCTGCGCCGTCAGGCGCTCCCGCAGCGGATGCTCGCGAACAAGCGCCTCCAGCTCCGGGATCACGCTCGCGTGTCGGCCGCATTCGAGTTCCGCGTCGATGCGAGCCTCGATCGCGCTTCGGTGGAGCTCGTCGAGACGTGCGATCTCGTACTCCGCGAACGGCTCGTACGCGATCTGTGAGAGCGGTGGTCCGCGCCAGAGGGTCAGAGCGTCCGTGAGCTCGTCGAGGTCGCTGCTCGCGACCGCCTGCTCGAGCCGATCGCTGTCACGCTCGCCCGTCTCGACCCGGAGCATGTAGCCGGGCGAGCGCGTGACGAGCCGGTCCCCGAGCTCGCGACGGAGGACCGAGACGGAGTTCCGGACGATCTTCGCCGCGGTGGGCGGCGGCGAGCCGCCCCAGAGATCCTCGACCAGCCGGTCGACGGAAACGACCTCGTTGGCCCTCACGAGAAGCGCGGCGACCAGCGCCATCTGCCTCCCGCTGCCGAGGTCGGCAACCCGGCCGTCGATCACGACTTCGAGAGGGCCGAGGTCGCGGAACTGCATCTATGCAGGGATTTGGACGCCCAATGGCGCCCGTTTGGACGGTTCGTGACGGCCGCTCCCGACCCTCTGCTCCGGACGCGACGTAAACGGAAAGGAGCGGGACATGCGCACGGCCCTTTGCATCATCATCGGTCTCACCATCGTCGCCCCGGTTGCTTCCGCGGCTCCGGGATCGCCCATCCAGGGCATCATCGCGCAGGAGGACGCCGCCAGGATGACTCTCCTGCGCAGGAAGGCGCTTGCGGCGGCGCACACCACTCCCGCCACGGTCGTGGTCACTGTCGCAGCCGGTGGGTTCGATTGGGGAGACGCCGGCATCGGCAGCGCGGCGGGAGTAGCGCTCGTCCTCCTCTGCGCCGGAGGTGTCGTGCTCGTCCGCGACGGCCGCCGGCAGAAGGCGCACGGGTAGCGTCGTGGACGAGCTCCATCGCATGCTCGGGAGCAGCCGCCAGGCTGACCTGGACGCAGAGGCGCAGAACTGGCGGCGCGCAAAGGACGCTCGCCGAGAGGCCTCGAATGACAAGGCGGTCTCGGCCGCGCCTGCCCGCAGGACCAGGCCTCGCGGATGGTTCCTCGCGGTACTCGGACGCGCCCGGGGTTAGAGGGGAAACGACCTGGAGGGCCCGTGCCTCCCGGGCCCTCCGGCCGTGCCTGGGGCCAAGATTTCGAGCAAGAAGTGACTTTTGCGAGCGGCTCCGTCCGGTCCAGGACCTACCGTGCGGTCATGGTCGGAGTTCTTCTTCTCGGCCTCGTCCTCGTCATCGCGGTGCTGGTCTGCTCGTTCGTCGAGGCGAGCTTCCCCATCTCGCTCTCCGTCGTCTCCCTGTTCGTAGCGCTGATGGTCGCCGCAGGCGGGGGCACGATGGTGCAGGCGATCCTTGCCGGCGGCGTCGTCCTCGTCGGCGGGCTCGTCCTGGCCACGGCCTCGGACACGTACGAGGAGATCAGGCTCGCCCGGAGGCGCGCCAAGCCTCGTCGGCGGCCACGGCCGGCCGTCCGGTCGACGATCGAGGCCGAGCCCGAGCTCGACGAGACCCGACGCGCTGCCTGACGCGCTCCCGGACGAAGACCGGCCGGTTCCGGCCGCTAGAGTGCGGCCGATGCCCGGGTACTTCGGAAAGGCAATCAAGTTCGCGAGCACCCCCGGCGGGCGGAGGGTGATCATGGAGGCCATCCGCGTCGCACAGAGCGAGGAGGGCCGCAAGCTGATCGCGCAGGCGCGCAAGGTCGCGACCACGCCGGAAGGCAAGCGGCTGCTGGCGCAGGCGAAGGAGCACGCGAAGACGATCGCCCGGGCGCCGGGCGCGGCGGCCGACGAGGCCGAGCGGGCGAAGGCCTGGCAGACGATTCGCGACCGCTTCAACGGCGAGAAGCGCCCGTAGCCTCATGAAAGTGACGATGATGCTCGCCGACTCCGCGCAGGAGGTCGGCGGCAAGCTGTACATCCTCGGCGGCGGCTGGTCGATCACCGGGCCCGAGCCCGTGCCGATGGCAATAGCGCTCAAGCTCGAGGTGCCGTGGGACCGCACGAACGTGCAGCACTCGCTGCTGCTCGAGCTCCTCGACGAGGACGGCGAGCCCGTCCTCGTGCCCGGCCCCGAGGACGAGCAGGTGCCGTTGCAGGTCACGGGCGAGTTCGAGGCCGGCCGGCCTGCCGGGATCAAGCCGGGAACGCCGATCGACAGCGCGCTCGCCGTCAACTTCGGCCCACTGCCGTTGGAGGGCGGGCGGCGCTTCCAGTGGCGGCTGTCCATCGACGGCGAGACCGACGAGGACTGGACCCTCGGGTTCTCTACGCGGCCGGCGTGAGGGGAATGCGGGTCGGCTCGTGCACGAGCGCAGGCAGCGATACCTGCGCAACGGACTGAAGCCCGCGTTTCGCGGGTGGCCACGGACGGCCGCGCGGAAAATCGGCACGTGGCCCGGAGTCGTGGTCGATGCAGAAGAGGCCCATGCAGAGCTTGGAGCAGCCCGGCTCGATACAGGGACTGATCATCGACATGTGACCTCGATGCCCTTTCGGGCGGAATGACAAACGTCTAGGAGTACTCGGATCCCTCCGTCCGACTCTCGGCGCCCTTGCATCCTCCACGATCCGCGGCCCCGGCGCAAGTGTGGGCGAACGGGCCACGGCTCGCCGCGGACCGTCCGCCCGGGGCATTCGCGCTTTCTAGTACCAGTAACCCCTGCTTCGCCCACCGAGGCCGCCGGTGAAGACGGCGATGAGCCAGAGGAGCGCTGCGATCACGGCGATGATGAACAGCCAGTGAACGGTGAAGCCGACGCCGAAGAACACGATGGCGATCAGTGCCAGCAGGATCAACGCGATCACGAGGTACACCTCCTCTCGGGTCACCACGCTCGAGTGGCTCCAGTACCCCTGGGATACGCCCCAAAACGCGGGCGGCAGTAAGAGGTCTGTAAGCCCGGGTTCGTGAATCGGTGGGTGGGGTATCGGGGCCGGATGGACGAACTCCAACAGGTCAGCGAATCCCTCGTGCTTCGCTCGCCGGGGCTCAGCTCGAGCGCTGCCGCCGGCGAGTTGCGCGAGACGCCGCTCATGTCCGGGCTCCAACGGCTGTTCCGGGAGATCGGCGACTACCTCGAGTTCGTCGCCATCGCGCGCGGCGGATGAGCCGCGTGCCTCCCATGAATCCCCAGGAGGTCGACAAATGGGTCTCGGAGTCAGCCTCATCCTGATCGCCGCCGGTGCCGTGATGGCGTGGGCGGTGCACGTCGATACCACCGGCTTCAACATCCACACGGTCGGCTACATCCTGCTCGTCGTCGGCATCGTCGGCGCCCTGATCTCGCTCGTCTTCTGGTCGAGCTGGGCGGGGCCCGGCTACTTCTCCCGGCGCGACCGGGTCATCGACGACAGGTACTAGAGCGGCCGGAACGGCAGCTTCCGGGCGGGCCTTCGGGCCTGCCCATTCGCCTGCCCGCGCATAGGATCGAGGCGTGCGAGTCGCACGCCTCGCGATCGCGCCCGTCAAGGGGCTCGGCCTCGTCCACCCGGAGGAGGCACTGCTGGGCCGGAACGGGATCCGGAACGACCGGCGCTTCTACCTCGTCGATGCCGACGGAAGGCTCGTGAACAACAAGACCTGCGGGGAGCTGGTTCAGGTGCGGCCGAACGTCTCAGAGGACGCGCAACGCCTCACGCTCGGCTTTCCTTCCGGCGACGCCGTCGGAGGCGAGGTCGTTCTCGGCGCCGCAGTCGAGACGAGCTTCTACGGGCGGCCGGTCACGGGCCGGTACGTCGAAGGCCCGTGGTCGGAGGCGCTCTCCGAGCACGCCGCGCGGCGCCTCCGCCTCGTCCGCACGGACGAGCCGGGCGCCGCCATCGATCGCACCCACGTCGTCTCGCTGATCTCGGACGGCTCGCTCGCGGCGCTCTCGCGGCAGGCCGGGGTCGACGGCGTGGACGGCCGGCGCTTTCGGATGACGATCGAATTCGAGGGCGGCGCCGAGCACGAGGAGGACGGATGGATCGGCGGCGAGTTGGAGGTCGGAGAGGCGCGTCTCCGCGTCACCGGGCCCGTCGGGAGATGCGTCGTTACGTCGCGCAACCCCGAGACGGGCGAGTCCGACCTCGACACGCTGGGCGCTCTCGCCGGGTACCGCACGCTGCGGGAGGGGAAGTCGTTCGGCTGCGGCGTCTGCGGCGACGTTCTCGCCGAGGGCGCCGTCCGCGTGGGCGACTCCCTCGTGCGAGGGCGCTGACGCGAGGGATCGTTCCGCGGCCGCCCGCGCCGATCCCTTCTCTACCGCAGCGAGCGAACGCCGTGAGGAGGTGACGTCCGATGAAGAGCGCATTCAGCACCGTGGTCAGCAGGATGCTGCGCTCGTTCAGGTCGGTGTTTCATTCCGACAAGGACGAGGCTTCCTGATCCACGAGCCACTCCAGGCATCTGTCGCGATCCTCTAGGCTGAATTCCGCTCGGAGAGGTGTCCGAGTTGGCCTAAGGAGCGCGACTGGAAATCGCGTACCTGCCGCAAGGTGGGTCGCGGGTTCGAATCCCGCCCTCTCCGCTA
>Ga0066903_100006309_pt1 | contig 10506 bp, 10 predicted proteins | sample PanSoiMetaGPlot1_FD_67491 | JGI IMG/M metagenome (GOLD analysis project Ga0066903, IMG submission 67491) | Tropical forest soil microbial communities from Panama analyzed to predict greenhouse gas emissions - Panama Soil - Plot 1 (version 2) | ecosystem: Environmental > Terrestrial > Soil >...
CTCACCGCCACCACGAGGTGAGCATGGCGAAGTTCATCGACTACGCCATCGGCCACGCGCGGCTGACCATCGCGACGCTGCTGTTCCTGCTCCTGGCGGGGCTCGTCGCCTATGTGACGATTCCGAAGGAGGCGGAGCCGGACGTCAAGATTCCGATCATCTACGTGCAGCTCTCCCAGCGCGGCATCAGTCCGGAGGATTCCGAACGGCTGTTGCTGCGTCCGGTCGAGACCCAGCTCAAGTCGGTCGGCAACGTGAAGGAAATGCGCTCGACCGCGTTTGAGGGCGGCGGTTTTGTGCTGCTCGAGTTCGAGGCCGGATTCGATTCGAAGGCCGCGCTCGCCGATGTGCGCGCCAAGGTCGACACCGCCAAGCACGACCTGCCGCGCGACGTCGACGAGCCGCAGGTGCTCGAGGTCAATCTCTCGGCTTATCCGGTGCTGGTGGTCGGCCTCTCCGGCGATGTCCCCGAGCGCACGCTCCTGCGGATCGCGCGCGCCGCCAAGAACGCGATCGAGCAGGCGCCGGGCGTGCTGGCCGCCGACCTGCGCGGCGCCCGCGACGAGGCGGTCGAGATCATCATTGAGCCGACCCTGATGAAGAGTTATGGCATCGGGCTCGATCAGCTCGGCCAGTTGACGCAGGCATTCAACACGCTGATCGCCGCCGGCGCGCTGGAAGGCCAGAGCGGCCGCTTCGCCATCAAGGTGCCCTCGCTGTTCGAGCGGCCGCAGGACATCCTCAAGGTGCCGGTGATCGCCTCGCCGACCGCCGCGGTGACGCTGCTCGACATCGCCCAGATCAGGCCGACGTTCAAGGACGCGACCTCGATCACGCGCGTCAACGGCCGGCCGGCCATGACCGTTGAGGTATCGAAGCGCACCGGTGCCAACCTGATCCAGACCGTCGACGCCGTGAAATACGTCGTCGACCAGCTGCAGAAGCAATTGCCGGAGGCGGTCCACGTCACCTTCACGCAGGACAAGTCGAAGCTGATCCGGCAGATGCTCGGCGACCTGCAGAATTCGGTCGCCACCGGCGTGCTGCTGGTCGCCGTCATCATCTTGTTCGCGCTCGGCTTCCGCGCCTCGCTGTTCATCGGTATCGCGATCCCGGCCTCCTTCCTCGCCGGCGTGCTCGGGCTACAGCTCGCCGGGCTGACCGTGAACATCGTCGTGCTGTTCTCGCTCATCCTGGCGGTCGGCATGCTGGTCGACGATGCCATCATCGTCTCCGAATTCGCCGAGCGGCGCATGGCCGAGGGCATGGCGCCGCGCGAGGCCTATGCGCTCGCCGCCAAGCGCATGGCGGGGCCGGTGATCGCGGCGACCGCGACCCGCGTCGCGGCCTTCTCGCCGCTCCTGTTCTGGCCGGGCGTGGTCGGGCAATTCATGAAGTACCTGCCGATCACGCTGATTGCGACGCTGTCGGCCTCGCTCGCGGTCGCGCTGTTCTTCACGCCGACGCTCGGCGCGCTTCTTGGCAAAGCCGCTCCGGTGTCGCATGACGACCGGGTCAAGGACACCGGCCCCTACATGCGCGCGGTCCGTTTCGCGTTGCGCCGGCCGGGCATGACGCTCGCGCTCGCCGCGTTCCTGCTCGTCGCCGTGCAGATGGCCTACGGCAAGCTCGGCCGCGGCGTCGAGTTCTTCCCCTCGGTCGAGCCCGACTACGGCCAGGTGGTCGTGCACGCACGCGGCAATCTGTCGCTCGACGAGAAGAACGGGGCGGTCGCCGAGGTCGAGAAGCGCGTGCTCGCTTTTCAGGGGCTCAAGACCGTCTACACCCGCATCGGCGAGCAGCCGCGCGGCATGGGCGAGCTGTCGGAGGACACGATCGGCGTCATCCAGTTCGAGTTCGCCGACTGGCGGGCGCGGCGGCCGGCGCACCAGATCATGGACGAGATGCGCGAAAAGACCGCCGACATCCCCGGCATCCTGGTCGAGGTGACGGCGCCGCGCGCCGGCCCGCCCACCGGCAAGCCGATCCAGGTTCAGCTCTCCGCGCTCGATCCCGACGCGTTGCCGGCGGCGGCCAAGAAGGTTGCCGCCATCCTTGCCGAGCGCACCGACATCCTCGATCTCGACGACGGCCAGCCGCTGCCCGGCATCGACTGGCGGATCGAGGTCGACAAGGGCGAGGCTGCCAAATACGGCGCCGGCGTGAACACCGTCGGCAGCGCGATCCAGCTCGTCACCAACGGCCTTAAGGCGACCGAGTACCGGCCGGTCGACAGCGACAAGCAGGTCGACATCCTGGTGCGCTTCCCGCGCGATCGGCGCAGCCTCGACCAGATCGATGACCTGCAAGTGCAGACCCAGGTCGGCCACGTACCGATCGGCAATTTCGTCGAGCGTGTGCCGGCCCAGCGCGTCGGCTACATCAACCGCGTCAACGCCAACCGCGTGATGACGGTGTCCGCCAACGTCGCCGAAGGCGTGCAGACCGCCAAGGTGCAGCAGGAGATCGCCGGCGATCTCGCCAAGGCCGATCTAGGCCCGGGCGTGCGCTTCCGGCTCAAGGGCGAGGACGAGGAGCGCGAGAAGGCCGGCGCGTTTCTGATGAAGGCGTTCGGCACCGCGATCTTCCTGATCTTTGCGATCCTGCTCGCGCAGTTCAACAAGCTCACCTCGGTCGCGCTGGTGCTGACCGCAGTGTTGATGTCAACGTTTGGCGTGCTGCTCGGGCTCCTGTTCATGGGCCAGGCGTTCGGCGTGGTGATGACCGGCATCGGCGTGATCGCCAATGCCGGCGTGATCGTGAACAACAATATCGTGCTGATCGACACCTATGACCGGCTGCGACGCGAGGGCGTCGCCGCCTACGACGCCATCATCCAGACCTGCCGCGAGCGCGCGCGGCCGGTCGTGCTCACCGCGGTGACCGCGATCCTCGGCGTGCTGCCGATCGCCTTCGGCGTCAATATCGAGTTCCTGTCGCGCGAGGTGACGGTCGGCGCTCCCGCAACGCAGTGGTGGATCCATCTCTCGACCGCGATCGTGTTCGGGCTCGGCTTCGCGACCGTGCTCACGCTCATCGTGACACCGGCGGCGCTGATGGCGATCGAAAACATGCGCGACTGGCGTCTGCGAGCGGGAGCGCGGGTCAGGGCGTGGCGGTTCGGCGGCGGCCGCGCCTAGGCCGAAGGTGCGCGCTTACGCCGAGGTCGCGAGCTTCGCCGGGGCGGGGCCGAGCGGTTCGCGGCGTCGCGAATAGAGTTGCCAGACCACCATGCCGAGGCTCACCCACAACAGCGGCACATAGAAGGTGAGGATGATCCACGTGACGCCGGACGCTGTCGCAAAGAGCTGCTCGCGGAGGCCCGCAATCGTCGAGTTGATCAGATCGGCGGCTGTTTCGAGCACGAAAGCCCAAGCCAGGACAATGGCGAGGCGCACGCGATAGCGCAGCGCAATGATCGTCACGACGGCAAGGATCATTCCAATCACGTCGCCGCCGGCAATATGATTTCTCGTTGTGTCCGAAACCGCAAACCCGAACAGTTGCGCGGAGAAAATCTGCAGAGCGACATGGCGGAATGCATGAATCCACAGCAGCAGGGTGAGAGCGTCGGCGCGCCGGAGCGTGCCAAGCCAGGGGGCGACGTACCAGACCGCCGCAATTACAAACACTGCAAAGCTCAGGAGTGACGCAAGTGCGGCGGCCGACGTCAGATCCATGGAGTCCTCCCCGGTTGCATCGGCGGCAAAGCCCCTTCACTCCGCTCGGAACCAGTCGAGGGCGTGCTGCCGCTCGAGGAACCAGGCGGTCGGAAAAATGGCCGGACCTTCAAACGTCTCCTTGCCGCCGGCTTCGATTGCGCCGGCGAAACCGGCCGGTACGTGAAAGGCAAATTTTCGCGTGCCAGCCGCGCCATAGCGCGGGATGATGCAATCGTCGCGCCACTGCATGATGCCCGGGCCGAACTGGTGACGAAATTGGGTGGCGTCGATCAGCAGGAACTGCGGGCGCACTTTCTCGGCTTCCCAGGCGAACAGTGCCAGCGTGGCCTTGAATGCACCGTCTGTCATCTGGCTCGGCAACCATCGCAGCTCCAGGATGCCGTCGCGCTCGTGATGAATGATCTGTCCCCAACGGTTGCCTGCCAGCGTGGGCGCCATCGTTCGTCTCCACTTGCAGTCCGCTGCGCGCGGTCGCGGAGCTGTTGCACGCAAGCGTATTCTGGCGTAAGTTATTTCTAACGTAAAGTAAAACTAACGGAGGTAGGTGAGCACTTGTCCGTGCTGTCCAAGATTCAGGCCCTGAGCAACGAGACCCGGTTTGAGATCGTGAAGCTCGTTCGTGAGCGCGAAATGACGGCCGGCGCCATTGCCAGACGGTTCAAGGTGACGCGGCCGGCTGTTTCCCAGCATCTTACAATGCTGCGCAACGCTGGGTTCCTCAGTGAGCGGCGCGTTGGCGCAAGGCGCCTCTATGTGGTGCGACCGGACGGCTTCGGCGATCTTATTGAATTCCTCGAAGGGTTTTGGCGTTCTCGATTGCGACGATTGAAACAGGCGGCCGAGGCCGCGGAACCGGCAAGACGACGACATGAGCGCCAGCCGCAGCGACGAAGTTCATCTTGAGATTCGCATCGATGCGTCCCCGCAAACGGTCTTCGCTCTGTTGACCGACGCGGCCCGCATGCGGACTTGGCTCGCCGAGCTGGTGGAGGCCGAGCCGCAGCCGGGCGGGCTGTTCCGCATCTCAGGACCGTCCAGCGTTTCCATCGAGGGGACTTATCTGGAGGTCATTCCGAACCGAAAAGTCGTGTTCACCTGGGGCGGCGTGGAGGGCCTCCGGCCCGGACAGTCGACGGTGGAATTCGTGCTCGAGCCTGACGGCGCGGGCACTTTGCTCCGGCTGCGGCACTACGGACTGCCGGGACCTGCGCTTGAACCGCATCGTCGCGGCTGGGTCTACTCCGGGCTGATCAAGCTCAAGGACGCCGCTGAGGGCCGCACACCGACGAGCCTCTGCCTGAGCGACATGACAGAACAGCACGGCACGATGTGAAGACAATTGACGACGGGATTCCGATCATGAACTGGTGGATGATTGCTGGCGGTCTTATGGCCGCGGTGTGTGCAGCGGGCCATGCCATCGCGGGATGGAAGATGTTCTACCGCCCCATGAAGTCGGCGATCACCGACAAACTTCATGCCGGCGTCCTGACCGGCATGTGGCACCTGATCACGATCCATTTCACGCTGTCGGCGATCGCGCTGTTCGTTCTCGCTATCCATGGTTTCGGCAACGCGGTCGCCTGGCTCATCTCCGCTCAATTTGCCGGATGCGCGGCGGTCTATCTCGCCATATCGTTGCGTCTCGGCGGCGCCTTGCAGCTCTTTCAGTGGCTGCCTTTTGGTTCGACCGCGATCCTATGTGCATTGGGCGCCCTGACGGCGCCTTAAGCTGTTGGGGTGTGACGAGGACGGATTTCGCTTCGTTGATCCGGACTTCGGTCGCTGTGTGAAAGGGTCAGGGTGTGGCGCGCCTTCCGCTTCAGTACCCAGCGCAAACCGGTTTCCTTCACTTCCCCGCTGATTCGAAATGGCGCAGGTCAGGCGGCGGCTGTCCCTTGCGGACCGGCATCAAATAGCCATCGCCGTTGACGACATAGTTCTCCTTGCCGATCACCACGTGATGGTTGTCCTCAGTGCAGACGTACTCGATCCACGCCGGCTGCGGCTCCGGATTGCGCCTGTAGCTCCGGTTGACGGTCCAGGGCCGCGTCAGGGCGTTGTCGATGACCGTGATTTCGTTGCGCAGGACGTTCGGGTTGGACTTGTCGAGCGTGATCCGCTCCTTGATCACGGCCTTGCCGTCGGCGTGGAACGGGATGCCGCTTGAATCGTAGGCGCGCCAGCCGCTCAGGCCACGGGTCTCGACCGTGAGGGTGTCGTAGCGGCCGTCGCCGTCGGTGTCAGTCCACTGGCCGATGGAATAGCCGAGCGTCGAGCGCGGGAACTCATCCGGCCAGTCGCGCCCGTCGGTGTAGATGCGGCGAAGCTGGTTGAACAGTTCGAGCATGACGTAGGTCGCCTGCGGCGTGATTACGATTTCCAGCGGCTGGATCCCGATCATGATGCGCGGCATGCCGTGTGGATTGCACCGGTACCCGGGGTCATTGCCCTGCCCGCCGCGGTCCTGGTCGGCGAGGCTGGCATCGAGAATGGCCTGATATTCAGGCGTGAGCGGAGCCTGCTGGCCGGCACCGCGGGGCTTGGCCGGATCCCAGTTGCCGGAGCCCATCCGCGTCCACTGGCCCTTCCAGTTGGGATAGAGCGCATCGTCATAGGCGGCGGCGCCGGTGATCGTGAGACACAGCGCCGCCAGCGCGGCCGCGCCGATCGAACTGCGGCAGAGCATGGCGGTCCTCCTTTGCGGGCCGCCCACGTTACACCGCTCCTGCGTCGATGGGGAAGCGCCGCGGGCACGACCGATACTTCAGCGGTCTTCGGGACTATAGTGACGGCGCAACAGCGCCGTCAGAGCGCCAAACCGGGAGGAAGCCATGATCGCACGCCGCGAATTCATCACGGGAGCCGTAGCGATGACAATCTTCGCCGTTCGGCCAGGTCATGCGCAAGGAGTCCCCAATTCGACCGGCACCGAACCGCCCAAGCTCAAGGCGCCGTCGAACGCCGCCGATTGCCACATGCACATCTACGATCCGGCACGCTTCCCGATGCCGCCGAATCCGCGTGTGGCGCCTGCCAATGCGGCCGTGCCGCAGTACCGGCTGCTGCAGCAACGCATCGGCACCACCCGCGTCGTCGTCGTCCAGCCGCGCAACTACGCCACCGACAACCGGGTGACGCTCGACGCGCTCGCCCAGCTTGGTCCGAATGCGCGCGGCGTCGCCGTGGTGACGCCGGCGATCACCGACGCCGAGCTCAAGCAATTCCACGCCGGCGGCATCCGCGGCATCCGTTTCAGCCTTGCCGATGCCTCCTCGCGGGCGGTCACGCCCGACATGGTCGAGCCGCTGGCGAAGCGCGTCGCCGACCTCGGCTGGCACGTGCAGTTCAACGTCGACGGCGAGATGATCGACGAGATGGCCGACGTGTTGCGGCGGCTGCCGACGCCGATCGTATTCGATCACCTCGGGCACCCGCCGCTGCCGGCCGGGATCGAGCATTCCTCCCACAAGGTCGTGCGCGAGCTGATCGACAAGGGCCGCACCTGGGTCAAGCTGTCGGGGGCCTATTCGAACAGCAAAGTCGGGTCGCCCTCCTATCCCGAGGCCACCAAGATCGCGCAGGCGTTCGTGAAAGCGGCGCCCGAGCGCTTGGTGTGGGGTAGCGACTGGCCGCACCCGAGCCTGCCCAACGACAGCAAGCCGAACGACGCGCTGCTGTTCGACCTGCTCAGCGAGTGGGCGCCAGATGAACCGACGCGCAACCGCATTCTGGTGCAGAACCCGGAGGCGCTCTACGGCTTCGGCAAGCCGGCGTGACTCATTCTGGCACGATGCCGGCGTCCTTCACCACCTTCGCCCATTTCTCGATCTCGGCCGGGATGAAGGCGGCGAGCTCGTCGGGCGTGCTGGTGAGGACGTCGATCGCGATCGCCTGCAGCTTGTCGCCGGTGTCGGCCTGCTTGAGATAGTTCATCAGCACGCCGTTGATGCGGTCGACGATCGGCCGCGGCGTGCCGGCGCGTGCCACCACCGAAAACCAGCCGCGCGCCGCGTAGCCCGGCAGCCCTGCTTCAGCGATGGTCGGCAGATCGGGCAGGGCCTTGATCCGTGTCGGCGAGGTCACGCCGTAGGCCTTCACCCGGCCTTCCTTGATGTGCGGAATCGCGATAGCGAGATCGACCATCATCATCGGGATCCGCCCGGCGATCACATCGGTGAGCGCCGGCACGCTGCCGCGATAGGGCACGTGCGTGGCCTTGGCGTCGATCATCTTGAGGAACATTTCCATGAACAGGTGATGCGGCGTCGAGGCACCCGAGGTGCCGTAGCTCAGCTCGCCGTTGCGCTGCCGGATGACCGCGATCAGCTCGGGTAGCGTATTGGCGCCGAGCGAAGGGTGCGCGACCAGCCCGAACTGCGCCGACGCGACCAGCCCGATCGGCGCGAAATCCTTCACCGTGTCATAGGGCAGGCTTTTGTAGATGCTCGGTCCGATCGCGAGCGTCGTCACCGGCGCGAGGAACAGCGTGTAGCCGTCGGGCGCCGAGCGCGCCACCGCCTGCGCCGCGATCACGGTCCCGGCTCCGACGCGGTTGTCCACTATCACGGTCTGCTTGAGCTTGTCCTGCAGCTCCTGTGCCAGGATGCGCGCGAGTATGTCGCTGCCGCCGCCCGCCGGAAACGGACAGATGAAGGTGATGGTGCGCGTCGGAAAGTCCTGCGCCACAGCCGCGCTGGCGAACAGAGTCAACATGAGGCTGAGCAGAAATCGAGCCATATCCTCCCTCGTGCACCGGATTGGTCGCGGCTATCGCCCGCCGGTGTAATGCTAGTGTGCATTCCGAAGTTCGCAAACGAGGGTGCCGCAGAATGGTGCGAACCTTCGGAATCGAGACACTAGCGCGGCTGGTCGCGTGTAGGCGAGGGGCCGGCAACAGCAAATTGACGCGCGGAGTGCTGCCGCTATCCTCGCTAACGATTCGCAAGGGGATGGCGGATGGCGAAGAATGCGGCACGCGACAAGGGGACCAAGGCGAAGGCCAAAACCAAGGCGAAAGCCAAGGGCTCCAAGCCGTCGCGCGAGCGGGCTGGCGGGCCCGTGATCGAGCGCGCGCGACCGCCGGCGCGCCCGACGCGGGCCGAGCCGATGCGGCTTGCCGCCGAGGTCGCCCGGCTCGAATTCGAGCTGGCGGTGGCACGCGCCCAGATGGTCGATCTTGTGGCGCGCGCCGAAACCGACGTGTTGACCGACCTCGTCAACCGGCGCGGCTTCGAGCGCGAGCTCCGGCGTTCGCTCGCCTTTGTGAAGCGCTATGGCACCAGTGCCGCGCTCATCTATATCGATCTCGACAATTTCAAGCAGATTAATGACCGCCACGGCCACGCGGCCGGCGACGCCGTGCTCAAGGCGATTGCGATGGTGCTCGCCCGCCATGTGCGCGCCTCCGACATGGTGGCGCGCATCGGTGGCGACGAATTCGTCATGCTGTTGTGGAACTGCGCCGAGGCGGATGCGCTCGCCAAGGCGGCCGCGTTGGAAGGCGTGATCGGGCGTACCACGTCGACCTATGCGGGCGTTCCTCTCTCGGTCGGCGCCTCCTGCGGGATTGCGCTGCTTTTGCCCCTCGATCAGCCGGCCGAACTGCTCGAACGGGCCGACCGCGCCATGTATGCGCGCAAGGCCGACCGCGCCGGCCTGCGCGCCGCCGCTGGCACCTGAGCGGCGCCGCGCCGTCAACCAATCACGACCAATTTACCGCCGCCGACACAATGTGCCACATTCGCAGAACGCCGGTTGTGGCCTAAGGCCATGGCCACGCACCTGGTCCGTCTGATGGAGGAAAGCATGTTGCAGCGGTTTGCGCGCATGGTTCTGGCCCTGGTCGCGGCCGTGGCGCTGCTTGCGCCCGCTGCCGCCCAGGACCCTGCCGCCGATTATCCCACCAAGCCGGTCAAGATCATCGTGACCGTGCCGGCCGGCGGCGGCGTCGACACGGTGACGCGTCTCTTCGCGGAAGAATTGCACCAGCGGCTTGGTCAGCCGTTCGTCATCGAGAACCGCGGCGGCGCCGGCGGCAATGTCGCGGCCGAGGCGGTCTACACCGCGCCGCCCGACGGCTACACGCTGATGGCCTCGCAGCCGGCGCCAATCACCACCAACGTGGCGCTCTATAAGAAGTTGAATTTTGACCCGACCAAGTTCGAGCCGGTCGCGGTCATGAGCAAATTCCCGAACGTGCTGCTGGTGCGCAATGACTTTCCGGCCCGGACCGGCCAGGAATTCCTCGCCTACGTGAAGGCCAATCCGGGCAAGCTCAACTACGCCTCGCAGGGCGTCGGCACGACCTCGCACCTGACCGCCGAATTGTTCGTCGCGCAGACCGGCGCGAAAGTCACGCATGTGCCGTATCGCGGCACCGGCCCCGCCCTCAACGATATCGTCGCCGGGCACGTTGACTTCATCTTCATGGAACTATCGTCGGCCCTCAAGCTGCACGAGGCCGGCAAGGCGCGCATTCTTGCGGTCGCAACCGACAAACGCCTCGTCATGCTCAAGGACATTCCGACCATGATCGAGCTCGGCCTGCCGGGCTTCATCTCGGATACCTGGAACGCGATCTCGGCGCCGCCGAAGACCCCGGCGCCGATCATCGCCAAGCTCAATCAGGCCATGAACGAGGCGATCAAGTCGGACGATATGAAGAAGCGTTTCGCCGAGCTTAACCTGATCCCGGTCGGCGGCACGCCCGAGGACATGCGCAAGCTGATCGAGGAGGAAACCCGCCGCTGGGGCGAGGTCATCCGGCAGGCCGGCATCCAGCCGGAGTAGCCTACTGGTGACGTTCTATGACCGTCATCCT
>Ga0066903_100006310_pt1 | contig 10505 bp, 7 predicted proteins | sample PanSoiMetaGPlot1_FD_67491 | JGI IMG/M metagenome (GOLD analysis project Ga0066903, IMG submission 67491) | Tropical forest soil microbial communities from Panama analyzed to predict greenhouse gas emissions - Panama Soil - Plot 1 (version 2) | ecosystem: Environmental > Terrestrial > Soil >...
TACGAGTCGATCCGGCAGATGCAGGGCAGCATGAGCTATCGCTCGGTCCGGAACCCCGCGGCGTTCGAGCGCGCGAACTACATGAAGGTCTTGAGCTCGTACGCGCTCGAGACCGGCGAGCGGCCCGAGTAGCGGGCCACACCGAGCGACCGGCCGGACGACAGCGGCGCCCGGCAGTCCTGCCGGGTGGGGCACGCGCGCCCCTCTGCGTCGCACTGGTACCCCACTCCCCGCTGGAGAACCGCGTTTCACTGTCCTTTTCCCGCCCCGGGCGCGTCACCAGCGTCTGGTACGAAGTTTGTCTGTCGGCGCCGTATCGACCATAGAGAGCTGTCGCGTCGAGGGCGACGCGCAGCGAGGTGTTCCGATCCCATGACGGCACGCCCGACCAGGCGCTCGGAGGGCGTCTGAGGAAAGGAGTCAGTCACATGAAACCCGCTTGGACACGGATGATGCTGGCTGCACTGCCCGCGCTGGGGATCGGCCTCGGGCTGGCCGTCGCTCCGCTCGACGCGCAGCAGAAGACCGCGCTGCTCGCGAAGAAGGTGGCCGCCCCGCCCGCGCTCGACGGCACGCTCGACGCGGCGTGGCAAGGGGCGGACGTCCTCATGATCAAGGCGGTGGGTGGCAAGAACCTCCCCGGTGGGTCCACCGACGTGTCCGTGCGCGCGCTCTACACCGCGGACACCGTCTACTTCCTCATGCAGTACAAGGACCCGACCAACAGCGTGCGCCGCGAGCCGTGGCAAAAGCAGGCCGACGGATCGTGGAAGCTCCTCAAGGATCCGGACGACAAGGGCGGCGACAACAACCTGTACTACGAGGACAAGTTCGCCGTCGCCTGGAACATCAACTCACCGGCCTTCGAGCAGCGGGGCTGCCTGTCGGCGTGCCACGTGGGCGAGGGCAAACCCTTCGGCAACAAGTACACGCCGAGCGCCGGCGAGCGGCTCGACCTGTGGCACTGGAAGGGCGTGCGAACAGGCATGTCCGTCGGTCAGCTCGACGATCAGTACGTCGACGGGACGCGCTACGACAAGGAGAAGGCGCCGGACGCGGGGCGCAAGAGCGATCCCAGTACGGGGGGCGGCTACAAGGTCAACATGAGCGACGACAAGAAGGGCCCGCGGCTCGCGCTCGCCGGTAACAAGCCGGCGCCGCCCTACTGGATCGTGGATGGCCAGGGCGAACCGTTCGACGACGCGAAGTACAAGCCGGGGGACGAGGTGCCGGGCATCATCGTCGCGCCGTTCACCGGAGATCGCGGCGACATCTCGGCCAAGGACGTCTACAAGGACGGCGTGAGAACGGTCGTGTTCTACCGCAAGCTCGCGACGGGCAGCGAGTACGACGTGCAGTTCAGCGACATGCGGAAGGAGTACGCGTTCGGCATCGCCATCTTCGACAATGCCCAGGTGCGGCACGCGTACACGCCGGGCGTCCTCAAGCTCAAGTTCGAGTAATCCTCGTTGTATCGCGGGAAGGATTCGAGTAGCATGCGACCGCCGGAGGACAATCTCTCGGCGGTCGCCGGTTTTTCCGGGGAAAGGGCCACGGATGCGCTCGATCGGAAGCAGCCTCACCACCATCGTCGCCCTCGTGTTTTGCACTCTCGCCATGGCGTGGGTACAACCTGCCGCCGGCCAGAGCCAGGACGCGCAGGCGGGCTCGCGTGTCTTCGACACCAAGGGCTGCGTGAAGTGCCACGCCGTGAACGGGGTGGGCGGCAAGGTTGGACCCGATCTCGCGCGCGTCTCGCGTCCCCGGTCGTTCTTCGACCTGGCCACTGCGATGTGGAACCATCTGCCCCGCATGGCCGACCGCATGAAGCAGCTCGGGATCGATCGGCCGAAGCTCGACGACAAGGAGACGCGCGATCTGCTGGCGTTCCTCTACACGCTGAACTACTTCGACCCGCCAGGCAACCGCGAGCGCGGCAAGAAGCTCTTCGCCGAGAAGAAGTGCGTGGTCTGCCACCAGGTGGGCGGCGCGGGCGGCGCCGTCGGCCCGCCGCTCGACTCGCTCAAGAAGTTCAACTCGCCGATCTTCGTGGCGGCCGCGCTGTGGAACCATGGCCCGCAGATGGCCGAGGCCATGAAGGACAAGGGCGTCGAGCGCCCGACGTTCACGGGCGCCGAGTTGCGCGACCTGATCGCGTACCTGGCGCCGACGACGAGCGGCCCTCCCGAGGGGCCGGTCTACGCGGTCCCCGGTCGCGTGGAGGCCGGTCGCACGCTGTTCGCGGAGAAGGGATGCGTGCAGTGCCACAGCGCGGCGGGCGCGGGCGGCAAGGTCGGCCCCGATCTCGTCGAGCTGGGCGTGCGGCGAAGCCCGGTCGAGTTCGCGGCCGCCATCTGGAACAAGGCGCCGGCGATGATGGCCGCCATGCAGCCGCGGGGGATCTCGGTGCCGAAGCTCGCGCCCGAGGAGATGGCGGACCTGGTCGCGTACCTCTATTCCGTGCGCTACTTCGCCTCCGGCAGCATCTCGAACGGCTGGAAGGTGCTGGCCAACAAGGATTGTCTCGTCTGCCATTCCGTCTACGGAGAGCGCGGCAAGTCGGCCAGCGACCTGACGCGCGTCAAGGCGGTGGACACGCCGCCCGCGGTGATCGCCGCGCTCTGGAATCACACCATGGTCACCGCGCCGGCGTCGGGTGGAAAGCGCGCCGCCTGGCCCGTGTTCAAGACGCAGGAGATGGCCGACCTCGTGGCGTTGCTGCAGTCGCTGGAGCGGCACTGAGCCGGCCCTGCGCCAGGCGCCAATCAGCTCGTCTCTCACTGCAGAGCTCGACGGCGGTTGCGCCCGACCGGTCGGCGAGCGAGGAGGATCGCGATGGGGCTGCGCGTGACCGTGGTCGCCGTGGTGGTCGCGATGGGATTCTCCGCCGTCCCGGGGATGGCGCAGACCAAGGTACCGCCCGACTTCTCGTTCCCGGCTGGAAAGGACAGCCCCGGCCCCGTCACGTTCAGCCACGAGCAGCACAAGCAGTTCGCCGAGAAGTGCACCGCCTGCCACACGAAGATCTTCAAGATGAAGAAGGGCCAGACGGGTCCGCTCACCATGGCCAAGATGAAAGCCGGCGAGCAGTGCGGCGCGTGCCACAACGGCAAGACCGAGATGGGTGGCAAGGTCGGCTTTGCCGTCGATGACCAGGCGAATTGCACTCGGTGTCATAAGAAATAGCTGCCTGTTGATCGCGGCCGCCTTGCTGGTGGGCGGTCTCGCGCCGGCCGTCGCTGCCCCAGACCCGCGTGCTGGCCGGCTCGCCGCTGTGGGTGCTCGACCTCTCGACGGTGATCCACTACTACGAGGCGTGGCTCGCCACCCTGGCCATCGTCGTGTGGCATCTCTACGGCGTGATGTTCCGGATCGACGTCTACCCCATGAGCTGGGTGTGGATTCGGGGATGGCTCACGGGCGCCCAGATGAGCGAGGAGCATCGGCCGAGCTCGACGCGATCCTCCGCGGTCAGACGGCGGTGGCCGAGCCGCCGCCCGACGCGAGCGCCGCGGCCGAACGGAGCACCTCCTGATCGCGCGCACCCACGGCCGCGCCCGAACGGGCGCGATGGAGCGACGATGACATCCGCGCCGGGACGCATCACCCTCCGCCGGCTCCTCCGCAACTACGTGAGCGCGGCCGGAGGCGCCATCGCGGCGCTCAGCCTGATCATCGACATCTTCCTCGTGCTGCTCGACCTGATCACGCCGGGCACCCACCCGTACGTCGGCATCGTCACCTACCTCGCCCTGCCCGGCGTGGTGTTCCTGGGTCTCGGGATCATGGCGGTGGGCGCGGTCATCCGCTACGTGGAGCTCCGTCGCGGCGTGGAGGTGCTCGAGTTGCCGCGGCTCGATCTCAACACGCGGCGGGACCGGCTCCTGCTGGGGGGCGCCGTCGCGTTGATCATCCTCGCCCTCGCGCTCTCGGCGGTCGGCGGCTACCAGGCGTACCACTTCACGGATTCGGTGCAGTTCTGCGGGCAGACCTGTCACAAGGTGATGAGCCCCGAGTTCACCGCCTATCAGCAGTCGCCCCACGCGCGGGTCGCGTGCGCCTCGTGCCACATCGGCCCCGGGGCCGAGTGGTTCGTGCGCTCGAAGATCTCCGGTGTCTACCAGGTGTACTCCGTGCTCTTCAACAAGTACTCGCGCCCCATCCCCACGCCGATCCACAACCTGCGCCCCGCCCCGGAGACGTGCGAGCAGTGCCACTGGCCGGCGAAGTTCTGGGGCGAGCAGCTCGTGACGCGCGTGCACTTCGCCTCCGACGAGCAGAACACCCGCCGGGAATTCAACCTCCTGGTGAAGACCGGCGGAGGGGGCGGCGGAGGGCTCACGCGCGGGATCCACTGGCACATGAACATCGCGAACCGGATCTGGTATGCCCCGGCGGACGAGCGGCGCCAGGTGATCCCGTGGGTGCGCGTGGCGGACATGAACGGCAACGTCACGGAGTACGTCTCGAAGGACCATCCGCTCACGCCCGCGCAGCTCGAGCCGAGCGCCCTCAGGCGCATGGACTGCGTGGATTGCCACAATCGCCCGAGCCATCGGTTCCTGGCGCCGTCGCGCGCCATCGACCAGAGCCTCGGCACCGGCCGGCTCCCGACCGACCTGCCGTTCGTCAAGAAGATCGCCGTCGAGGCCCTGGTTCGCCCCTACGCCACGGCGGCCGAGGCGGACGCGGGCATCGAGCGATCCGTGCGGGAGTTCTACACGCGCGAATACCCGGCGATCGCGAGCGGCCGCGAGCCGCAGGTGCGCGCCGCCGCGGAGGAGATCAAGCGCGTCTACCGACAGAACTTCTTCCCCGAGATGCGCGTGAGCTGGCAGGCCTATCCCGACAACATCGGCCACAAGGAGTTTCCGGGGTGCTCGCGGTGTCACGACGGCCGGCACGTCAGCAAGGAAGGCAAGGTCATCAACCCGAATTGCGGGGTGTGTCACGATTGCCTCCAGGCCGCGCCAACCGGGTTCGAGCGCGTGGAGGCCACTCCGGCCTTTGCCCATCCCTGGAAGCTGGGAGGGCGGCATGCGCAGCTCCCGTGCAGCGTGTGTCACACGGGCGGCCCCGCCAAGCCCGCCACCTGTCGCGGGTGTCATCAGATCGGCGCGTCCGGGGCGCCGATGGCCAGTCTCGCGTGCAACCAGTGCCACCTGAAGGAACAAGAGGTCCAGCCGCTCGCGGACTGCGTCGGGTGCCATGCGGATCGCGCGGGTCTGCACAAGGCCTCGACCCACGGGGCGTCTCCGTGCACCACCTGTCACGTCCCGCATGCGTGGACGCCTGCCCCGCGGGACACCTGTCTCACGTGCCATGCCGACAAGAAGGACCACAATCCGGGGCAGGCCTGCGCGCAGTGCCACGATTTTCGCGGCAAGGCCGCCGCGGGCCCGCCCGCGATCGTCTTCGCCTCGTCGGCGGACTCGCCCGGGCGCGTCACCTTCGCGCACGCTTCTCACCTCACGCGCGGGGCGAAATGCGCCGATTGTCATCCCGGGCTGTTCAAGATGCAGAAGGGCTCGACGAAGCTAACGATGGACGCGATGGCCCAGGGCAAGGCGTGCGGCGCCTGTCACAACGGCAAGAAGGCCTTCGAGGTGATGGATGGCGACAAGTGCGCGACCTGTCACAAGTCCTGAGGGTGACCGGCGGCGGACGGTCGGCGGCCCGCCGCGCATATGGGAATTCCCGTATGTGCCCGGCGTCAACAATGTTTCGTTCCGGTGACGCCTGTGACATATGATGCATTTTCATTATTGCTCTGGGTGAAGCGCATCGACTAGAGTTGGCGCGGTCGGCTGAACGAAACGGCAGTTACCTCGTGCTCACTGTGAGGAGGGACCATGAGCCGGAGGTGTTTGGCGGCGTTCGGCATTGTGGCGGGTGCTGCGGCCCTGCTCGTCGCAGCGGTGCTCCTCACGCTTGTGTCTGTCACGCCGGCGCAGACGACATCGCCGGCCGCTCCACCGCCGACCGCAGCGGATCCGCCGCCGGCGCCCCCCGCTCTTCCGCCCGGCTACGTCGGAGCGGAGACTTGCAAGGGCTGTCACGCCGAGGCCTACGACAAGTTCTCGCACACCAAGATGGGCCGGTTGTTCCTCCATCAGGCGCGGGACAGCAAGGAGGCCGCGGGGTGTGAGAACTGCCACGGCCCCGGCCAGGCCCACGTGGAGGCGGGCGGGGGCAAGGGCAAGGGCGGCCTCATCACGTTCGCGAAGAACGACGCCACGCCGGTGGAAAAGCGGAACGGCGTGTGCCTCTCGTGCCACACCAAGGGCGCGCGCATCTTCTGGCAGGGAAGCGCCCACGAGTCGCGAGACGTTCCCTGCACGGGCTGCCACAAGGTGATGACGGACGTCTCGCCGAAGGGCCAGCTCACCAAGGAGACGGTCATCGACACCTGCGGCTCGTGCCATCTCCAGAAGCGGGCCCAGCAGATGCGCACCTCGCACATGCCGCTGCGCGAGGGCGAGATCATGCCGATGCTGCGCGAGGGCAAGATGACCTGCACCTCGTGCCACAATCCGCACGGCACGGTGACGCCCGCTCTCTTGAAGGAGCCGTCGCTGAACGCCACCTGCTACACGTGCCACACCGAGAAGCGAGGGCCCTTCCTCTGGCAGCACGCGCCGGTCGTCGAGAGCTGCGCCAACTGCCACGATCCGCACGGCTCGAACCACGACGCGATGCTGAAGATGCCGCGGCCCCGGCTCTGCCAGCAGTGTCACATCGAGACCCAGCACCCGACGCGGCCGTACGGGCGCGACACGGGATCGCTCAAGTTCGTCATGGGTCGCTCCTGCTCGGACTGCCACATCAATATCCACGGGTCAAACCACCCCGCTGGCTTCGCCTTCACGCGATAGGAGGCCGCCATGCGAAACACGCACACGGCAGGGATCGTCCTCGCGGCGCTGGCGGCGATCGCCGTGACCGGGATCGCCTCCGCCCAGAGCCCACCGCCCGCGACCCCACCCGTCGCGACCCCACCGGCTCCGCCCCCGTCCGTCCCGTGGCCGTGGCCCGACGGTGGGGTCGGTCCGCTCCGCCTCGGCGGCGGATGGCTGATGGAGGGCTATGGCGAGGCGGGGGTCCGCTTCTTCGCCGAGAAGCCCTCGGAGTCCCAGGAAGCGAAGTTCATGGAATACCGCGACATCAATACGGGCCTCTATCTCGACACGCTCTATCTGCGCTTCTTCACGCCCGACGAGAAGTACTCGGGCGAGTTCAGCGGCCGGGACTGGGGGCTGGCAACGCAGGAGTACCACCTGAGCGGGACGCGCCTCGGGCTCTGGGAAGGGGGATTCGACTGGGTCGGGATGCGCCACCTCTACTCGACCAATGCTCGGATCCTCGCTACCGAGACGAGCGACGGGGTGTGGACGCTGCCCACCCCGCGGCCCCGACTCGGCGCGTACAATCAGCTGCCATTCGCGGACGAGATCGGCGTGCAGTGGAACACCGCGCACATGTATTTCAACTACACGCCGACGCCCGAGATCGGGCTGAGCGCGGAGTACACGCGCATCCGCAAGGACGGCGATCGCCCGATGGGCATCGCGTTCGGCAGCCCCGGGAACAACTTCCTCGAGATCCTGCAGCCCATCGACCAGACCATCCACGACTTCCGGTTGACGGCATCGTGGGCCAAGGAGCGGTGGCAGCTGCAGTTCCAGTATGCGCTGTCGGTATTCGAGAACGACCTGCGCTTCATGCGGGCCGACAACCCCTGTGCCTCCACGACCGTTCCCCCGGCGCCGGCGGGCTCGCTTGCCCCCTGCAGCGGCGGCGATCTGGGCGGTCCGCAGTTCGGGACGGTGTCCCTGCCGCCGCCCAACATGGCGCACACGCTGAGCCTGTCCGGCGGCATCAACCTCCCCCTGCGGACCCGGATCAGCGGGAACTTCACGTACAGCCTATGGACGCAGAACGACCAGTTCCTGCCCCAGACCTTCACGAATAGCCTCCCCGCCTCGGTTCCTTCCGTGATGTTGCCGCAGCAGAGCCTGAACGGCCTCGTCCAGAACTTCCTCCTCAACCTGAACGTGACCAGCCGGCCGTTCCCGATACCGGTCACGTTCACGGCCAAGTACCGGCTCTACAACATGATGGACGAGAGCGACACGCCGGTCTTCTCCGCGTTCCTGGTCAACGACGCGAACACGATCACGCAGAATCCGACGAGGGCGAGCCGCTTCGACTTCCAGCGCCAGAACGCAGACCTGGACGCCCGCTGGCAGATCATCCCTTCCACCGCGCTGACGATCGGCGTCGGCTGGGAGCAATGGCTCCGGAGCGATACCCGCGAGGTGCCGGAGACGAACACGGCCTCCGCCAAGGCTGCCCTCGACGTGACGCCGCTCGACTGGCTGATGATTCGCGCCACGTACGTGCCGTCATTCCGAAGGATGGAGAAGTACTGCACGATCTGTCTCGCCGGACAGGAGAACTCGGCCGAGCCCGGCGAGCCCGGCCAGTCATATCTGCTGCGCAAGTTCGACGAGGCGGACCTGAATCAACAACTGTTCAACCTGATGGTTCAGATCACGCCCATGGAGAACCTGACCATCACGCCGGTGGCCAGCTACAAGTACAACGACTACATCGCGTCCGGGTTGACCCACAACTCTGCGAACCGCGGCCCGTCCGAGGGCAACACCATGCTGGGCCTCCAGCAGCTCGTCGGCTGGTCGGCGGGGGCCGACCTCAACTGGACGCCGTTCCAGCGGGTCGCCCTCACCTTCGGCTATGTTCACGAGTCGAACTTCCAGAAGATGCGCTCGCGCAATCGCACGTCGTCCGTCGACGTCCCCGATCTGGACTGGATCTCGGACATCACCGATACCATCGAGACTTTTCACACGTCACTCAACGCCACGCTGATCCCCAAGAAGCTCGATCTCAGGCTCGCTGGAAGCTACGCCTACGCGCTCGGCACCGTCAACACGCGAAACCCGAACGCGACCGGCAGCGCCATCTTCAACGCCAACCCGAACGCCCAGGCGTTTCCGTTCCCGGCCTACGAGGATAGCCTCCTGCACCTGGAGGCGCAGCTCCGGTACCACTTCGCGAAGATCTGGTCGGTCAGCGCGTACTACATCTTCGAGCAGTTCCGCAAGAACAACTGGCAGACCGATTCGCTGAACCCCTTCATCCCGGGTGTATCCTCGATCTGGCTGGGGAACAACGCGAAGAACTACGAGGCCCAGATCATCGGGATGACGCTCGGGTTCTCGTTCAAGTAGGACGGAGGCTCGCACGACATGCCCGCTGCGCCCGCGCGCGCCGGTATCACGGCCGATTCGAAGATCAACGAGATCCTCTCCCACTACCCGTCCATCGGCCCGATCCTGGTCCAGGCCGGACCGGGCTACGTGAATCGGCGGGGGGATCTCTACGCGCAGTACCCCGATCTGACGGTGGCCCAGTACTCGGAGATGAACGGACTCCAGGTGGCGGCCGTCGTGAGGCGATTGAAGGCGGCGGCCGAGGCCGAGGAGATGGCGCGGCGGCGCGCGCCGCATGCGCAGGATCGAGAGGATTCGATCGCGGTGCGGAGGATCCCGCTGTCGATCGGGTACACGTCGAGCTACGACGAGCGAGAGGGCCTGGGGCCGGGCAGCGTGCCCTACACGATGATCCACTCGGATCGCGGCCCCGTGTAACCCCCCTGTCCCGCGGTGCGACCGCGACCACTGAGCGGCCGCGATTCGGACACCTGAAACGTCAATGGCCCGGGGGACCGGGCATCCACGCCCGTCCCACCGGGGATCTACCTGCGCGCGTCCCGGCGTGTGCCGGGACCTTGGTCCGGCATTATCGTTGCGCGGGTGCTGTCAGACGACCAAACCCCGACAGCACTCTTCGTAGCCAGGTAAAACGTCCTCCTGCCTCGGCGGGCCTCTGTTAGCTCGGCGAGGAACCGGGAGCCGCTCCGCCCCTGCCTCCTCCCCCTTCATCATCACTAACGTCGGAAGCGCCGCCGGGATCAATGGGGCGATCGCATCAATTTGCGCGATCGGCGTCCTGGCTCCGGGCCGCCGCGCTTCGCGAGTGGGCAATGGCGCCCCAGTGGGGCGGCCGAGCATCACCCCGGGGTCGGCGCGTTCCACCGGAAGTCTGCGAGGAGCAAGAGAATCCCGATGTGGGAGCCCGGCACCTCGCTTGCACCCCAAGGCGGCGAGGAGCGCGCCATGAACTACACCGACGTGTGGCCGCATCAGGTCCTGGTCGCGACGGCGCAGGTGTCGTGGACGCAAGGTCTGGTCGATGCGTTCAGCTGGGCGCTCCTGCTCGCCGTCCTGCTCGTCGTGCCTCTGGTGGTCCTGTTCTCTCGCGCGCTCCGGAAGCGGACCTTCTGGTGCGCGCAGAAGCGCCGCGACGTCGAGGTCGTCATGGACGAACGCGGCCTCCCGGGCTTGCGCGCTGGCGTCGCGGTCGAGAGCTGTACCGCATTCGATCCGCCGACGGCCGTGACCTGCCAGCAGCGGTGCCTC
>Ga0066903_100006311_pt1 | contig 10505 bp, 10 predicted proteins | sample PanSoiMetaGPlot1_FD_67491 | JGI IMG/M metagenome (GOLD analysis project Ga0066903, IMG submission 67491) | Tropical forest soil microbial communities from Panama analyzed to predict greenhouse gas emissions - Panama Soil - Plot 1 (version 2) | ecosystem: Environmental > Terrestrial > Soil >...
ATCTTCCCGTCCGAGTCGCAGGTGATGTCCACGATCGTTCCCTGCCGATCCGGCGGCGTAGTCAAACGATGGATCGGCATGATTGGAAAAAGATGGCCGAGCGCCCAGTGATCGAGCAACGATTGGAAAACGGAAAAGTTGCAGATGTATTGATCGCCGAGCGCGGTCTCAAGCTCTTTGATTTCATCGGGCACGTAACGTAGCCCGCGGCTCATGTTGACGATCTGTTGCGCGAGCTGCCAGTAAATCGCGTCGATCTTCGCTTTTGATTCAAGATCGAGCAGGCCAAGTTCGAACGTTTGCTGGGCTTCCTCTTTAATTTGTTTGATATCGTGGAAACTCTCCATCCGGTTTCCCCGTTTGAGCCGTTGCTTCACATCGAGAATGTCGCCGACGAGTTTATGATCCTTCTCGGTCGCTTCGATTTTCAATCGTGGCACCGTTTTCTCGATCGAGCTGAACGCTTCCATCACGAGCACGGAATGGTGCGCGACAATTGCGCGACCGCCTTCGTTCACGATGTTGGGGTGCGCGACCCCTTCCGAATCGCAAACATCCATGATGTTCCAGACGACGTCGTTGGCGTATTCCTGAAGCGAGTAATTGGCCGAGCTGTCGAAATCGCTGCCTGAGCCGTCGTAATCGACGCCGAGGCCGCCGCCAACATCGAGATAACCAAGCTCGTGGCCGAGCTTGCAAAGTTTTGCGTAATAACGAGCACCTTCGCGCACCGCGCGTTTGATCGTCGAAATATCGGGAACCTGTGAGCCGACGTGGAAATGAATGAGCCTCAGGCAATTCGCCATGCCCGCTTCCTTCAACATCTCACTCGCGGCGACGAGGTTTGTGGTGTCGAGACCGAACTTCGCGTTTTCTCCGCTGCTCGGCGCCCATTTTCCGGAACTCTTGCTCTGCAGTCGCACCCGAATGCCGATCATTGGTTCGACCCCGACTTCTTTCGCCGCTTTGATCGTTTGCTCGAGCTCTTCGAGTTTTTCGACAACGATCACAACGAGCTTGCCGAGCTTGCGGCCAAGCAGAGCGATGCGGATGAACGCTTGATCTTTGTAACCGTTGCAAATGATCAGGCTTTCCGCGTCCTTGTGCATCGCGAGCGCGGCGACGAGCTCCGGTTTGCTCCCGGCCTCGAGTCCGAAATGAAATTGCTGGCCGGCATCGACAATTTCTTCAATCACTTCTCGAAGTTGATTGACCTTGATTGGAAAAACGCCGCGATAGGAACTTTTGTAGCCGAATTCGGTGATCGCGTTCTGAAAAGCGAGATTGACCGACTCAACACGATGCCGAAGCAGATCCTGAAAACGGATCACGAGCGGAAAACTGAGACCACGCGCGCGGGCCTCGTTGACTACTTCCAGAATGTTGATCGTGCCGCCGTTTTCCTGCAGCGGTTTCGCAACAACGTTTCCTTCGGCGTTGACCGTAAAATAACCGCTGCCCCAACCCTCGACGTTGTACGTTGATATCGCGGACTCGACGTCCCAATCTTTCATCTCTTCTTAACGCGCGGGGACACCGCGGGAACGCATAATGGTTCAGCGCGGCGAAGAATCAAGAACAGGGTTGAAAAATCTTCGCCAAAGTTGTTCACCTCGGTTGACTCGGCTTGTTTTTCCGCGCCGCGCAGATAACGTTCGGCGCAGGGATGAACAAGACGGTGATCGAAGTGCAGGTTCGCGCGGTGCTGCCCACGAGCGGAGGATGCGCGGTTTTCATCGGTAACAACGACAAGGTGTTCATTATCTATGTCGATCAAACCGTCGGAAGTGCCATCACCATGTTCATGCGCGACATCAGCAAGGAGCGGCCGCTCACCCACGATCTCATGGCCCATCTCATGACCGCGCTCGGCGCGAAAGTCGAACGCGTCATCATCAACGATTTAAAAAACGCCACCTACTACGCGCGGGCCATCATCGCCGCGCAAAATGAGTTGCAGCAAAAAAAGATCATCGAGCTTGATGCCCGTCCGAGTGACTGCATTGCCCTGGCCACCCAACAGAAAGCGCCGATCTACGTGAGCCAGGAAGTCTGGGATGAAGTCGATGACATGAGCGACGTCCTCCGGAAAATGGAGGAAGAAGGACTCAAACCGGACCCCGAGACCGAAGAAGATTAGGAACGTGGTCCGAGCCGGACTGGCGTTGTTGCATCCGGTTGCCGCCTTTGGCGGCAGTTCATCTGATTAGAAGTTCAGCTTTACTGTGCCCTCGTGCACTTCGTTGGCACACGGCGCGTTCGTTGGCACTGCGGTTTGCGCATCGCTCGCCTGCACAAGCTTGTTATCGACTAAATATTTCTCGACTTCTTCGCCGCTGATATCGGGAAGCATTTTCCCATCGATCTCGACGCAGGGTGAAAGCGGCTGACCGCTTTTGCTTTCCATCTCCCAGCGGAAAGCGGGATTCTGGATGATGTCCTTCTCGGTGTAGGGCAAATTGTATTTGGCGAAAACGGCGCGAACGCCCGCGCTCCAGCCACAATAGGTCTTCAGATAGGCGGTGATTTGGGGTGTTTCCATTGCCGAAGACAATAACACAGCGCGAGAAATTTTCAGCGCAGTTTGCAATTAAAGATCGACAACGAATCTATCGACTTGCTAAAAGCCCTGCCGGGAGCTCCATTTCCCTGAGGCCGTGTTTGACGGAGCCCCCGGCGCCCTAAAATCTAGATTTTGTGCCGAAGCGGACGCAACGCCTGGGTCAACTTCTGTAACCCGAGTTCCAGCCTTGTCTTGACCGTGCCCAGGGGCGCGCTTGTCACTGCGGCGATTTCCCGATGACTCATGCCGGCAAAAAACGCGAGCTCGAGCGCTTCCCGCTGATGCTTCGGCAGAACATTGAGACGTCGGTGCAGAAAATGTCGCAGGTCGGATCGCGAGATTTCATCCTCCGAAGAATACGTCTCGGCCGCGCTCGTCGCGGGTTGTTCGCCCAAATGCTCTTGATAACGCTCTTTCGCCCGGCAATAGGCCTGCTTGCGGCGCAGCCGATCAATCGCGCGACGGCGTGCGAGCGTCACCACCCACCCGAGTAATTTTCCAGCCTTGGGCGAGTAATGGTCGGCTTCACGCCAAATCTGCAACAAAATATCCTGTAACACGTCATCGGCGTCGCCCTCTTCATGCACGACGTTCCCGATGACAGATTTGAGTCTGCCGCCGTGACGCGAATAGAATTCGGTCAGCGCTTCGGGTTGATGTGCGGTAATCGCCTCCATCAAAGCTTCGTCCGAGAGTGCCGAGCCAGTGGTGTACTGTAATGTTGGGTTCAACATAAGCGTTTCCGTGTTCTGTTGTTATTTTTCGCTTTCATCATGCGTCTTTGCGCAACAACACGATGAGAAACCCGGGGCCGTTGCGCAATCGGGGCACACACCGGTTGCGCGATAGGTCAAACCCTTAGAAGCGTTGGACTTGGATGTGAGCAGGCCAAGAGAGATCAACGGCGGCGGCACAAGAGCAGACGCGAAGCACGATCGATTACGCGGCGCGATGAAAGTGCGTCGCTAACCGCCGCAGACGCGCGTAAAATCTCTCGCGCGAAGGCCGGTCTGATTTAACTGGACGCAATTCCAAGTCTTCCAAGATTGAAAGTCGCTCCAGTACTTTGTCTGTCGGAATGACCCAATCCATTGGAATAGAATGGCAGCCAGAAGTCGGACAGATCAGCCGCAGCGGTCCGGTCCCGCGGGTTCCACCGACGATAACGATGTCCTCGCCGCGAATGATCTGCCCACAAGCGAGGCAATAGCGTTTATCGTCCAGGGCATGCCACTTCCGATAACGATCGAGTCGTTGCAGAAACTCGAGCTTTTCCTCAGGTGACACTTCGATAGGCACAAGGATCGACATTTGCCGGGGAGAATGGCAAATCGGTGGCCGCGGCGACAATCGGACGTGCGGTTAGTTGAACCATCGGTAAAAACCCGATAGCGCATAAGCACAACAGGCAAAAGCCGCCGCTGGCGACCCGTTCGACGTAGGGGTTTTCCTGTTTTTTCATAACTGCCACATCCATCCGTCCACAGGTGCGCGTTTTGAGTGATGGGATGAAAAGGTTCAAAGGGTTCGGTTCACACGAACGGCATATGCTCGATTCCACGATGGTGGCGATGGAACGCATGGAGGTCTATTGCGCCGGCCATCCGGGCAGCCCCTCTGCCGCGCGACAGCCTCGCTTGCTTTATCGAGGTCAGCTCTGGATCGCGCTCCTCGGACCGACGGTTGAAGAAGGGATTGTTGGAATCGGCCCCACCGTTGAAGCGGCCCTTCGCGCATTCGATGCTCAGTATCTAGCTGGATTGCGCGCACCCGATCAATCCTTCCGCCGCGGTCTCTACGATTCGAACCTGCCGGTTTCCTGAGTCGACGGCGAACTACGACGACATTCTCTTCCGCTTCCTCTTAGATTTCGTCCAAAAGCCAGGGGAGACGAAGAGGTAGACGAACATTATCGGCGTGCCTTGCCGGGACTCCGACGTTCCCATTGCCGATGATTCGGAGTCCCGGCGCACATGAACGTCATCTCGCGCCACGCGATGACGCGTAACCAGAATTTACGCCTCCCGCTCTTGAGACAATCGGTCACGCGCCGAATCGCCGGGTCGGAATAATCACTATGTGCTGTAGCGGCAGTCTCCGACTGTCGACCCAAAGAAAATCGGCGGTCGGAGACCGCCGCTACAATCTAAAACAAAACTGTGATGACAGATCGTACCTCAAACTAGAACTTGATCGTGGTCCGCAGCCCGAACTCGTTGCTTTGAAAATCAACGGTTGAAACCGAGCCAGTATTTTGCCGGCGCAAATAATATCCGCCCAAAATCCACCAACGGGTAAGAACGACGTCGACCGCGGGCTGGATGTAAAAGTAATCGTCGGTCAACGTTGTTAGAGGCATCGGCAGATCGATCGCGTTGAAATACTCGACATGTTCGTAGCCGCCGAGCAGGGTGAAATAGAGCGGCGCGCAAATGTGCTCGCGGAAAATTCCGTTGAGGCTGGTGTCGACATAATCCTGTGCGGTCGCAGCTGCGGAATTAAAGATCTGACGGGAAGCGGTCAGGCCGATTTTGATCTCCTTGTCCGGAGTGAACGTGGTTGAAGCGACAAAGACCGGCGTGTCGTAACTTCCGCGCGCCAGATTATCAAAGGTTCGAAATTCTTCGCCGGCGATGATGTCGAGGCTGAAAATATTGTTCGGCGTATAATTAAGATGCGCATTCGCCTGCACCATTCTCTGGTCCGGCGTCGGAAAATCGACCGGGTTGTCGCCAAGCTCGACCCCCGCCCCGAGCACGAACTGGCTCGTAAAACCGTGATTCAAATAAAGATCGATGGCGTACAATTCCGAGCTGATTAGCGGCGCCGCGTACTCGGTCATATTCATCTTCAGTTCGCTGAAGAGAAAATCATTCGGCGTCATATTATAATTGGCGCTCAATCGGGTGTTGTAAGTGTTCAGGTCGGTGCGTCCGTTCGTCCCAAGCGCGGAGCGCTCACCGGTGGTCGCGGCGAGGACAATATTTTCACGAATGGCGATGTCCTCGCTCATTCGCAGGATCAGTTTATCAGCCGTGATGCCGCCGAGGACATGAACGATGTGCTGATCGGAATCGAATACCGAGTGGTCTTCGTAACGGTAAAAGCTCGGGATGTAAATCGCGGCGAGAAACGTGTCCTGCTTGACAAGATCACCGATTCCAAGGAGAACACTCGGCTGAATTTCCACAAAAACGTCATCGAGCTCGTTCATGTGAGTCAATCCGATGTTGTCATCGTAGGCCACGCGCATCGTGAGGTGCACCGCCCATTCAAAAGGCGCCTGGTTCGGTCCGAGTTGACCGGTAATCAAACCGTTTCCGCTTGGCGTCAGGTCCGCGGGCAACGGCGCAGCCGCGGGCGAAAAAATGAGGGCGCCTTCACCGCCGTAAGCTTCGACCGCGCTCGTCTGGCTCTTTGGAGGAGGCGTCGTTTCAACGACTTGCGCCTGAAGCGGCCAAATGGCCACGCCGGTCGCGAGCAAAATAAAGAGTGCGGGGCCGAAGATGGATTTTGATTCGTAAGATCCAAATCTTCCCATGGACGTGCCCTGGTTTGCCGTCGTCGGAGCGTCCCAACAATTGCAACCGGCGTCAATTTATTTAACGGCCACGGTCGAAGAGTAATTACCGGCTAGACGATCTCGCCCAGAGCGATGTGCGGCAGGAGCGAAAGGAACAACCGTTGCCAAAGATTCAAACGCGGTTTGGCCGAAATAATTTCACTCGCGTGGCGTTCCGCCATGACGATGAACATGTCGAACCATGCAAGCGTGACCGCGATGACTGTAGAACAGCTTCCCCTGCTGCTTTTTCGCCGGCGCGTGTTTCATGCGGGCACGCTAAGCATTTCGAGAAAATCGGACAATCAGACGAGCGGCGAATCGCTTCCTAGTTGAAATCCTTAGCTCCTTCGCAATTCGCACGCCCGGGTCTTCTGTCGTCAATAAGTTACGGCCAGTCCAACCGTCCATTCGCGATCCATGGGTAGTTTTGGAATGAAGAGCTTTCTTTGCATGATAATTTTGGCGACGGCCTTCTGGCACGGCGATCGGACACTGGTCGCGTTCAAGAGCCCAGCCGCGGCACGTGATCTCGGGACGTTTTACCGTTCGATCCAGGCGTTGAGCGCAGATTCGTTTCTGAACGAATCGGCGATCGCTATAGTTTAAGACAGCTGCGCTTTCTCAAACTCACGACGAACGCGACGGAGCATGAGCTCGCTATTGGCCGCGGCGCGGCCTTGAGGCTTTTCGCCTTTTGTCGTCGAGCAAAGGCATTCGTTCGGTAGTCTTGGCGCGAGCGCCCGCTTTTCCTTTTGCCTTCTCGAAAATCGCGCACAGGCCAACATCGTAAAAAGTGACCGCGAGCTCGTGTCGTTTGGCAAAGCGCTTGATCTGTTCCTTCCGTTTCCTCAAGGCCATGGCTTGCGGCCAGACCCGAGCCAGCTCGGAATTATAGACCGCGCAGATCTCCTGCGTCTTGAGTTCGCTCTGAATTAAATTCGCTAGTTTTCGCACCTGGGAATCACCTATTTTTGGCAGATCGCGTAAAACGATCAACACTGATGTCTAAGTAATAAGACTGGGGAAATCGCACTGTCCTGGGAATGATTATCAGACGTGCGCGAGGACGCTTTTATTCGACGCCGGGCGCTATTTTGGGAGGAAGCACTCGTTAGATTCTGTCCAGAACATCGCGCAAGAGTTTCAGGTCTTGCTCCGCGGTGACCACGGATTCCTCGAGGCGGTTGAGCAACTCTTTTTCGCCCTTATTACGCTTGTGCCGTTTGACCAGTTTTTCGTGAAGAACCACGCGTTCCTTTAATTTGCGAATCGCAGTCCAAAGCGCGCGTTCGAGCGCCTCGGTATGTTCCTCGCTCAAGCTTTCCGGCGAAAAGGCGTGCCCGACGAAGCATTGAAACCGCGTGAGATCGCCTTCTTTTGCCTCATACATCGGGCCGTTGCATTCCGGACACGAGAGCGCTATTTGCTCGCCCGGCGGCTGACTTTTTGTCCGATCTGCGCTCGCATGCCCCTCCATTTTTGTCCCGTCGCTCAACGATTCCACGGTCTCGGCAACTTTTCCGTTCGCCAGCTGCACGAGAACCTTTGCAATTTGGCGGACCGGCAAACAAAAATCGATATCGACCATGTTGAGCGCGTTCTGGGGCATGTTTTTAGTCATCGCCTCCTTCGGATCCTGAACAATCGCGACGCCGCCGCGCGCTTTGATCGTGAACAAACCGGCCGACCCGTCGTCGCGTCCGCCGGTCAAGACCACGCCGACAACCTTTTCGCGGTGGGCGCGCGCCGCGCTTCGAAATAAAACATCCGCCGCGGGGCGGTGCCCGTTTTCGCGGGGACCGCGCGTGAGCACCATCTTGTGGTCTTTGATCGACAAATGGCATTGCGGAGGCGCGCAATAAATACAGCCTTGCTCATAACGTTTGTTATTTTCCGCGGATACAGCCGGAAGATTTCCGCAGCGTGAGAGGACCTGCGGCAGCGCGCTCGTACTTCCGATATGCATCACGACAAAAAGCGAAGCATCGAGATCCTTCGGCAAGTGCTTCGTGAGCTCACACAAGGCATCGACTCCGCCGGCAGATGTGCCGATGACAATGATATCGCGTTTTGGCGCGGCCATGTTGAAACGCCTCCCTAATAGAATCGGGGTCGCTCGCCCGAAGAGTTCTAACTGAATCCCGCCTTGTATCGTTCGCGCACGGGATTAGCATAAGAAAGGCCGATGCCCGCGAAAGCCAAAGCGAAGAAAAAAGCGTCGCCCTCAAGGACATCGAAGGGAGCGGCCAATTCAGGCTGTCCCATTGTCGGCATCGGCGCATCGGCCGGCGGTTTTGAAGCGACCATGGAATTGCTGCGCAGTTTGTCGCCCAAAACCGGAATGGCGTTCGTGATTGTGCAACATCTCGATCCACATCATGCCAGCAAATTGCCGACCCTGCTCGGACGCGTGACTGCGATGCCGGTACTCGAGCTCACCGGTCGGATCGAACCGAAGCCAAACGCGATCTACGTCCAGCCGCCGAACAAGTGTGTGGTCTGTAAAGACGGAACGCTCGCGCTCGTTCGCCGGACCGAAAGATTAAGCCTCGCGATCGATCATTTTTTTGAGTCGCTCGCCGAAGCTCAGGGTCCGCGCGCGATCGGCGTGATTCTTTCCGGTTCTGGTAGCGACGGCACCGCTGGATTGCGCGCGATCAAAGCCGCGGGTGGTCTCACTTTCGCGCAAGATGAAGAGAGCGCGAAGTATCCTTCAATGCCGCGCAACGCCGTTCAATCCGGCTTTGTCGATGCCGCGCTTTCGCCGGACGAGATTGCCAGGGAGATCAAACGCATCGCCGACCACCCTTACATCCAACAACCGGACGGAGACAGCGACCATGAGGAGTTAGACCGCCAGGAACGCGGGCTCGACGACCTGCACCGGATTTTCCTGACCCTGAAGAAACACACCGGCGTCGATTTTTCTTCTTACAAACAATCCACCTTAAACCGCCGGATCCAGCGACGGATGGCGTTGCATCGGCTCGAGCGGACGGACCATTACATTCGGTATCTGCGCGAGAACAGCAAAGAAATTCAGGACTTGTTCAACGATTTGTTGATCAACGTGACGCGTTTCTTCCGTGACGAGCGCGCATTTCAAGCGTTGAAGAAGCGTTTTCTGCCGGCGCTCATGAAACAAAAAGGACGCAAAGGCGAGCTGCGCGTCTGGGTCCCGGGCTGCGCGACGGGCGAGGAAGTTTATTCCCTTGCCATCCTGATTCTCGAAACGCTCGGTAATCAGGCTTCGAACACACGCATCCAGATTTTCGGTACCGACCTGAGCGAAGTCGGGATCGATCGCGCGCGGCTGGGCGTTTATTCGACCGCGATTGAAAAGGATGTTTCGCCGGCACGGTTGCTGCGTTTTTTCAAAAAACTCGACAGCACTTATCAGATCAACCGGATGGTGCGCGACATCTGCACCTTCGCCCGCCAAAACATCACCGCCGATCCGCCGTTCTCGCGACTCGATCTCATTAGTTGCCGTAATGTTTTGATTTATCTCGGACCGCAATTGCAAAAGCGGTGTCTGCCGACTTTCCATTATGCGCTGAATCCCGGCGGATATCTCATGCTCGGGCCGTCGGAAACGGTCGGCACGTTCAGCGACATGTTTGAAATGGTGGACAAGAAAGCGAAAATTTACGCGAAGAAAGTCTTGCCTGGCCGGCGGGATGTCGATTTTCGCCCCTACGCCGGAACGGAATTAAAAACGCTGGAAGCGCCACAAATGATGCCCGAGGCGGATGCGGGAGATTTCAGCGCCCGGGTGCAAAAGGTCGCCGATCGAATCATGCTCGGAACTTATGCGCCGGCCGCGGTAGTCATCGATAGCAACATGAACGTCCGCCAATTTCGCGGAAAGACCGCGCCCTTTCTCGAACACGCGCCGGGTCCCGCGACTTTGAATCTGCTGCACATGGCGCGCGCCGCGCTCGTGCCCGATCTGCGAGCTGCGATTCATCGCGCAACTAAAACCGGACAACCCGTTCGCAAAGAGCGCGCAGTGATGAAGTACGATTCGCAGGTTGTCGAAGTGAACATCGAAGTTGTTCCGTTCAAGGTTCCGACTTCGGAATCGACCTGGCTGCTCGTGATTTTCGATCGGCTGACGACGGATGGAAAGCGCGCGCAAAAACGAAAGAGTACAAAAAACGTTCGGCACGCTGACGTGGAACAACTGCGCGAAGAATTGAGCGCCACCAAAGAATCGCTTCAAGCCATCATCGAAGAACAGGAAGCGACCAACGAAGAATTGAAGTCAGCCAACGAAGAGATCGAGTCGAGCAACGAAGAATTGCAGTCGACCAATGAAGAGCTCGAGACGGCGAAAGAGGAATTGCAATCGACCAATGAAGAGCTGACCACGCT
>Ga0066903_100006313_pt1 | contig 10504 bp, 9 predicted proteins | sample PanSoiMetaGPlot1_FD_67491 | JGI IMG/M metagenome (GOLD analysis project Ga0066903, IMG submission 67491) | Tropical forest soil microbial communities from Panama analyzed to predict greenhouse gas emissions - Panama Soil - Plot 1 (version 2) | ecosystem: Environmental > Terrestrial > Soil >...
ATGATCACGAGCGCGGTAGTCCTGCCGTCGAGGTCGCGCTCGAGCCATTCGATCGTAGTCAGGTCGAGGTGGTTGGTCGGCTCGTCGAGCAGCAGAATGTCGGGCAAGGGCGCGAGTACGCGCGCGAGCGAGGCGCGGCGTACCTCCCCGCCCGAGAGTGAGACGGGATTCTCCCGGCCGCTGAGGCCGAGCTGCTCGAGTTGATAGCGCGCCACATGCGGGTCGTCGGTCGGCCGCAGGCCGGCCTCCACATAGGCGAGGGTGGTGGCGAAGCCGGAGAGATCTTGCTCCTGCGGCAGATAGCGCACCACCACGCCCGGCTGCACGAACACGGTGCCGCGGTCGGGCCCGACCAGCCCAGCCGCGATCTTGAGCAGGGTGGATTTACCCGAGCCGTTGCGTCCGACCAGGCAGACGCGCTCGCCGGTCGAGACCGCGAGTTCCGCGCCTGTCAGGAGCGACGTGCCGCCAAAGGTCAGCGCGACATCGCGCAGTTGAAGGAGCGGAGGAGCCATGCGCCGCTGTCATGCCCTCAAGTGTGATGCCGTCAAAAGTTAGGCCGTCAAAGCGGGCGGTCGCGCGCGCCCGAGCAATCACGCCGGCGGAACCGGCGCCTTGCGGCGTTTCACCGGACCGTCACAGTGCTTGCAATGGAATGCGGGCGGTGCTTCGCGGGGTTCGACCATCACGGCGTTCGATTCGCCGCAGCGGCCGCATTGGCGCACGAGTTTCGTCGGCAGTTTCACGATCGGCTTGCTGAGGGCGGCCATCGCCAGTTCTCCCTGCGCCCGCAGCTCCGCCTTGGTCATCGGTGGTCCTTTGGGCCGTTGTGCCATGACTGCTCCGCGTTGCCCGAGTCCGATCGGCCTCTGTGTGTGCGCGATCTCGATGCGCGTCAATAGCGCAGACGTCAAGGCAAATGCGTGGTCCGCGCCTGTGATTAACCACCGTCCCGGCCCCAGCGTGCCGCCAGGGCCCGCCGGTCGAGCTTGCCGCGCTCGGTCTTGGGCAGGGATAGACTCACCACGATCTGTTTCGGCGCCTTGAACGACGGCAGCCCCATGCTGCAGTAGCGCATGAGCTCGCCCGTATCGACGATGGCGCCGGGACGCGCCACCACGTAGCTCACCACTTCTTCGCCGTAGACCGCGTCCGGCACTCCGACGGTCGCCACCTCGATGAGCTCCGGTCGCTGCATCAGGAAACTGTCGATCTCGATCGGCGAGATGTTGACGCCGCCACGAATGATCAGCTCCTTCTCGCGGCCGGTGAGCACGAGATGGCCGTCGGCGTCGAGGCACCCGAGATCGCCGGTGCGGATGCGGCCGCGGCTCGTGACCGTCACGCTGCCGTCGTCCGCAAGGTAGCGGTAGTCGTGCGAGGCGAAGCCGCCGATCTCGACCGCCCCGATCTCTTCCGGCGGCAGCCGCCGCCCGCCGGCATCGACGATCGCGAGGTCATGATAGGGAAACGGCCGGCCAACCGTGCCCAGCCGTCGCTGCTCGCCCGGCATCGCCGCGATCCAGCCGGTTTCGCTCGAGCCGTAGCCCTGCGCGATCGGGATGCCGAAACGCGCCTCGAAGCGCCGCCATTCCTCGCCGGTGAGCGGCGCCGAGCTCGAGATGACGAAGCGTAGCGCGGGCAGATTGGTGCGGTGCGCCGCCGCGGTCCCGTTGAGCAGGATGTTGATCGTGGTCGGATTGCCAGCGGCCACGGTCACGCGGTGGTCGGCGACGTGCTGGAAGAACCGGCTCGCCGAAAACCTCTCGGCCATCACCAGCGTCGCGCCGCGGTTCACCGGCACGAGTGCCCCCAGAAGCTGCGCCGACGCCCAGTTGAATGACCGGAAATCGTAGATGCGGTCGTTGGCCGTGATGCCGAAGCCATCTGCGGTCGGATCGATGTTCGCGAGCAGCTCACGATAGTTGAGCACCACGCCCTTTGAACGAGCGCTGGTCCCGGACGTGAACAGGACGACTGCGTCGTCGCCGGCTCGCGCCGTAGTCTGTGCGTCGCTTGGCGCGGCATCCGCGACCTCGGCGTAGAACGTCCCGGCCGCAGGCCGGTGCCAGACCCCGAGCCGCATGCGCGGCGCCGCCACGGCAGTGAGGAGATCGTCGAGGTCAAGTCCGTCCTGGACCAGCACGAACTTTGGCTTGAGCCGGGCGAAAATGTCGTCGAGCTGGTTGCGGTTCATCTCGACGTGGACCGTGCAGATCGTCGCGCCATAGGCCATCACGCCGAAGTAGCAGACGAGGTGCTCGATGGCGTTGTTGGCGAGCAGCGCCACGCGGTCGTTGGCACCGAGGCCGCGCGCGCGCAGCAGCGCGGCGATCCGCCGGGTGAGCTCGCGCAGCTCCCCGTAGCTGACGGTGCGGCCGTCGTCGGCGCAGACGATCCACGGCTTGTGCGGATCGCGCTCCGCGGCGCGTGCGATCCAATCCCGCAACAGCTTTGGACCTGGTTCCGAATGCATGCGTTGGATTGCCGGAGAATTACTTAGTAATATAAGCATTCGAGCTCACGTTCAATCGTGGGCGCCGGAACCGCGGCGTCAAGTTTCGCTTGGTGGCCGCATGGCGTGCGTACTAAAGTTGCCGCGCGGTCGCGCCGGCCCGCGACAGCGCAGAATTCATTCGTCGGCTCAAAGTGTTGGAGGACCCTTGGCAAAGCAGGACGAGCAGCCCGACGGCATGGCGACCCCGCTGGGGGGTGGTGGCGCAGCGGCCGCGCCCGGCATCGGTTCCAACAGCGCGCCGCATCTCGCCTACCACGATCTGCGCAAATGGCTCGAGGAGGCGCAGAAGCTCGGCGAGGTGAAGACCGTCAAGGGCCTCACCTGGCAGAAGGACATCGGCATGGTCTCCGAGCTGGCGTACCACACCGATAACGCGCCGTGCTTCGTGTTCGAGGACGTGCCGGGCACGCTGCCGGGGAGCCGCGTGCTGATCAATTTCTTCGACGGCAAGCGCAAGAACATGACGCTCGGCTTCGCGACCGGCCTAAGCAAGGCCGAGCTGAGCGAGGGCTTCCGCGCTCACTATGCCGCCGACATGAAGCGCATCCCGCCGAAATACGTCGACACCGGCCCGGTGATGCAGAACGTGCTCACCGGCGACAAGATCGACGTCACCAAATTCCCGGCGCCGCAGTGGCACAGCAAGGACGGCGGCCGCTACATCGGCACCGGCTGCTACACCATCATCCGCGATCCTGACGAGGGCTGGATCAATTGCGGCACCTATCGGGTGATGGTCCACGACGCGAAATCGTGCGGCATGTACATTTCACCCGGCAAGCACGGCCGGCAGATGCGCGACAAATACAAGGCACGTGGCCTGCCAATGCCGGTCGCGGTTGTGCTCGGCGGCGACCCGATGAGCTTCCTCATGGGCTGCAGCGAGGTGCCCTACGGCGTCAGCGAGTTCGAGGTGATCGGCGGCATGCGCGGCGCGCCGGTCGAGGTGATCAAGGGCCCGCTCACCGGCTTGCCGATCCCGGCCAATGCTGAAATCGTCATCGAGGGTTTCATCGAGCCCGACAACGAGCGCATTGAGGGCCCGTTCGGCGAGTGGACCGGCTATTATGCGACCGGCGCCGCCAAGGAGCCGGTGCTCGACGTCAAGGCGATCTATCATCGTCACGAGCCGATCCTGCTCGGCTGCGTGCCCGAGCGGCCGCCCGACGAGATCTGCCGCTACCGCGCGATCGTGCGCTCGGCGTTGCTGCGCGAGAACATCGAGAAGGCCGGCGTGCCTGCGGTCACCGCCGCTTGGGCCCACGAAGTGGGCAACGCGCGGCTCTTGCTCGTGGTCGCGGTCAAGCAACGCTATCCCGGCCATGCCAAGCAGGCCGGGCATATCGCCTCGATGTGCCACGTCGGCGCCTATTGCGGCCGCTACACCATCGTGGTCGACGACGACATCGACGTGTCCGACCTCGACGAGGTGATGTGGGCACTGCTCACGCGCTCCGATCCCGCCACCTCGATCGACATCATCCGCAACGCCTGGTCGACGCCGCTTGACCCGCGGATCGAGCCTGCCAAACGGGCGGTCGGCGACTACACGAACAGCCGTGCGGTCATCGACGCCTGCCGGCCGTTCCACTGGCGCGACAAGTTTCCCGAGGTCAACATGCCGACGCCGGAGGAGAAGGCGCTGGCGGTGCGCAAGTTCGGATACCTGTTCGAGCCCTGACGGTGGCGCAAATTCCTCAAGACTCGAGCCCAATCGCGGGAGGCCGCAGGCGGCTTGCGTATTTGTTAATCGGCTTTAGGTTAAGCATAACGGTAAGGATGAACCAAGGATCGCAACCGTGACGCAACGCCTCATCATCGGCATGACCGGATCGACCGGCGCCATCTTCGGTGTCCGGTTCCTGGAGGCGTTGAAGCACGCCGACGTCGAGAGCCATCTGATTATCAGCAAGTGGGCGCAGCGCACAATCGAGCACGAGACCAACTACACGCTCGAGCAGGTGCGGTCGCTGGCAAGCGTCGTGCACAGCCCGGGCGACATGGGCGCGACCATCTCGTCGGGCTCGTTCCTCACCGATGGGATGGTGGTGATCCCGTGCTCGGTGAAGACACTGAGCGGCATCGCCAACGGCTACGGCGAGCACCTCGTGCATCGCGCCGCCGACGTCATCCTCAAGGAGCAGCGCAAGCTGGTGTTGGTGGTGCGCGAGACGCCGCTCTCGGAAGTGCACCTCGAGAACATGCTCAAGCTCGCGCGGATCGGTGTGATGCTGCTGCCGCCGATGCCGGCCTTCTACAATCATCCGCAGACGGTCGACGACATCGTCAACCACATCGTCGCCCGCGTGCTCGATCAGTTCAAGATTCCGGCGCCGTTCCTCAAGCGCTGGGACGGCCACATGCACACCGCCGCCAAGATCGCCGCGGTGCCGCCGGTTGCCCCCGCCGCCAAGAGCGGGACGTAGGCCCCAATCAATTCGCATGTTGCGAATATCTGCGGCCCTTTGCGGCCGCGAGTCCGGCCCGAGCACCGCTCCGTTCCACGAGTCGGGGAAGCGCAACACGCTTGTGCGTGAGATCACCTGAAGCAATGGCCCTCGCCAGAGAGCGGCCGAATTCTCACGACATTCGAACGTTCATCATCAGAACTCCTCATTGCGCGAGCAGCCGAGTGAACTCGCTGGCCGAGGGAAGCACGTCAAGGTCGTACACCGCCGAAATGATCTCCTCTGCTTGATGGATGGACAGTCTGCCAGCCGCACAGCTGTGGAATTTCGCAACGACCTGTTCTTTGCCCATCTTGTTGCAGGCATGTCCGTCGGCGTAGGCGATTTCAGCGCAGGATTCCCGTCCATCTCTTGTCTTGAGCCGCACCGTGCACGGGAAGCCGTTCGGGGCTTTTGCCTTCCAGGACGGATCGCTCCGAATCACGATGCGGTTCATGAGATCGACGACATCAGGCGCGAACCAACGCCCGGTGCCAAATTGGCGAGGGGTCAACTCGCCGTCGAGCAGCGCGACGGCAACCAGATAGTAGAAGCTGTGATCGGCAGTTTCCCGACTCTTTGGCTGGCGTCGCTCCGCATCGCCTGTTTGAGCGAGAGTCATGGGGTGGTCATTCACGATCAGTTCGAGCTCGGCCACGTCCGACACCGTCAGCTTGCGTCCTGCCGTTGCGGCAAGGACGGCTTGGGTCGCGGCCTGCGTCGTATCCATGCCGGGGAATGCCTTGATGGTGACGCCCTCGACCATGTGGCGTGGCCCGAGCGGGGCGTAGAGGGAGTGGAGGCCGTCGTTGCGCTGGAAAACGCCCTTGGCGAAGCCCCGGATGTCTTCGAACACCGTCATCGGGCCGCAGATGTCCAACGCGGCAAGTTGCGCTGCCTGCACGCCTTGTTGCGCCATGAGCGAGCTCGCCAGGAACTTGCTGTGAGAGAGCTGCCCGCGCCGGACAACGCCGAGCGTGGCTGACTGTGCGGCGCTCATGGCGATGGCATGAGCAATCTTGTCTGCATCCAAGCCCAGCAGGCGGGCGGTGACGGCAGGAACCGTCAGACCGAAGGTGGTGGTGTGGTCCCAGGGGAGTGCTGGGGTCAGGAACTTGTAGATGCGGCCATAAAGCTCGTAGCCGATCAGCAGAGCGGTGATGACATCTTGCCCGCTGCGATCGCACCATTCGGCCGCGGCCAAGATCGCCGCCAGATGATCGCTCGGGTGGCCGCCAAGCTTGGCTCCATCGTTGGGATCGAAGGCGAGGTGGTCGTTGAAGTCGATCGCCCGGATCAAGGTGCCGTTGACGAGCGTCGCCATTGCGAGGGGAGCCATTCCGCCGCCGATCAAGGTCGCCTGCGCGGAACCGCCGGTCTCTTTCGAGAGCGTCAGAACACCGCTGACGCAATCCTCTCCGAGCGAGATGTAGGCGCAACCGATCGCGTCAAGAATCGAATGCTTGATGCGTTCGATCGACGCGGGCGCGACCGCAACAGTATCGAAATCGGCAACCCACTGGGCGATGCGCTGGACCGTTGTTCTCACCCGATGACTCCCAGCGATGGCGGACCGCTCTGCAACTCGAGAATCGCGCAAGTGATTGCCGCGCTTCAGAGTGCCCCAACGGCGAGTAAACACCAAGCCAGTATCGGGACGCGCGCTGGCGTTGACCCTCCGTCGGCGGGGTCATAATCTTCTGAAAAAGCAGCGGTCAAGTAGGCAACATGTCTGACGAGCGAATAGCTTATCCCTACCCCTCAACGACGCTCGACGATATCCGCGTAGCCGTCCAACGCCTCGGCCTGCCGTTCGATGACACTCAGCTGACGAGAATTCACAAGGCGGTCCTCAGCATCGAGGAATCGGCGGCCCGGCTGCGACAAGGGCTGCATCGCAACGACGAGCCGGCGTTCGGCGCTTGCCTTCCTACCGGAGAGCCGCCATGAACGGCGGCGTCGATCTCGCGACGCTCACTCTCTCGGACGCGGCCAAGCTGATCAGCTCGCGGAACCTCTCGCCGGTCGAGCTGACGAAAGGCTATCTCGACCGTATCCGCCGCTTTGATCCGGCGATTTCAAGCTTCATTCTCGTCACCGAAGAGATCGCCCTGCAGCAGGCAAGGCGGGCGGAAAACGAGATCGCGAGCGGCGGATACCTTGGCACGCTTCATGGCATCCCCTATGCGTTGAAGGATATTATCGAGACGGCGGGGATCCCGACCACGGCACATTCGCGCGTGCTGAAAGAGTACGTTCCTACATGTAGCGCCGCGGTCGCCCAACGCCTGCACAATGCCGGCGGTATTCTCCTGGGCAAGCTTGCGTGCCTGGAATTCGCGCATGCAAGGCCGACACCCGACCAGGCCTGGCCGCAAGCGCGCAACCCGTGGAACACGGCCCACGGATTTACCGGCGGCTCGAGTACGGGATCAGGCGCCGCCATTGCAGCCAGCCTTGCGCTGGGGACGATCGGTACCGACACAGGTGGCTCGGTTCGCAATCCAGCTGCGCTCTGCGGCATCACGGGATTGATGCCGACCTATGGCCGCGTCAGCCGTCGCGGGGTCATTCCCTATTCGTATTCGTTGGACCACGTCGGTCCCATGGCGTGGACGGCGGAAGATTGCGCTTGGATACTGCAAATGATCGCCGGGTATGATTCGGAGGATCCAGGGAGCGTGGAAAGGCCGGTTCCGGATTTCAGGGCCAAGTTTCGCGATCGACTTGACGGGCTGCGGATTGGCTGGATCCGCCACTTCTACGAGCGTGACGTGATGGCGGACGCTGAGACGCGGGAGGCCATCAATGAAACCGTGCGGACCCTGCGCGATCTCGGCGCGACGGTGGAAGAGGCCAGTGCCCAACCGCTGCAAGCCTATCACGACTGCAAGCTGATCATCTCGGTTGCCGAGTTTTATTCGGTCCATGAGGCCGATTTCATGGCGAACTTTGCTGCTTACGGCGACGACCTCAAATCGAAGGCCGTGCAGGGCGCCTTCGTCCGAGCGGTCGATTACCTGCAGGCGCAGAAGCAGCGCCGCAAGCTCGCTCGGGATATGGTCGGGACCATGGCGCCGTTCGATGTCTTGCTGACGGCCGCCAACTTCCGGCCCGCTCCTCGCATTTCGAATGCACCGCGGGACTACGGGGACTTCTTCCAGACGCCGAACATCACTTCGGTCACAAACGTCACCGGCAACCCGACGATATCCTTGTGCAATGGGTTCAGCTCGAACGGTCTGCCGCTCGCATTCCAATTGATCGGCAGGCCGTTCGACGAAGCGAGCGTGCTGGCCGTGGGGCATGCCTATCAGCAGATAACCCGTTGGCATCGGCGGCGGCCGACATTGGTTGAGACGCTCGCAGCCTAACAGCACCGACAGGGGACCCACGATGCGGATCTTGTTTCTGAACCAGGCCCCTCGGGACCCGAGAACCACCCAGGCCGAGATCAAGGAACTTGAAGATCTCCTGGCGGGTTATGCATCGCCGGGAACCGAGATCGTCTACGACTTTGTCGACGATTTTCCAGGCGCAATGGTCCATGAGATCCAGGGCAAGGCGCAAGCACTCAACGGTCTCCACCACATCCTCGAAGCGCCGGCGGTGATCCAGAAGGTCACCTGGGCTGCCGAGAATGGCTTCGATGCGGTCATTCAAAGCAACACGTTTGATCCGGGCGTGGAGGGGAGCCGTCTGGCGGTTCGCATCCCGGTCATCGGGCTCCTGCGCACGTCGCTCAATGTCGGCGCGACAATGTGCGATCGTATTGGCATCATCGGTCCGCTGAGCAGCGATCTTCCGGGCGCGTGGCGTACGATCTGCGCCTATCACTTGGACCATGTCGTGGTCGGCATGCGCGCCCTGGAGATCTACAGCGCAGGGCTCAAGGCCCGGAAAACCGAGATCTTCGAGAAGACCGTCGAGCTTGTGCGCGAGCTGATCCAGGACAACGGTGCGCAATGCATCATCCCGCTGGGCGGCAAGCTCATCCCCTATGTCGTCGACCCGCTCGAGCTTGAGAAAGCGACCGGCGCTCCCGTATTGAACACGAAGGCCATCGGGATTCAGTTCGCTGAGATGTGCGTGCGGCTCGGCCTGGTTCATAGCCCGCTCAGCTATCCGCCCTGCGCCGCATCCCATCAGCATTTTCTTCAGAAGGCGTACGGCTGAACGTCAGCCCATCGAAGAGGACGCGATGTTCGGCGACCGATTGCGCGTTCCCGTGATTGCGCTGCTCCTGCTGGTCGCATCTGAACCGGCCCGGGCTCAGCCGGCCGAGCGCTTCTATCCCGGCCGTCAGATGGTCCTGATCGTGGGCGGCGCGGCGGGGAGCGGCTACGACATCATCGGCCGCATGGTGGCCAGATACATGGGGCACCACCTGCCGGGAAAGCCAGGCTTTATTGTCCGCAACATGCCGGGCGCGGGTGGCGTCGTCGCGGCCAATCACATGAATTCCGTCGCCGATCGGGATGGCGCGACGATTGCGGTTGTCGGCCGTGAAGCGATCTTCGACGCGCTGTTCTCAGGCGCGCAGTCCAAGGCAAATTACGATTCGCGCCAATTTCTCTGGCTCGGTACACCGAACCAGGAAGTTGGCATGGCCTATGCGATGACGGCGTCCGGCATCAAGACAATCGAGGACGCAAAGAAGCGCGAAGTCGCCGTCGCCGCCGCCGGTGCCACGTCAGGCAGCGCCGTCTTTCCGCGTCTGGTGAATGCCCTGCTCGATACGAAATTCAAGATCATTTCCGGCTATACGGGTTCGATGGATGGTTTGCTCGCTCTGGAGCGTGGTGAGGCCGAAGCTCGCGTCGTATCCGGCTTTGCCGGTCCCGAAGCCAACGCGGTCATGGCATGGGTCGAGCAAGGCAAGACGAAGCTGCTGTTGCAGATCGGAATCAACAAGCATCCCGGTTATCTGACAATTCCGCACATCGTGGACTTGGCGAAATCCGAGGATGATCGCAAATTGATGGAGCTCGTTTTTGTCGGTCAGGCATTGGGTCGCCCATTCTTTGGCCCGCCAGGCATTCCAGCCGACCGCAGTCGCGCTCTTCACCAAGCATTTGCCAGAACCATGGAAGATCCAGGATTCAAATCGGACGCCGACAGGCAAAAAATCGACCTTACGCCCCTGTTGGCGGATGACATGAGCAGGATCGTCACTCAGGCTTACAACACTCCGAAATCGCTCCTCGAAAGAGCGATTAAGATCAGCGCAGCGGCTCAATAGTAAAGCGCTTGGGCAAAACCCAGGAGACTGGTGTATCAGACTGCCGGTTTCGCGGTCTCCGCTAAGGCGTCGAGGTCAGCATGAGGGCAAGATCGGCGGCACGCAGCTCGGTTATCCGCCCGCTTACTTTTCCCCGTATGTCGACCTTGAAATATCCGGCACCGGGAGGCCGTCGTCGATCGCCTTGCAGCGGATGTCCTCCGCCTTCGCCTTGGCTTCCGCCGCTTCCAGCACCTCGATGATGAAATCGCGTGGGATGAAGCAGACGCCGGTGTCGTCGGCCACCACGAGGTCGCC
>Ga0066903_100006314_pt1 | contig 10503 bp, 8 predicted proteins | sample PanSoiMetaGPlot1_FD_67491 | JGI IMG/M metagenome (GOLD analysis project Ga0066903, IMG submission 67491) | Tropical forest soil microbial communities from Panama analyzed to predict greenhouse gas emissions - Panama Soil - Plot 1 (version 2) | ecosystem: Environmental > Terrestrial > Soil >...
GGCAAAGTCTGCGGCGGTCTCGGCATTACGCTCTCGGTGCTCTTTTCCGAGACGCAGACGCCCGTCAGTCCGCTTTCCCGTCGCCAAGACCAACCGACCTGGCGTGATCCTGCGACCCGTTACCTGCGCCGCGGCGTGTCTCCGGCAGGGACCCGCTCGTCGGTCGATATCGTCGAGGTTGAGATTCCGCCCGGCGGCAGCGTCGCTTTCGATAGCCTGCAGCTTGCCGACAGCGACCAACACGTCTGGGTGCTCGAGGGCACGCTGGAATTGGCGCTCGGCGACGAGGTTTTCCGGCTCGAGGTCGGTGATTGCCTGATGATGCACTTCGACCGGCCCGTCGTGTTCCGAAACCCAACGGAGCATCAGATTCGTTACGCGGTAATCATCGGTCATGGAGCCGCACGGGCATGACAGGGCCTGCCTTGACATTGATTCGTGTCCTGAATGCCGGCGAGGCCGAAGCGCGTCTTGACGAGCTATCAGACATCCTGGTCGAGGCGGTCGCGCTCGGCGCCTCGGTCAACTTCATGGCGGGATTCTCACGCGAGGAGGGACGAGTTTTCTGGCGCAAGCAGCTTCCCGGCCTCGCCAATGGCGAGAGGCAGCTCTTCGTTGGCGACGATGGGGAGCGGCTCGTCGCGACGGTCATGCTGACGTTCGCCCATCAGCCCAACGCGCCGCACCGCGCCGAGATCAGCAAGATGCTGGTGCTTTCCCACGCGCGCCGCCAAGGCCTCGGCCGCCGCCTTCTCATGAGAGTCGAGCAGACGGCCCGCGAGGCCGGCCGCACGCTATTGATGCTCGATACCGAGAGCGGCAGCGCCGGCGACATGCTCTACCGAAGTTGCGGCTGGACTGAGATTGGCAGGGTCCCGGGCCACGCTTTCAGGCCAGACGGGCGGCTCGCCGAGACCACGTTGTTCTACAAGCAACTTGCCTCATAACAAGCGTGACGGGGATGCTTCGCGCCGATCTCGAGGCTGCGGCCGCGCATTTCTCTTACCCCTGGACCGTGCCGGTTGCGGGTGGGGCCAGCGTCCGATCGCTGTCGTCCTTGAGCGCGATACCGGTGAGCTGTCGCCTGAAGGCCTCGCGCAGCAACCAGGTGACCTTGACGGCGGCAGCCTCTGGGGCGAGGCCCTCTTGTCGGATGTTGGACACGCAATTGCGTTCGGCGTCGGTGCGGCCAATCTTCGGCGCGAAGGTCAGATAGACGCCGAGACTATCCGGAGAGGACAGGCCAGGCCGTTCGCCCACCAGCACCGCGACCGCGCGCGCCGTGAGCAGCGCGCCGATCTCATCACCAAGAGCAACGCGGGCCTCGCGCGCCAGCACGATCGGTGCAGCGCGCCAACCCGCCTGTACGGTCAGCGGCCGCAACGCAGCAATCAGCGGGACGGCTTGGGCGTGAACCGCCGCCGCCGAAAGCCCGTCGGCGACCACCAAGACGAGGTCGACCTCGGGCCCGGTCCGCGCTTCGAGCATGGCTCGGCTTGCAGACGACAGCCGCCGGCCGAGGTCCGGACGGCGCAGGTAGATCTCGCGCGAGGCGGCAGCGCTGCCGACCGTGAGGGTCTCAAATCCCGCGGCGCGGATCGCCGCTTGGATCCGCTCGACGTCGAAGCCCGTGTGAACCGCATCGCGTGCCCGGGCATGCGCCAGAGCGAATTTGAGGACTTCGCGAGTCGGCAAAGCAAATCCGGTGTGCCCCAATGCGATGCGCGCCGGGGTCAATCGCGCAAGGTGCGACCAGGGATCGTCGATTACGGATGCTCTGGGCGCCGTACTCATGCGCACAGATCCTTGGCGGCGGAAAGCAGCGGATGACCCGCGTTCCGGGGCGCCAGGCGTCCGCTGGCGTCGACGATGCCCATGCGCCTTAACCAGGTCTCGAATTCGGGGGCACGCTTTAGGCCGAACAGTCCGCGGACATAGAGCTGGTCGTGGAACGACGTCGACTGATAGTTGAGCATCACATCGTCGGCGCCGGGCACCCCCATGATGTAGTTGACGCCCGCCGCCGCCAGCAGCGTCAACAATGTGTCGACGTCATCTTGATCGGCTTCGGCGTGATTGGTGTAGCAGATGTCGCAACCCAGCGGCACCCCCATCAGCTTGCCGCAGAAATGATCTTCGAGCCCAGCGCGAATGATTTGTTTGCCGTCGTAGAGATATTCCGGCCCAATAAAGCCGACGACGGTATTGACGAGCAACGGCTCGAATGCGCGGCAGACCGCGTAGGCACGCGCCTCGCAGGTCTGTTGGTCGATACCGTGATGCGCCTGGGCGGAGAGCGCGGAACCCTGCCCGGTCTCGAAATACATCACGTTTTTGCCGAGCGTGCCCCGATGCAGCGAGCGCGCCGCATCGAGTCCCTCGCGCAGCAAGGCAAGATCGATCCCGAAGCCGCCATTCGCGGACTGGGTTCCGGCAACCGACTGGAACATCAGATCGATCGGCACGCCGCGATTGATGAGCTCGATTGCAGTCGTCACATGGGTGAGCACGCACCCTTGTGTGGGAATCTCAAAGCGGGCGATGATCTCATCGACGAGCGCCGCCAAGGCGGCAATGACGCTCGGGGCATCCGACGCCGGGTTGATCCCGATCACCGCGTCACCACACCCATAGAGCAGTCCGTCGAGGATCGCGGCGGCAATTCCCGCCCGGTCATCGATCGGATGATTGGGTTGGAGCCGCACCGCCATCGTGCCCGGCAGGCCAATAGTGTTGCGGAACCGGGTCACCACCGAACATTTTTTGGCGACCGCAATAAGATCCTGGTTACGCATGATTTTGGAGACCGCCGCCGCCATTTCCGGGGTGATGGCTGGCGCGATGCGCGCGAGCACGTCGCCTTCGGCGTTTGCCGAGAGCAGGAAATCGCGTAGCGAACCGACGGTGAGGTGGGCGATGGGGGCGAACGCCTGGGCGTCGTGGGTATCGATGACTAGTCGGGTGACTTCGTCGTCTTCGTAAGGAACAAGCGCGTGGGTCAGAAAGGTGTTGAGCGGCAGATCGGCTAGGCACAGCTTGGCGGCAACGTTTTCTTCCGCGCAGCTCGCTGCGATCCCGGCTAACATGTCACCGGAACGAATGGGACTGGCTTTCGCCATCAGATCCTTGAGATCCTGGAACACGTAGCGCTGCGAACCGATGACTTGATGGTACGCCATCTCGTCCTCAGAGTTGGGTTGCGGCGCCGATCAGCATGAGAGCGAGCCCGCTCGCCGTTCCAAGGCGATGTCGGCGAGGATCGCCCTGAGCCGCTGCGGCGTCACGGGCAACCGGGTCACGGCTCCGGGTCGTCCAATGGCGTCATCAATGGCGGCGGCGATCGCCGCCCCCACCGCGTTGGCGCCGCCCTCACCGGCGCCTTTCAACCCCAGCGGATTGAGCGGGCTCGGCGCGTCCTGGGTGATGACGACCTCGAGCATAGGCACCTCGTGCGCCGTTGGCATCAAATAATCCGCCAACGTGACCGTGACCGGCTGGCCGCGCTCGTCATAGCAGAATTCCTCAAGGAGCGCGCCGCCCAGTCCTTGAGCGAAGCCGCCGGCAAGCTGGCCTTCGACAAGCCGGGGATTGACCGCCCGGCCAACGTCGTAGGCCAAGAGAAAGCGCTCGAGGGTGACCTCACCGGTTTCGGCATCGACGCGCAGAACCGCGATATGGACGCCGTACGGGTAGGTCATGTGATCGGTATTGAACGACGCGCGCGCACACAGCCCCTCGGGAAAGCCGAGCGAGGGACCGCTCGCCATGAGGGCACCGGCAAGGGCGCCGAGCCGCATGGTTGGCCCCGCCGCGGTGGTGGAAACGATGACGCCGTCAACGAGATCAAGCGTTGCGAGCGGCTGCTGCATGAGCGCCGCGGCCGCTTGCCGTGCGGTGGCGCGCAGTTTCTCGGCTGCAAGCCTGGTCGCCTCCCCGGTCATCACGGTGGCCCGCGAGGCGAATGCACCAAGACCGCGTGCGATCCGCGCCGTTTGGCCGTGGATCACCCGGATGGCGTGGTAGTCGACCCCCAAGGTTTCCCCGCAAATCTGCGCGATGACGGTTTCGATCCCTTGACCGAGGGATGCGGCCCCGGTGACGACTTCGACGTCGCCTTGCGGGTCAACGCTGATCTCGACGTCCTCGAATGGCCCAAGCCCGCTCTTTTCCACAAACATCGCCACGCCGGCACCAACCATCTCGCCCGCAGCCCGGCGGGCTGCGAGCTCGGCGTTGAGCCTCTCCCATCCGATGCGCTCAAGCGCCGTGTCGAGCAGACCAGCATAGTCGCCCGAATCCAGCACGACGTGCGTTCCCAAGACGTCGAGCGGGCGCGCATAGGGCATTTCGCTGCGCGCGATTAAATTGCGGCGGCGGACTTCGAGGCGATCGATACCGATCCGATGCGCGATGGCGTCAAGCAGACGCTCGCGCACGAACGTGGTCTCAAAGCGCCCGGGCGCGCGGTAGGTGCCGGCCGGGGTTTTGTTGGTGAGCCGAATATGAGCTTCGACCCGATAGGCCGGCACCCGATAGGGACCGCCGAGCATGGCGGCGGCGAGATCCGGGACGGTCGCCCCGTGGGTGCGCATATAGGCCCCTTGATCATGGAAGAACTCATCCTCGATCGCGAGAATTCGGCCGTTGCCATCGATCGCGGCGCGAACATAATGATGTTGCTCGCGCGAATGGTTGGCGGCGATCAGATGCTCGTGGCGGTCCTCAATCCACTTTACCGGCCGACGTAGCCGCAAGGCGGCGGCACACACCAGCACGTCCTCCGGATATAACTCCCCGCGCACGCCGAAGCCGCCGCCGACATGGCCCTGGTAAAGCTGCACGGAGGCTGGATCGCGGCCGAGCATGCGAGCGATCTGATCGCGATTCCAGTGTGGGACCTTGGCCGCCCCATAAAGCTCCAACATGTCGCGAGGCGCATCGTAGCGGGCGATGGCACCTCTGGTCTCAATCGGCACGGCCGAATGCCGTCCGATTGCAAGATCGACGCGGACAATCGCGTGCGCGGCTGCAAAAGCGGCCTCGATGTCGCCGTAGCCCTTGCGCAGGCAGGTCGCCTCGGTCGAGAGACCAGGCAGAAACTCGCGCGGCTCGGCCTCCGCGGCGAGGACAACCGGCAGATCCTCGACCTCGACCGTGATCAAGTCGGCGGCGTCCTCGGCCAGATAAGCATCCTCGGCAAACACCACGGCGACCGGTTCGCCGACATAGCGCACTTCTTTGCTCGCCAACACCGATTGGCGATAGACCTCGAGCCCCGGGATGCGGGTGAGCCGAATATCGATCGGCGGAATGCCGCGGGTGTCGGCCGCCGTCCACACAGCATGGACGCCTTCGAGCGCGCAGGCGGCGCTGACGTCAATGCTCAACAGTTTGGCGTGCGCGCAGGTCGAGCGCACGACGCGCATCACCAGCTGTCCGGCAAATGACACGTCTGCGGCGAACCGGCCGCGCCCGAGCAGCAGCGGCCGATCTTCAAGGCGCTCGAGCGAGCGACCGATCAGACGATGGCGGGCAACGGACATTGGCTCATCACGCAGTTGCGCCCCGCATCTCGGCTGCGGCGGCGCGGACGGCTTTGATGATGTTCTGATAACCCGTGCAGCGGCAGAGGTTGGATGACAAGATATCGACCAGGGCGTCGATTTCGATGTCGGGTTCGCGCTCGAGCACGCCGACGACGAGCATCAAAAAGCCCGGCGTGCAGAAGCCGCATTGCAGGCCATGGTGTGTCATGAAGGCGCGCTGCAGGGGATGGAGCACGTCGCCTTGGGCGAGCCCTTCCACAGTACGGATCGAACGTCCGGCCGCCTGAACGGCAAACATCAAGCAGGAGCGGACCGGCTCGCCGTCAACGATGACCGTGCAGGCGCCGCACACGCCGTGCTCGCAGCCGACGTGCGTGCCGGTTTGACCGCAATCCTCGCGGATGGCGTCGGCGAGCGTGCGCCGCGGCTCGACACAGATCGGATAATCGCGTCCATTGATGGTGAGCGAAAGGGCGATGCGGTTCGTCATGGACGCCCCTTCAGGGCGGTGCGCAACGCGGCGCGAATGCGCTGCGGGGTCGCAGGCACTTCGCCGATCGACACCCCGAACGGGCAGAGCGCATCGTTGATGGCGTTGAGGATGGCGGCCGGGGCGCCGATCGTACCGCCCTCGCCTAGCCCCTTGGCCCCCGTCAGCGTGGCCGGGCTCAGGGTCTCGAGGTGATGGAGCTCGATCGGTGGCAGGTCGCGCGCGGTGGGCGGCAGGTAGTCGGCGAGCGTGCCCGTCAGGATATTGCCGGCTTCGTCATAGACGATTTCTTCGAATAGGGCGTTGGCGATGCCCTGTGCGACGCCGCCGTGGATCTGCCCATCGACAATCATCGGATTGATGAGACGGCCGGCATCCTCGGCCACCAGGAATTTTTCCACCCGTACGGCGCCAGTTTCCGGATCAAGCTCAACGATCGCCGCGTGGCAAGCATTCGAGAACGTGCCTTCGGGATCGTAGGTCGCATTCTCAGTCAACCCAGGTTCGATGTCCCCGCCGAATTGTGGGATCCGGTGATAGGCGGCGCGCGCCAAATTTGCGATGGGCACCGACCGGTCGGTGCCGGCGACTCGGGCGATGCCATCCTCGAGAACAATGTCATCGGCCGCGGTCTCCAGAAGGTGGCTCGCGATCCTCGTGAGCTTGAGCCGCACCTTGCGGGCCGCCAGCGTACAGGCGCCGCCGGCGATGACGAGCGAACGGCTGGCAAACGTGCCCCACCCGTACGGGGTGCGGTCGGTATCGCCGTGCACGATGCTGATCGCCTCAGGCGCAACCCCGACCTCATCGGCGATGATCTGGGCGAGCGTGGTCCGCAAACCTTGACCGTGCGGGCTCGCGCCGATCCGCGCCTCAACAAAGCCCGAGGGATCCATACTGACCACCACGGTTTCCCATCCGGGCGTGATTTCCATGCCCCGGGCCGCAAACGCCGGTGTCCCATATCCGGTTCGCTCCGAGAAGGTCGCCAATCCCAGCCCGAGAAACTGCCCGCGCGCGCGTGCGGCGCGCTGGCGCGCACGAAAGGCGGCAACATCGATTGCACTGGCGGCAAGCTGCAGCGTTTCGCGATAGCTTGCAGCGTCGAACACCAATCCGGTCACCGACCGATGGGGAAAACGGTCGATGAGATTGCGGTGGCGAATCTCGGCGGGCTCGAGCCCGAACTGGGTAGCGGCTTCGTCCATCAACCGCTCGATGGCGAGCGTGATCACCGGGCGCGAGACCCCGCGATACGGCGCCGCCGGACAGGTATGTGTGAGCACCCCGCGCGCCCGGCACCGATAGGCGCGGATCCCGTAGGGGCCGGGCAACTCGGCCATCGCCATCAAGGGCTCCACCCCCCCGGTGGTGGGAAAGCACGAATAGGCACCGAGATTGGCGACAACGTCCGCGGCGAGCGCCAACAGTTTGCCGCGCGCATCGAAGTCGCCCTCAAGACAGATCATCTGGTCGCGGCTATGGAAGGCAGCAATGAGGTTTTCGCGCCGATCCTCCGTCCAGGCCACTGAGCTGCGCAGCTTGCGGGCGAGCCAAACCAACACGACGTATTCGGGGGGAAGCGACATCTTTTGACCAAAGCCGCCGCCCACGTCGGGCGCGATGACGCGCAACTGCGACTCTGGCATGCCGAGGAGATCGGCAATCGCCGTGCGCAGCAGATGCGGCATCTGGGTTGCGCAGGTCAGCGTGATGCGATCGGTGACCGGATCATAGGCCGCATGCGCGCATCGGGTCTCGAGCGGGGTCGCGTTTTGGCGCCGTGAGCGGATCTCGACCCGTACGCGGCGGTGCGCGGCGAGACGTTCGTGGTCAAATCCCGGCGTTTCGATGAAGGCGTTAACGAGAACATTTTCGGCCACGCCGGAATGCACGCGGGGGGCGCCTGCGGCCAGCGCGTCGCGGGCATCGATCACTGCGGGCGTCGGCGCAATCTCGACCTCTACCCGGTCGGCGAGATCTTCGGCAGCCGCGGCGCTCGCGGCCACCACTGCTGCGATCGGTTCTCCGACGAAACGCACCACCTCGGAAGCCAACACCGTTTGGTCAACCGGCCGGTACTCGAAGGCATGCAGCATCGGCCGGATCGGTTTGACGTCCACGAGGTCCGCTGCGGTGACAACGAGGGCGTGCGGGAGCCCCGTGAGGCGATCAATGCGTCCCGCTGCCACTGGGCTGCGCACGAAACGCAGCCAATGGGCGGCTCCAAGGTCGCCGCTGAACCGACCGCGACCCGTGACGAGTGCAGGGTCCTCGAGCCGACGGATCGAACGGCCAACCCACCCGGCGCGCAGATTGGACACGCTCATGCGAGCGCGCGCTCCAGCGCCCGGCGCGCCACCACGCGCGCCAGGTCGCGCCGATAGTCCGCACTGGACTGGAGGTCCTCCAGCGGTTCGATCGTGGCGGCGACAGCATCAGCCGCTTGGCGGAAGACCGTGGCGTCCGGTGCGCGGCCCTCGAGCAGGGATTCGGCTGCGGCACTGCGGCGGGGTCGGTCCTCGACGCCGCCCAGACCCAGGCGCGGCGCCACCATCACGCCTTGCTCGAGCTGAAACGTGGCGAGCGCCATGGCGATGGCGTAGTCGCCGGCGCGGCGGCTGAATTCGTAGAACCCAAATCGGGTGGCCGGCGCCAGCGTCGGCAAGTGTGCCTGGGTGAGAATTTCATCGGGCTCGAGCGCGGTCGTCATGATGCCCTGGAAATGCTCATCGGCAGCGATGAGGCGCGTGCCTCGAACGCTCTCGGCCACGATCGTGGCCCCGAGCGTGACGGCCACTAGACACCATTCCGACGCGGGATCGGCATGCGCGAGACTCCCGCAAAACGTGCCGCGCGTCCGGATCGGATAGTGCGCGATGTGACCCACGACCGCCGATAGCAGCGCCCCTAACGGGGCATCGGTAACCGGGCGGTGAAAGGCGGCGTGGCGAACGCAGGCCCCGATCGCAAGCCTCTCAGCAGCCACCGTCAGTCGGTTCAGACCCATGACCGCATTGATGTCAACGAGATGCGCCGGCCGCGCCAGCCGAAACGCCATACTGGGCACGAGACTTTGGCCGCCGGCAAGCACGCGTCCATCGGCGGGTGCGACCTCGGCCAGCGTTGCGATCGCCTCCTTGAGTTCGGTTGGCGCGTGATACACGAAAGGCGCGGGCTTCATCGACCGCGGCGCTCCCCCGGATGGCGAGGAAAAATCGCCTGTATGCTAAAGATTTCGGCAGGCCCAAGTCAACGCGCCGCCCCGCTTCGCCGGCTCGCCGCGGTCACCGCAAGGCTTGAGCCGGAAGTGCCACTGCCCCTCAAATGCCGAGTTCCCAATGTTTGCACCGCGCGCCCGCAACGCCCGGACCGCTTCCCAATCGCTCGCAATCATTCGGCCTCTTGCCGCACGTCTCGGGCGACCGCCGCGAGACCCGCGAGCGCGAACTCGACCATGTGGCGAACCAGCGCGGGAGCATCGCGTCGCCCGAGGTCCACGTTGGGGAACACGCGTTTGAGCATCAGACGATCGCTAATGAGCAACATCAGACGCGGTGCCATAATGCTCAGACAACCGCGGGCAACCGCCGGGTGATCGTCCGGAAGCCCCATGAGTTCGCCCACAATGGACATCAGGATACGGGCCTTGGGAATGCCTTGACGCTCTCGCGGCTCGTCGAGAGCGGGCGACGGCGCTACAAGTTCGCGGCCGATCACGCCTAAGACCCATGAGGAGGACACCGGCCCCGTGAGCTTGTCGACCGCAATCATTCGGCCTCTTGCCGCACGTCTCGGGCGACCGCCGCGAGACCCGCGAGCGCGAACTCGACCATGTGGCGAACCAGCGCGGGAGCATCGCGACGCCCGAGGTCTACGTTGGGGAACACGCGTTTGAGCATCAGATGATCACTAATAAGCAACATCAGACACGGTGCCATAATGCTCAGACAACCGCGGGCAACCGCCGGGTGATCGTCCGGAAGCCCCATGAGTTCGCCCACAATGGACATCAGGATACGGGCCTTGGGAATGCCTTGACGCTCTCGCAGTTCGTCGAGAGCGGGCGACGGCGCTACAAGTTCGCGGCCGATCACGCCTAAGACCCATGAGGAGGACACCGGCCCCGTGAGCTTGTCGACCGCAAGCTCGATAATTGCCCGCAGCTTGTCCTTGGCGTCGCTCGCCGCAGCAACGGCCGATGACAGGCTCTGAAGCGACACCAGACGGTTATTGGCCTCCTCAAGCACAGCCGCGTAGAGACCGTCCATCCCTCCAAAATAATAGTTGATGGCCGCCGAGTTCGTGCCCGCGAGTTCGCAAATCTCTTTTCCGGTCGCCCTATCAAAGCCTTTTTGAGCGAACAGATGACCTGCAGCTTCGAGTAATTGAGCGCGAGTGTTCTGGCGATCCTCGCCGCGCCGGCGCTGCAAAGCCGCAACGGCACGCGCCGTCTGAATCATGGGG
>Ga0066903_100006315_pt1 | contig 10503 bp, 9 predicted proteins | sample PanSoiMetaGPlot1_FD_67491 | JGI IMG/M metagenome (GOLD analysis project Ga0066903, IMG submission 67491) | Tropical forest soil microbial communities from Panama analyzed to predict greenhouse gas emissions - Panama Soil - Plot 1 (version 2) | ecosystem: Environmental > Terrestrial > Soil >...
GTGAATGAAAACGGCGAGATCGATCTGGAAAGCGTATCGCGCTTCACCGTTATCGATCCTGAGTTTTTGCCGCCCAACGCCCAGAGGTTTTTTGAACTGACTGCCAAAGGCCAGAGCAGGAGTAAATACTAAGTAGGATTCTGGTGGCCGATCAGAGAAGGTCACCAAGACCCAGAAAAAAGCGAAAACCCCGGTGAGCCGGCTCGCCGGGGTTTTTAGCAACACTGCGGAGCAGATCTGACAACGAGCGAAAACGCGCTCTCTTATATATAGCTAACTATATAGCTAACGAATGGCGCGTGGAGCCGACTCCCGCCCGTCCCTAGAGCAATCGCTCCCGTTTTCCAATCGCTTAAACTCGTGCCCGTAATGCAGGATCAACGTCTTTCTGTTTTCCAAGGGATTCGTCTCCAATTTGTCCGGCACTTTGCCGAACGCATATTCCATGAAAGCTTTTTGCAGGATCGGTTCCTTCGATTCTGCCCAGCTCCGTAAAATCGCTTCGGCAAGCGTTATCCTGGCGCCCCGACTTCTCGTGACCGCTTCCGCCGCGATGGCCTGCCCCAGTTTCCGCAGTTCATAAAAGCTACGTGGTCGCCCTTTGCGGTTGATTCGCGGATCGCCTTTGACGAATGGCTTTAGTCCGTGTTTTTGTGTTTCCATATTTGCTTCTTTTCTTATTCGTTAGGCGCTTTTCTTCCAAGCGCAGCTTCCACTTCACTCAGCGAATAACGAATGACACGCGGGTTGACCCGCCAGAAAGGCACCCGGCCTGAGGCACGCCAGTTGGCAATCGTTCTGGTAGTTACCTTGAAGTAATCGGCCAATTGTTTCGTGCCAATCAACCATTCCTTACTGCCCATTGGATGGTCCGCGAAATAAAAGTCCGGCGTCTTCATAGGCCGCCCAAGTTTGGCTCGTCACCCACGCCGTTCCGCATTGCTCCGCGAAAATTATTCATCGTTTGGCAACCAGACGGCAACACGACAAAGCTTACCAGACAAAACTACGGCTTTGCAGGCCAAGGCCTTCAAAATCCTTCAACATTTTTTGCCTTAATTGACTAATATGGCGCTGTAATGAAGGGATTTTCCTCATTTCAGACCAATCAAGTACTAGTACCAATCGTTAAGGATTTTAAGGAGTGCTGCAACGACGAGCCCCCTACGGAAGGTCCGACGCCCCCTCCCGAACCGCCGCCATCTTTTTTCGATATACCTTTAGTCAGTCCATAACGCGAGGCGGGTCACAATAGCGTCAGCGGCGGCCTCCGCCTTGGTTTCTAGCGGAAAGATTTCGGACAAATTCGGACACCGAAGCTGCGTAATTCTGCGCGATTTGTGCAAATGCCCGATTTGCGATTTTGGCATTAACGCGCAGACTTGCACGGATTTGCGGCAGGATTGCACAGAATCACGAAATGTGAAAAGTGGTTTCGATTCCCGTTGCCCGCTTTTTGCTACAAAGGGTCGACTACACACACGCGCCAATGTGACCCAGGAACGATGGAGAAGTGGCAAACAAGGAGGCAAAGTGACCAGCAAGTTAGCGGAGAATGACGGATTTGCGAAAAATCGCAGTAATACTGAGTTTCCCTCAGAACTGGGGCCTTTTTCCTTGACTTCCAGAGGAAGCGTCAAGCAGACTTCCCGCACCAAGGAAACGCTTATGCGCACCTTTCGTCTTTGTCCGGCTATCGCCGTCGCCATTGTCGCGGTCGGCACTTTCACCGCCGGAGCGGCACCATATCCGGACACTCTGCCTGGAGGCGCCATTAACGTCGGCTCGGCCGACTACTTCACTGTCCTAACCAAGAGCGAAGCGGGTTTCACCGATAATACCGTCACCGGCTCCTCCTTTGTCATCGGAAATTACGGCGTCGGCGGACGGGGAAATCTGACGTTGACGGGGAATGGGCACATCGATGGCAGGGTCGTTATGCACGGCGGCGGTCACCCTACGTTAACTGGAAACGCAAAAATTAACGGCACCGTTTCAAATAACGACTCGCAGCTCAATCAAGCGCTGTCAGATGCTCAGATGCTTTCCGATGCCGCAGCAATGGAAGCGGTCACGCCGGCCTACGCTTCTTTGACAAACGTTTCGCTTAATGGCGGCGCCTCAATGACTATCACCGGCGCTCCCGGCCAGAAAGTTGTGCTCAGTCTGCAGAATTTCTCTTTGAGCGGCAAGTCTACCTTTACTTTGCAGGGAACTGCGACGACCAGCTTTATCATCAACGTTGCCAAGAATTTTTCGCTGACCGGTAATTCCCAAATCCTGCTTGCCGGTGTCCCGCCGCAGAACGTCCTTTTCAACATCCTCGGCAAGGGAAAGGACGTTTCGTTGACCGGACATTCGTCATTGTCCGGAATAGTCTTGGCATTGAATCGAAAAGTCGATTTGACCGGAGGCTCGCAGGTTAAGGGCAAAGTCATTGCTGATCAGGTCGAGCTCACTGGCGGCAGCAGCGTCGTGACCCCGACGACAAACCGATAACCGAAACCGTTTTTTCTGAAAGCCGTTGCGATGTTTACCGCAACGGCTTTTCTTTTGCGCTCCCGCTTTCCGAAGCGAACGAAGAAGACCAAACCTTAAGCGCGCCAACTAGTTTGTGAAGGCAACGGACATTCTCAGCCGCGGTTCGATCGCTCTTTGCGGAGTTCTGTTTGCAGCAGCCTTTGCTGTGATTCAGCTGCTGATTGGCGGCACGCGGTTACTTTTCAGTCTTCCCACTTACGGACTGCTGGCCGCGATGTCGATCCTCGCGTTGCTGGCGATCGCACGGCCGAAACCCCAGCCAAGTCAAATCTGCTTGTTGAACTCGGCAATTTTCTTCGGCTATGTCCTGATTCGCGCGATCGTTTCTCCGGTCGACTATTTGGCGCGCCCTGACATTTACTCAGTGTTGGGATGTCTTCTGGTTTATTTGTTTGTTGCCTGCATTTTCACTGACGCGAGGCTACGAAGTTGGTTCTTGTTTTTTCTGTTAGCGGTTGCTGTCGCGCACGTTTGCGTTGGTGCGCTTCAATTTCGGGACGGCAATAATTTCATGCCGATTCCGTTTTTGCAGCGGTTTGATTATGGGCGAAGGGCTAGCGGATTCTATATTTGCCCAAACCACTTGGCGGGACTTCTCGAAGTTCTGGGGATCTTTGGATTGAGCATCGTTTGTTGGGGGCGCTGGCCGGTTTGGGGAAAATTACTCGTTCTCTATGCAACAAGCGCTTGTTATCTCGGGGTGCTGCTCAGCGCCAGTCGCGGCGCATTTATCAGCTGCGCCGCCAGCTTCGTCGTGTTTGTTGTCTTGAGCCTGTGGGCCCTTCGGCGAACAAGCAAACAATTATTCCTTAAAATTGCCGGTATCGCCGCTGTAGCGATAACCCTGATTTTCATTATCGGAGACGTTTATAGCAACAAGTTGCTGTATTTGAACGACCGCATCTGGACAGCCAACGGGGAAGCAAACGATAACCGGATCGATCTCTGGAAGGCCGCCGTGCAGCAATTCAAGCTCGAACCATTCGTCGGCACCGGCAGCGGCACCTATCTTTATTATGGGCGTCAATTCCGCAGTGAGCGGATGCCGAGCGATCCCGTGGTCGTACATAACGATTACCTGCATCTCTTAGCCGAATATGGAATCGCCGGGGCCGCGGGTTTCCTGTTTTTCTTTGCTGCCCATCTGATCAACGGATGGAAAAATTATCAGCGACTCGGCCCGAAGCGAATCGCAGTTTCGAGCCGGGTAATGAGCAACAGTCTTGCTCTCCAAATCGGTGCCCTCTCGGCGATGGCGGCTTACGTAATTCATTCCGCGCTCGATTTTAATCTCCACATTCCCGCAAACGCGCTCTTGCTCGCATTTGTTTTCGGGTTGTTGGCGAATCCGGGAGTTTCACGCGAAAGCCAAGCGCCTGTCCTAACGAAATCTTTGATCGGTTGGCGGATCGCGCTCGCCGCGTTGGGAGCAATCACCTTGATTCAGTGCGTTCGTTTGTTGCCGGCAGAATACTTTGCTGAGCGCGCCCGTGTTGCGCTGCGCGACAATGATCCGACAACCTCGGCTTCGTTTGGGGTTCGTGCGTTGGCCACGGAACAAAAAAATCCCAACATCTATTATTATCTTGGGCGGGCGGGAATGCTCGAAGGCAACGCCGCCGCCGATCCCGCCAAACGCGCGTTCTTATTCCAGGTCGCCACCGTTGCGTTTGAAAAAGGTTGGGCGCTCGCTCGCCAGGACGACACTTTTCCAATTGAGCTCGCGTCAATTTACGACGCGCTGGAACGTTTCCCGGAAGCCGAATGGATGTACGATGAGGCCATTCGGCTGAATCCAAAATCGGGTACAACCCGCGAGCATTATCAGGCGCACCTGGAAAAATGGCGCCAGGCCTGGACCGCGCCTGAAAATATCGAGCAAAGATAGTGCGCCTGCCGGACGCGGTGTTGTTTGTTACAGTTGAGTTACAGTTGAAACAAATCCGTTGTTCGGGGTTCTTACGATGTATTAACCTGTAAACGTTGGCACCAGTTGGTTGGGCACTTGCTTTATCTCAGGGGCACCGGCAGCAGCCTTATGACAAGATCGACAATTCGCGCTTTTCTGATCGCCGTCGCTGCGCTTTGTTTTCTTCAATCACGATCGACGGCCACGGCCCAGGAAGCCATGTCGACGACGACAACTTCCTCAGAAAGTACGGCCACGTCTTCGACCAACACGACTAGTTCGACGGAATCGGGTGCGGAATTGTCGGCTCCTGCAAATGCCCCAAGCGGCGCAGTCACCGGTTCCGGAACCAGCACACCCGAAATCCAACGAAATCCATCCAGCGCTGGAGTTTTCTCACCGACGCCCCTGCAAATTTACGCCACCCTTTCCGGAGGTTACGACGACAACGTCAGTAACACGAAGACCGATAAGCAATCGTCGGGCTTCACAAACGCCAACGCCATTCTTGATTACACGTTTGGCGATCCGCGCCTGCAACTGGATCTGAATGCCGGCGCCGCCGGCACCTACTACTTCTCGCACGTCAGCAATCAGAATTACGACATCGATTTCAAAGGCGCGCTCGGGATTACTTACAAGGCCACGCCACGGCTCGCCTTGGGCGGCACACTCCTGGTGGATTATCTGACAGAACCGTCGTTCGAATACGCGGGTGGTCTCAACTCGCGCAACGGCAACTATCTTTACACGACGGACAAAGGTTTCCTCCATTACACCTTGACGCAACGCTTCGCCACGAAGACCTCCTACACGTTCGAAGCATATAATTACGACAACAACGCGGTCGGCGTGTTTTCGGATCGCATTAGTAATCTTTTCGGTAACGAGGTACGGTTCCAATGGCTGCCAACCACTATACTGATCGCCGAATACCGGTACGGGATTGTCAGTTACGACCACGAAGGCGAGGTCATCATTCCGCCACTGTTTAATATTTTCGGGATGCAGGTCGCACCGCCCGTGCGTTTGGAACAGGATTCGACAACGCATTTCGTGCTCGCCGGCGTGGATCACACTTTCAATCCACGGTTGAGTGCGACATTTCGCGGCGGCGCGGAATTTCGAGCTTACGATCATGACGGCGATCGCAGTAGTCCCTATTTCGAGGGCAACGTGAATTACGCGCTGGGCAGGCGCACTTCTCTGACGTGGATCAATCGTTACGGAATAGAAGAGCCTGATCTTCCGGGCACGCAGAGCCGCACCACGTTTCGAACAGGCGTGCAAACAAAATTCAACCTGACCTCCCGAACCAGCGCCGCCGTTGATCTTTTCTACGTGCACGACGACTATCATTCTCTCACCACTGGACGGCTCATCACTCCGTCCTTTACCGAAAACACTTTCGATGCCGGGCTGACATTGCGCTACGGGATCACCGGGCTTCTCGGCGTGCAGGCGGGCTACCATTACACCGATGTCAGCTCCGAGGTAGCCTTGCGCGAATATTCGCGCAATCGGGTGTTCGGGGGCGTGAATGTAACATTCTGATGAACCGCAAAGCCGCGTTTTACTTTTGGGGTCGTTTTTGTTAGAATGCGTCCCTCTTGCCACGCGGGGCCCCTTTGGTATGGCACAAACCGACGAAGTTAAGCTTCATTTTCTCGATTACTGGCGGGTCGTGCGAATTCGCTGGCCGCTGGTCCTCCTGGCTTTTCTTCTCGTCTTGCTAACGGCCGCCCTCGTCACTTATTTCCAGCCACGCGAATACCAATCCTCTGTTTTCATTGAAGTTAGATCGACGGCAGAGAATCCGCGCATTTTTGGTCAGGGCGATCCCAATCAGCCGGTGCATGATCCACAACTCGCGCCCACGGTTTACCAGGTTATTCAGCGCACCGGGATTCTTTATCCGGTGATCGAGCAATTGAAGCTGCAGGAACGCTGGGCCCGTGATGGACGGCGACCTTCGCGCGAAGTCGCCTACCAAATGTTGCGCAACAGACTCGATGTCGACGAGGTCCGTAACACCGACCTTCTCCAGATCAGTGTTTTCGATTCCAATCCGCAGCTCGCCGCCGACATCGCCAATAAAATTGTCAGCGTTTATCAAGACCGCCGGGTTGAGGAAGAAAAGGAAATCCTCAATCGCGCGGTTACCGCCATGAACGAGGAAGTCGGCAAACAGCAGAAACGGGTCGAGGACGCAGGCGCAGAAATGGCGCGCATCCGCGACGAAGAACACATTGTCGATCTTAACCCCGAAGGGACCGAGGACACGCAGGCGCCGGTTAACGCCATTGTCGTCAAGCAGGAAGCGGAAGTGAACGACGCCGAAGCGAAAATCGCCAGTCTCTCGAGCAAGCTATCGCAAATCGAAAGTCTCAAGGGGGATGATTTGATGCGGATGCTGCCGACACTCGATGTCCAGGATCCAACAGTGCAAAAAATTCTCCCCAATTATCAGGACGCAGTCGCGCAGGAAGCGCTTCTTTTGAATTCGGGCCTGGGCGAAAATCATCCCAAAGTAAAGTCACTTCGCGCGGCTAGAATGGTTTACACGCGTCAGCTTGAACAACAGGTTGGAATCATTCGCGAGGGAATACAACGCAACCTCAAAACCGCCGAAACAACGCGCGATGAATTGAAGAAGCGCTTAGACCAAATTAATTCGAAGCAGCTTCAGACCAAGACGTTGAGCGCGAATTACACGCGCGCCAAGAACGCTTACATCAAAGAGAAGACACTGCTCGACGGCGTCCGGACGCGCGCCCAAACCCAGACGATGGAATTGGCAATGCCCCGTTTCGCGGTCAGCGTGAAGCAAGTCGCCGAGCCGCCGATTTATGCTGCGCGACCGCGCGTTGGTTTGAACCTGACACTCGGCGCGCTCGTCGGCTTGGTCATTGGCATCGGCCTCGCGTTTTTCATCGAGTATCTCGACACCAGCGTCAAAACCATGGACGACGTCGAAAGTCTTCTTGGCGTTCCAGTCCTGGCGATCATTCCCAAGAACATCACTCTGCTCCACAAGGCCGAAGGCGATACGCCGGACGCGGAAGCCTATCGAATTTTGCGCACCAACATTGAGTTCAACCGCCCGAATCCCGAAGCGAACACCATTTCGCTGGTCAGCGGTGGCCCGGGCGAAGGCAAATCGACTACCATCGCCAACCTCGCATTCATTTGCGCTCAGGGCGGATATTCAACGCTAATCGTCGATGCGGACCTTCGCCGGCCGGTGCAACATTTGTTGTTCGATCTCAGCAACGAAGTCGGCCTAACCAATTATCTCACCACTGACATGGATCTCGACCAGGTCATCTTGGCGACCGCAGTCGAGAACTTGTCGATCTTGCCCAGCGGAATTTTGCCGTCCGATGCCGTCGGTATTCTCAATTCGCAGCGCATGTCGGATACGATCGCCGAGTTGAAGAAACGCTATGACATCGTGTTTTTCGATTCACCGCCGATTTTGGGCGTGAGCGACGCTTCCGTCATCGCGAGCGAAGTGGATCAAACCGTAATTGTCGTTCAGCATCGCCGTTTTCCGCGAACAATGCTCAGCCGAGTTAAGCAGGCGATTCTCGGCGTCGGCGGAACGCTCCTCGGCGTCGTCTTGAATAACGTCGATCTCAAGCACGACCAGAACTATTACTACTACACAAGTTACTACGGCTACTACTCGCCGCGTGATAAACAAACAACCGGCCGCCGCCGCGAGCGTTCGCGCGTTCCAAGCAACGGCGCGGAGAACGGCCAGTTCGAACCCGACGAGTATTGATGCGACAACTGCTCGCGATTCTCCTCTTGGCTTTCGCGCTCGCCGGCGGCGCCTACGCTCAGGCCACGCTCCGAATCGGCGATCCCGTTGAATTAAAAATCAGCGGTGTGCCGGCCGAAGATCAGAATCAGGTTAACAACACCTACAGCGTCGATGCCGATGGCGCGATCAATCTTCCTTACATCGGCAAAGTGCACGCTGAAGGAATGACTCCGGCACAACTTTCGCGCTCGATCGAGGAAAATTATCGCTCCAGCAAAATTTACACGAACCCGAACATCACCATCATCATGCAGCCAAGCGCGCGGTTCGTGAACGTAGGCGGTTCGGTTCGCGTTCCCTCGCGCGTCCCGTTCACCGAAGACATGACTTTGCTCACGGCAATTAACGCCGCGGGCGGTTTCAATGATTTTGCCGACCAACGCCATGTCCGGTTATTGCGCGGCAGCGAAGTGACCGTTTACGACGTGCGAAAATTCCGAAAAGATCCCTCACAGGACGTTCGCCTCCGGCCTGGCGACAAGATCGAAGTCCCGCAGAGCTTTTTCTAGTTGTAACGGCGGCCGTGTCTGCTGCAATTCATCCGCCGCTACTCGTTAGGCACGATCAAATCGCGATGCCGCCACGCGTAGAGCAATCCTGAATAAATCGTCAACGCCACCGTGATCCAAACCAGGACCGGCCCGGCCTCGTTCCACGCGCGCAGCCACCAGATCGAGCTTTCGTTCGCGTAGCGCAGCTCGTGCAGCGAAAGCAGCGCCAGGAAAAAAATCACCGTGACCACTTGCCAGGAGGTCTTCTGTTTGCCCAGTCGTTCCGCCGGCAAAATTCTTCCTTTCGCTCCGGCCATCATTCGGAGACCGGTGATCAAAAAATCACGTGCAACCACAGCAGTGGCCGCCCACGCCGGAACAGCTTTGAGCGGCACGAGTGAAATAAACGCCGCCGCCACCATGATTTTGTCCACCAGCGGATCCATTAACTTGCCGAAATCAGTCACGAAACCATAACGCCGCGCGATTTCGCCATCGATGAAATCGCTAATGCCGGCGATCAGAAAAACGATCAAGGCGACCGTCCGGCCGTATTGCCATGATGAACTAAGGGCCGCGACAAAGACAACCGTTAGCACCAGCCGGCTCAAGGTTAAACGATTCGCCCAATTCATGGTGTAGCCGCGGCCCTATCGGCCGCCTGCAATTTTGTTCGCGAAACAAATCTCGGTTTCTTCCAAATTGGCACCTTCTTTTTCAATTCGTCCACGATCCATTTGCTCGCTTCGAAAGCTGCGCCGCGGTGCGAGGCCGCCACTCGCAGAAAGAGCGACGCTTCGCCGGCACGCACAAATCCGATTCGATGATGAACAATGACTCGCTTCAATCCAAATTTCTCCACCGCCGCATCCACTATCAACCGCAGTTGATGTTCCGCCATCGCCCCATGCGCTTCGTAATTAATTCCGTCGATTTCGCGACCGTCTTCGAGTTTTCGAACAATCCCCGAGAAATCGACAACTGCCCCGGCCGCAAGGTCGACATCCTGTGCCGGCGCTTGCAATGCTGCTTCCGTCACCAAAACTTCACAAACGGAGTTTGCCATCGGTTCGAATCGCTCGTTAGATTGTAATTCCTGCGCTGTTGGAAGAAAGGAGACCGAAAATGACTGCGAATCAATGTGATATTGGCCTGATCGGCTTGGCTGTGATGGGTGAGAACCTCGTCCTGAACATGGAATCGAAAGGATTCTCCGTCGCCGTTTTCAATCGCACCACTGAAGTCACGGATAAATTCGCGGCTGGTCGCGCCAAGGGGAAAAATATTCAACCGACGCGAACGATCGAAGAGTTCATCGGTGCGCTCAAGAAGCCGCGTAAAGCGCAGATCATGATCAAAGCCGGTAAACCGGTCGACATGGTGATTGCCGAGATCGCGCCTTTGATGGACAAAGGCGATGTCATTATCGACGGCGGCAATTCGCTTTTCACCGACACGCAGCGCCGGTGCAAGGAAATGGAGGAAAAAGGAATTCATTATGTCGGGATGGGCGTTTCCGGCGGAGAAGAAGGCGCGCTCAAAGGTCCATCGCTCATGCCCGGCGGTCCGCGCGCATCGTGGGACATTATCGCGCCGATTTATCGCAAGATTGCCGCCCAGGTGGATGGAGAACCCTGCTGCCGTTACATGGGCCCCGACGGCGCGGGCCATTACGTCAAGATGGTCCACAACGGGATCGAGTACGGCGACATGCAGTTGATCTGCGAAGCCTA
>Ga0066903_100006316_pt1 | contig 10502 bp, 10 predicted proteins | sample PanSoiMetaGPlot1_FD_67491 | JGI IMG/M metagenome (GOLD analysis project Ga0066903, IMG submission 67491) | Tropical forest soil microbial communities from Panama analyzed to predict greenhouse gas emissions - Panama Soil - Plot 1 (version 2) | ecosystem: Environmental > Terrestrial > Soil >...
TTGCCGCTCTTCCACGGTTTTGTCCACGATGCCACGCCCGCTTCCAGGTCTTTGATGATGCTTTGCGTCACACTCTCGTAGAGGGCGGCTATTTTCATGGCGGCCTCCTAAATGAGGCCGGCAAGCACAAGTGCAGAGACCATCGTATTACTTCCGCACGCGTCGCAGTAGCCCTCGTCTTGGTCCGACTCCATCTCAGTGGTGTGATCGCATCCCTCCGTCATGCAGATCGCGGGACATATGTTGTCCTTCATCGATGCCTGAAGGAGATCATTGATGCGCTTGTAACCTTCGAGGTCGCACAGCTTCATTAGCTTTGCGCCCTTGCCCGTAAGAGCAATATGAGACATTTTCTCCTCCTCGCTACGAGCCTCCGAAAATTCGGGAGCTCGATCGCGAGGCGGAGCTGCATGAGCATTCCTCAGTGCAGCTTCAGAATGCTCTCCGTCTCGCTTGAACCGCGTCCACAGTGCGGGTCAAAGAACAATTACCGGCGACAATCCTGCCTGGGAGTTGGGCGAGCACGAAAGGGGGAGGTTTTGCCAGAATGGCAAACATCGAAGGGTTTATTTTATCTTCACAACATCCGAAGACATCGCTATCCTTGGCTTCTTTTCGGGAGGTAGACATGGCCAAGATGGGTCTTAACTCAATGTCGGTCGAAGCGCTTTTGAAGTTACGCGACGACGTCGGAGCGGTGCTTAGTCAAAAAGCGAATCAGTTGCAGGAGCAGCTCTCAAGGCTTGGAGGTGCGCCCAGCAATGGAAGGCGTGGTCGTCGAAGCACGTTGCGCGGCCGCAAGGTTGCCATCAAGTATCGGGATAGATCTGGCAACACGTGGGCCGGACGCGGCGCAACGCCTGTCTGGCTCCGCGAAAAACTGAAGGCTGGCGCCAAGCTTCAGGATTTCGCTGTTCAAAAGACTGCGGCCGCCCGCAAGGCATCTCCGACGAGGCGGAAGAAGCGAAGTAGAAGAAAAAAGTGAAAGCCCTGCCACTTTAGATCAGACAGGGTCAGCCTATCAGGTCGTCGAAGGAACCGTATCAGTAGCGGTGGACGAAGAGGCATCTTCCGTTGTGTTTGACGCATTCGTGGATGTGCCAGAGACGGCGGCGGCATCTTCTGGCGCAAGTGCATCCGTTGAGGTACTGCTTGTGTCAGGGGTTGAGGTAGAGCTCACGAAGACATAATTGGCGATGATCGAGCCATTGGCTCGGACTGCGTAATCACCGACTTCAAGATCGCCGCTTGGTGTGTCGTACAACGGCTGGCCGGTGGTGTGCACCCACACCAGACCGTCGTGCGTAGGAATTGGCGCGTTGGGCTCGTGGAAGTGGTCATCGATTGCCGGATCGCCGGGATATGACGTGGTCGTCGTACCGTCAATAAAGTAGTCGATGTATTTTGTACCGATGATGTGGACTTCCGTCAGGCCTGGTGGCGGTTGCTCGTTTATCGGTGTCGAGCTATTCGTATCACTTACCGTGTCCGAAGCTGGCGTGGTCGGCGTGGCAAGCTTGGAATTATTGGTCTCTTCGCTTCCTGCTGCGGTGCCCTCGGTCGTTTCGGTGGTGCTGGCCACAGTCGCGGCGGATGAGGCGTCAGCCGCTTCAACAGAGGAGATAAGTCATGCGAAAGCCGAAAGTCCTTCACCCCAAAATCAACGTCCCCACCACCTGAACTGTCCTTCACCATCCTGACGGGAGGGTGACGTACAGCTTCGAGTACGCGGAAGTTGGCCCCGTCGAAATCATCAAGGGCGTCCAAGTCATCTTCAAGTTCACTCACGGTGGTAACAGAGAGGTCATGGTGCCATGAATATCACCTACCGAAAGCACGCCCGCGATGGCGTGTAGGAACTCATCGGCTGCTCATTTTGCGGAGAGTGCTTCTCCATCACCTTCGAGGATGACGAAGCCACCGGCCAGCTCTGGGAGCATGAGGGGCAGTTCTACTGTAGTCCCGAATGTATTGAGGCCGCGTCCTAAGCTCTTTTTGTTCCTTCGAAGCCTCGCTATATAACAGCGGGGCTTTTTCTTTTTGGAGGCAGGGATGGCGAAGCTGACAAAATCAGAGCGCAAAGAGTTCAACCGCCTTCTCGAAAAAATAGCGGATGACACGCAACAGGCGACCCGAAAGAAGAAGCGGCGCACTAGGAAGAAGAAGGGCAAGTAATTCTCGATGGCGGCAATCATGTCTTGGTTCTCGTCCTCTGCTTTCCTTGCCACGTGGCATGGGAGCAGCGTATGCTCGGCTATTGGGATTGTGCTAAATCCATGCGAAAAGAGCCACCACTAGCTGCCTAAGTTCTTGATTTTGCGGGCGTAGTTCAATGGCAGAACGGCAGCTTCCCAAGCTGCATACGAGGGTTCGATTCCCTTCGCCCGCTCCAAATATCGAGACGCCTGAGCTCGTCCGAACAACATCGCTTCGGGGGCCAAGTAGTGCGCGACATCAAGGAATCCGATTGGAAGGTGTTCAAGCCGCTGCGCGAGCTTGCGCTCGAACGCTTTTGCGAACGGGTCCTCGACGAGATTGCTCGCATGAGCGCGGACACGACGAAAAGCAAGCACGAGCGCTACCTGGCGATCTATCGGCTGGTACGCGAGCGCGACGAGGAGATCGACCCGATCTTCGATTACCTGCGGCGGTCGACCGCATTCCGGCAGATCTGCGCGTTTCGGGCGCAGGATCTCCTGACCGAGCAGGATCTTCAGGAGTTCAGCCCGAAGCTGGTGAAGTCGGTCGCGGAGACTCTCGAGGCCTTCAATCGGCCGATCGAGATCGTGGATGAGGACGATGCCACACGGTAGAGGACCTCAACGGTGCAATGAGATGGCGGCGGGGCGCTCGCACCGTCTCGGCGCCGCCCTCAATTCAGCAGCAGGCGCGAGCGTCGTATCCCGTCGTAGCGGGCTTGCCGCTTGGACCAAGCATGCACCGCGCCGCAGGCGGGACAGAGCGTCCGGGTCTCGATATCCGGAAGACAGCTGAAGGTCTCCTCGTCGGTCTCGATGCCGGTCGCTATTTCCTGGCCAGTGCTCGGACATGTAATTGTCACCATGCCCATGGACTAACAGCCCCATGATTCGTGTGTCTTCGATCAGGAGAGCACCTCCTGACTCGCTGTCAAGGGTTATGCGTTACCGCCCATGCCCGGCTGTGGAACTTTACGGCCCTATCGCACGCCAGGGACCCGATGAGCTTGCGCGCCTGCAAGCTGTAACATTTCCGTTACGCCTGCCGCCTGTGGTTGATCTTGGCGCGGACCGCCCGGCGGACCATCACCGCCGATCGGCCTGGCCTCACTGTGCTGCCTGATGCCGGCATCGGGCGCCTGGCGTGGCACGATCATGTCGATGCCGGGTTCGCCGGGGATTTGCCAATGTATCCCTGGACTTGCCAATGCAAGGTCGTAACGTTCTCCGGTGCGAGCTCACGAGGCTGCCCGGTAATGCGGATTGGTGTGTGGAATAGGCGTTTTTTGCGGGTCGCGCTCGCGCGCACGGCAGCTTGGGTCGGGGCGGTCGTTTTGCCCTGCTCGGCGCTCGCGCAGGACATCGGCACCGCGCCGGTGATCGGCACCGCGGCCCTGCCGCGCGACCTCAGCCCCTGGGGCATGTACCTGAACGCGGATGCGGTGGTGAAGGCGGTCTTGATCGGCCTTGCCTTCGCTTCGCTCGTCACCTGGACGGTGTGGCTGGCCAAGACGGTCGAGATCATCGTGGCGAAGCGACGCGTGCGGGCGGCGGCGGACCTGCTCGCGAGCGTGCGTTCTGCCGCCGAGGGCGTGCAGCGGCTCGCGGACGCCGAGGGCGAGGTGCGGGAATTGCTCGATGCGGCCGTGACCGAGCTCAAGCTGTCGGACGGCGCCGCGGAGCGGGAGGGCATCAAGGAGCGGGTTGCCTCGCGGCTCGAGCGTATCGAGGCGCGCTACGCGCGGCGCATTCTGCGCGGCACCGGCGTGCTCGCCACCATCGGCGCGACCGCCCCGTTCATCGGCTTGTTCGGCACGGTCTGGGGCATCATGAACAGCTTCATCGGCATCTCGAAATCGCAGACCACGAACCTGGCGGTGGTGGCGCCGGGCATTGCCGAGGCGCTGCTGGCGACCGCCTTCGGGCTTGCCGCCGCCATTCCGGCCGTGGTGATCTACAACGTGTTCGCGCGCTCGATCGCGGGCTATCGCGCGCAGCTCGGCGATGCGTCGGCGGAGGTGCTGCGCCTCGTCAGCCGCGACCTCGACCGCCCGGTGGCCGTGCCCGCATCGCCTGCCCGGTGGCCGGCGCAGCTGCCGGCCGCCGAGTGAGCGGAAAAGGTTGCATGCCCGCGCGCGCAATTGCACGAGTGTCGTCATGAGCGTACGTCTCGACCACGGCGAGGACAGCCTCAGCGAGGTGCACGAGATCAACGTCACGCCGTTCATCGACGTGATGCTGGTGCTGCTGATCATCTTCATGGTGGCGGCGCCGCTGGCCACGGTGGACATCCAGGTCAACCTGCCGGCTTCGACCGCCGAGCCGCGGCAGCGGCCGGACAAGCCCGTCTACCTGTCGCTGAAGAACGACCTTACGCTCACGGTCGGTAACGATCCGGTCGCGCGCACGGAGCTGCGCAGCACGCTCGATGCCGCCGCCAACGGGGACAAGAGCACGCCGATCTTCCTGCGCGCGGACAAGGCGGTGCCGTACGGCGAGCTCATGGAGGTCATGAACCTCCTGCGCGCGGCGGGCTATCTCAAGGTCGCGCTGGTCGGGCTCGAGAAGGCGCCAGCGCCATGACGTGGCTTGCCGCCGAGGACCTCGCCGACTTGCGCCGCTGGGCGATCAGCGGCGCAGTCGTCGCGACCGCGTATGGCGGAATCGCGGCGGCGATGGTGACGTGGCACGAGCCGATCGCGTCATCAGGTGAGCCCGGCAGCGCCATCGTGATCGAGTTTGCGCCGCTGCTGGCCTCGCCCGGGCGCGAGCAGAGCGAGCTTCCGCCCGGCCCCGAGATGGAGATGTCCGACGCCTCGCCCAGCAAGGAGAGTCCCGAGGACGGCGAGAAAGAGGAGACCAAGACCAAGGTCGAGGTCAAGTTCGAGCAGAAGGTCGAGGAAAAGGTCGAGATCAGGCCGGTAGAGCAAACGCCTGAAGTTCCGCCCGCGCCAAATCCGGAAGTCGCGGTGCTGCCGCCGCCGCCCCGTGAGGTCGAGCAGGAAGCTGCGAAGCGGCAGGAGCTGCGCCCGCCGTCGCCCGTGACGTCAGCGCCGAAGCCGAGCAATTCGAGCGCGCTGGTGACGTGGCAGAAGCAGATGTCCGCGGTGATCGAGCACCACCTTCGCTTCCCCACCGCAGCCGATCGTGGAGGTGCAAAGGGCGACGTTAAGGTCGCCTTCGGTCTCGACCGTCAAGGGCGCTTGATCGACAGCCGCATCGCTCGCAGCTCGGGAAATGCGCAGTTCGATGAGGAGGCACTCGCAGTGCTTCGACGCGTGCAGTCATTCCCCGCGCCGCCGGCGGATCTGTCTGGTGACCGCGTGGACGTGACGTTGCCCGTTCGTTTTGTGCGGTCTCAAGCTTCTTCGGTCGCCAAGCGATGACGGGCCGAGGGGTGGCGGCGCGGCGCCAGCGCAGACCGCAAGGTTGTTCAGCTCCTGTTGCGAAACTTGCGTGCCGGCTGGAGCGCCGTCGATCCCGGGTCGCAGACAATCTCGCCCCGCGACCCAGGCTTGCACGAAATCCTATTGTCCATCGACGCGGTAGGACTTATCTGCGATATAGGCGGCTGGCTCGAGAATCGTGATGCCCGAAACAGCTTCTGCGGCGACTCCTGCGATTTCGCGTCCGCTTCTGGTCATTGCAGCGGCGGTCGGGGCACTTCTTGCGGGAACGGTCGCATTGTGGGCGCACTACGGCACGGCGGTGTTCTACGAGATGATCGTCGCGGGGATCGCCAACTGCTTTTGAACGATCACGGGGCGGCGAGTGGGATTGGAGATGACTGCGCGCAATGGTCGCATTCTGCTGCTGAGCGGCGCATTCCTCGCCGGATTGGTGATCTGCTTCGCCGTGGTCGCGATCGTGACCGGGCGGATGGCGGCTCCGGTGGCGCAACAGATCGCCGCGATCGGCGGACCGTTCACGCTCACCGATCAGAACGGGGGGACGGTCACCGACCGGGACCTCAAGGGGCGTCCGTTCCTGGTGTTCTTCGGGTTCACCCACTGCCCCGACGTATGCCCGACGACCCTGTTCGAGGTGTCGCAGATCCTGCGGGCGCTCGGCCCCGATGCCGATCGGGTGCGCGCGTTGTTCATCACCGTCGACCCCGAGCGCGACACCCCGGCCTCGATGAAGGATTATCTGTCGAGCTTCGATCCGCACCTGGCGGGTTTGACCGGTGATACGGCCGCGGTCGCCGCGGTCGCCAAAGCCTACCGGGTCTACTACAAGAAGGTGCCGCTCGACCAGGGCGGCTACACCATGGATCACACCGCGATTGTTTATCTGATGGACAAGGAAGGCCGCTTCGTCTCGCCGTTCAGTCTCAAGCGGACCACGGAGGCGGCGGCCGCGGACCTGCGCCGCTACATGTGAATCCCGCACGGGCCGACCGATGGTTCGCAAAGGCCGGCACGCCGGTACCCAACAGGCTGGCTCGCACGGATCCAACGGAGCGGAGCTGTTTGCGCGGGCCGTCCGCCATCACCAGGCCGGGCAACTGCTCGAGGCCGAGTCCCTCTATCGCCGGGTGCTGGCGAGCGACGGCAGCCATTTCGGCAGCCTGCAGAATCTGGGCATCATCGCCTTGCAGCGGGGGCAGCCGCAGGCCGCGATCGAGGTGCTCGGCCGGGCCATTGCGGCCGACGATCGCGTCCCGGACTGCCACTACAACATGGCGTTCGCCTTGCAGGCTCTCGGTCGATTGGACGACGCAATCGGGTATTATCAGCAGGCCATCAGGCTCAAGCCCGACTACGTCGAGGCGCACACGAATCTGGGCAACGTGCTCAAGGAGCTCGGGCGCCTGAGCGACGCAGTTGCTTCGTATGAGCGAGTGACCGCTATGAAGCCGGATGCCGAGGCGCACTACAATCTTGCGAACGCGTTGGCGCAGACAAGGCGATTGGACGACGCGGTGACTCACTATCGGCGCGCGCTGGCGCTCAAGCCCAATCTGGTCGGCGCGCACAACAACCTGGCGAATGTCCTGGCGGCCCTGGGCCGATCGGATGACGCGATGATTCACTTCCAGCGGGCGCTCAAGCTCGATCCGAGGCTGGTCGATGCCCGTGTCAACTTTGGCGCCACTCTGCTCCAGCAGGGAAACCCGGATGCGGCGGCGGCGCAGCTCGAGCGCGCGCTGAGCATCAATGCGAGCTTCGCCGATGCCCACGCCAATCTCGGCAATGTGCGGTTGGCACAGGGGCGCCTGGCCGATGCGGAGAAATGCTACCGCAGCGCGCTCGCCCTCAAGCCCAATCTCACCGAGGCGCACAACAATCTCGGTATCGTGCTCGCGGCACGGGGCGATTTCGCGGAGGCGAGCCGCCGATTCCAGGAGGCGCTGGCGCGCAAGCCAGACTACATCAACGCCTACAACAATCTTGCCCGTGCGTTCCTCGCGATGGGCCAGTGGGACAACGCGCTCGGCGCCGTGCGACGCGCGCTCATGATTGCCGAAACCGATGAAACAAAATCGCTGTTCGTCTTGTGCGCTCAGGTCCTTCCAGCGCCGCCGGATGTCGACGATTTCCGCTCGCTGATGATCCGCGCCCTGTCGGAGCCTTGGGGGCGCGCCAATGGTCTGGCGTCGATCGCCGCAAGGGCCGTCAAACAGGACGCGGCGGTCAGGGCTTGCATGGCACGCGCCGCCGCAGCTAGGCCGCCGCGGCTGCCGGCCGACGAGTTGCTTGGCCCCGGCGGCCTCGGCGCGGTGCTCCGCCATCGGCTCCTGATCTGCCTGATGCAGCTCGCCGGGATCAGCGATATGGAGCTGGAGCTGTTGCTGACGGCCGTCCGGTTCGCAATGCTGGAGGTCGCCTCGACGACCACCACATCGGAGGTCGCGCGCGAAGCAGGCTCGAATGACGAGATCGTGAATTTCTGTTGTGCCTTGGCGCGGCAATGCTTTCTCAACGAGCAGGTCTTCGCCGTTACCGCCGAAGAGATCGCGCACGCGGAGGGTTTGCGCGAATCGGTGGTTGCTGCGCTGGCGTCGGGCGGCAACGTGCCCGAGCTCCAGCTCGCGGTCGTCGCGATGTATTTTCCGCTGCACTCATTGCCGGGCGCCGAGGCGCTGCTCGACCGGGCGTGGTCGAATCCGGTCGCCGGCCTTCTCGTCCAGCAGGTGCGCGAGCCTGCGGAAGAGCGGCAACTGCGCTCCTCGATACCGGCACTGACGCCGATCGACGACGAGGTTTCGCACCAGGTCAAGCAGCAATACGAGGAAAATCCCTATCCCCGCTGGACGCAGGCGGACCCGCCGTCTCAGCCGCTCCCGTTCGACCAATATCTGCGCAGGAAGCTGCCGGCTGCAGTTTTCCAGAACCTGGGCAAAACGCAAATCGATGTCTTGATCGCGGGCTGTGGAACTGGCCAGCATCCGATCGAGGCGGCCCAGATGTTCGCCGGCGCAAACGTGCTCGCGGTCGATCTGAGCCTGACCAGTCTGGCCTTCGCCAAACGCAAGACGCGAGAGCTCGGGCGGACGAACATCGAGTATGCCCAGGCTGATATCCTCAAACTTGATGCGCTCGGGCGCTCGTTCGATCTCATCGAGTCGAGTGGCGTGCTGCATCATCTCGGCAATCCATTCGCCGGCTGGCGGGTGCTGCTTTCCCTGCTGCGGCCGGGCGGATTCATGACGATCGGGCTCTACAGCGAGATTGCCCGCGCTAATATCGCCACAGTGCGCGCCTTCATTGCCGAGCGCGGCTATGGGTCGACCGTGCAGGACATCCGACTGTGCCGGCAAGAGATCGTCGCGCTCGATGAGGACGGGCGGTTCAGGGGCATCACCAGGTCGGTGGACTTCTTCAGCACCAGCGGTTGTCGCGACCTTCTGTTCCACGCCCAGGAGCACCGCCTGACGCTGCCACAGATCGCCGATTTCATCGCGCACAATGGGCTTGCGTTCGTCGGCTTCAACCTCGACCACTTCACGACGCAGCGGTACCTGACGCGGTTCCCGCACGACACGGCCATGAGCGACCTCGCCTCATGGGACGCCTTCGAGCGCGAGCAGCCCGGCACCTTTGCCGGCATGTATCAATTCTGGGTGCAGAAAAAGGCGTGACGGCGTGACGCGGAAAGCAACGCCAGCGCCATCGTCTATAATGCGAGGACGCCACGGATCTGCCCCAACCGGCTCGTCTATAGCTCGGCGGCGGTAGGACCCTGCCGGTGGATGAGCAGCTGCAATCAGAGATTATCGTGTCGGAACACCCCATGCGAAGCCCCTGCGTGACAATCCGGCGTCCCGTCATCGCGGCTGGCTGCATCGTTGTGATTGCGTTCCTGCTGGCCGCCGGGGTCGCCGTCGCGCAAGTCGGGGTGGGCGATCCCGGCGTGCGGGTGCCGGGATTCTGGGATCCCCGGCGGCGGCCGGAGCGGCCGGATTTGTCGCGCATGAACGTGCTCCGCTTCCTCACCGAGACCGATTATCCGCCGTTCAATTTCTCCGGCCCGGACGGCAACCCGCAAGGCTTCAACGTCGACCTTGCGCGCATGATGTGCGAGGAGCTCAAGCTCGCCTGCACCATCCAGATGCGGCGTTTCGAAACCCTGGTTGCGGCGCTCAACGCCAACCAGGGCGACGCCGCGATCGCCTCGATCGCGACCTCCCTGGAGATGCGCGCCAAGGTCGACTTCAGCGACTCCTATTATCGAACGCCCGCGCGCTTCGTGACCAAGCGCGATTCCCCGATCGAAGATCCGCTGCCCGAGCGGCTGGAGGGCAGGAAGGTCGCGGTCGTGGCGGGCACGGCGCATGAGGCCTATCTCAAGGCGCTGTTTACCGAGGTCGAATTGCGCCCCTATCCGAACGCGGACGTGGCGCGGCTGGCGCTGCGGCGAGGCGACGTCGATCTCCTGTTCGGCGACGCGATCTCGCTCGCGTTCTGGCTCAACGGCACGGATTCCGAGAATTGCTGCGCGTTCCGCGGCGGACCCTACATGGACAGCCGCTATTTCGGCGAAGGCATCGGTATCGCAGTAAAACGTGGTAACGAAACAGTTAGGCTTGCGCTGAACTGGTCGCTCTTCCGTGTCTGGGAGCAAGGGCGTTTCACGGATTTATGGCTTAGATATTTCCCGATCAGTCCGTTTTAGCCGCTCGCGCGCTGCGAGCCGCATGGAATGCATCGAATCCGAACGGTAGCGACGGTGGCGGCGGGTGGAAAAGAATCGAATTGCCTACACTTTTAACAAAGTGCGCAACGGTATCGTAGCGCGGTGATGTTTTACTCCCGCCTGTCCCAACGGCCAGCCAATGGAGTTCTGGATCATGAAGAAGCT
>Ga0066903_100006317_pt1 | contig 10502 bp, 11 predicted proteins | sample PanSoiMetaGPlot1_FD_67491 | JGI IMG/M metagenome (GOLD analysis project Ga0066903, IMG submission 67491) | Tropical forest soil microbial communities from Panama analyzed to predict greenhouse gas emissions - Panama Soil - Plot 1 (version 2) | ecosystem: Environmental > Terrestrial > Soil >...
GGGAAAGCGTTACGGCATGGCGCTTCAATTGATCAATGTATTGCGTGACGCCGGTTCGGATCTCCGAGCCGGAAGATGTTATTTTCCTCAACACGAATTAAGCGCGGCGCACCTGACTCCCTCGCAGATCCTCTCCGAACCGAAGCGTTTCCAGCCGATCTATCGAACATGGCTGGAGAAAGCAAAAACAAGCCTTATGTCTGGAATGGAATATTCCTGCGCGATAAAAAATCGCCGTGTGCGCGCTGCGACAGTACTGCCGGCATTAATTGGGACGCGCACACTTGCGCTTTTGGACGCATCCGGTCCCGTCGCCTTGCAGCGCACGGTGAAAATTCCTCGCGCTGAAGTACGCGCAATGATTTTATCGTTAGGGCTCACGCTCGCATCGCGCAGGCGAATCGACGCGATCTTTGATCGTGCCAAACGGTAGCGTCGGTCGGGACCGCCGATCTTAGTTTTTTCGATGCTTTGACTGCGGCTACAAAAAATAATTTCGCTGTCGCTCGCTGATGGGTTGCTCGAGCCGCTCAAGCACTTGAAGCATGTCTTCCCAAACTTTTCGTTTTTCGGAAGGCGCCTGGTTTCGCAGCAAGTACGCAGGGTGATATGTGATCATCAGAGGAATGCTGTTGTAAGTATGCCAGCGGCCGCGCAATTCGCGCATGGTCGCTCGGGTTCCGAGCAAGCCCTCGACGGCGACCGCGCCGAGAGCGACCAAAACGCTTGGCTGAATGATGTCGATCTGTTCCACAAGATAAGGCCGACAGGTTTGCATCTCTTTGGGCGTGGGCGGCCGATTTCCAAAACTGCCTGCCGGCATATCCGGCCGACACTTCAGAATATTCGCAATGTAAACATCTTCGCGCGCGAAGTTCATCGCCTTCAGAATTCTCGTCAGTAATTGTCCGGCGCGTCCGACGAATGGTTCTCCTTGCTGATCCTCATCTGCACCGGGTGCTTCACCGATGAACATCAAATCGGCGTCAGGATTTCCGACACCGAACACGGTTTGCGTTCGCGAGCAGGCGAGATGCGCACATTTTGTGCAAGCCCCAACGCGTTCGCGAACCGCGGCTAGTAAACCGGCTTTGTTTGGCGCCTGTAAGCATGGCTCCGTGGGCGACGTGCCCGCTTCCTGCGGGGAAGGGGGCACAGGAGCAGCTTGCAAGCACGCCAGCGCAGTTCTTGATGCGCGCGGCGCGCGATCAGTTTTCTCTCGAATCTTCTCCAGCGCCGCGATGACTAAATCGAGAGCTGGCTGCGTCATGTACCGCGATCATCCAAAATTCCGAGAGCGACTGCAAACGATTTCGGTGAAGCACATGGGTGTTTGCAATTTCTGGCATCCCAGACTGGGCTGAACTCGGGATGTCGACGGTCGAAAGCCGCCGTTACCACTACCTCAGCGACCGACAAAGTATTTAAAACAAGTGGCGCTCTACCAACCGGCCGCTTGATCCAGCAATTCCGGTTCTATGTCGAGTGCCGTTTTAATGTCGATCTGCGCGCTTGCATCGGCACTTGCGGCGATCGGCTCCTTCAACGCCGTCGGCCATTGAGCGAAATACCCGGCAGCAATTTTCAACGGTGGTTGCGCGTCGGCGTATGCGCTCACTTCACCTCGCACGGACGTTGCTCTACTCGTCGTACCATCAGTCCAAATTGAAAACAGAGAATCGGATTCGGGCCTGAGCGTTATCTGGCTTGTTGTAACGCCAAAATCTGATGCCGTTCTATCACTCTGCTTGAACAAACCAACAATTCTTCCACGGTTCAATCGCATCCATGCACGTCGATCAAGCATCCGTTCGGCAGTGTCGTTACCGTCCTTCGTTAGTGTGAGGTCTTCTATTTTGATCTCGGAATTTTCGGACAATTGGATGAATGCGCCTGGGATCAAACCGAGATTAATCGAGGCACCGCCTGATGTCCGCACGATATCGCCCTGGTGAATTTTGCTTTTGGGCGTGACCGATTGGAAATCATTTCGTTCCGAATTGCCGAAAACGACGTTACCTTTTACGAAAAGCACGACCGGCACTGTCGAGCGAGTGATTTCTTTCGAGCATCCGTTTCCCAACAAGCAAACACAGAACGCGAGCACGCTGCTAAATGAAACAAAACGCATCGGAAATCGTCGCGATTAGCAGCGCGCGGTAAGCCTGAGCCGCGAACGGTCTTGAACGACCGGTAACGCGGCAACAGGTCAGCAGACGTTTAAACCGCTCGTCGACGGTCAGGGAACGCCATTACCTCTGTTTTGCCAGTATGCGCCGGGCGTTATCCAATATCCTGCCGGCTGGAGGACAACCAGATTGGACTCCCATACCGCCTGGTATAGGTGTTCCGTGCCTGGCTGAATATTGACGGTTACCGAAGTCGGTGCGCTGAAGCCTCTCGCCGGTACCTGTTCAACCGTCAACACATGAGGCCCCGGCGGCAATTGGGTGGTATACCTGCGACCCTGTACGACGCTTGCCACGGGCTGGCCGTCGATCTGCAGATGGAAACCGAGATTCCATCCGAAGTTCGCCGCCCTATCGATGGTAAGCATGCCAGGCGCGAAGTGATTGTTAGACCGGAGGTATCCAGGGGGACCTCCTTGCGCAACAGTACTGATGAAAGTTGCGCACCCAAAAACCAAGACCGCAAGAACATTCGCGAAGATGAGTTTTGATTTCATAACAGGATTGTAGCCATTGAACTCCGTTTTGGCCAGCAGGTTGCGGCTGAAGCTCTTAAAAATATTTCGAAACTAACAAAACGCGTCTCTTAGGATCCGCCCTTCGCGCGTCTGAATCGCCTCAGGACAATTCTAATTGGGAGGAAGAGCCGCAAGAATTGTTGCATGGAACGCGAAGCCATTGATGCTCGCATTCTGGTTCGAACCCAAACAACTCACTTGTGCCTCGATTCTCAATTCAACCTGCCCGGACTCATCATCCCAATCGGCATCAACATCTACGATGTTCCAGGTCGCAAGCCCTCCCTGCGCGATATTCCCGATTTGAGTTTTTACAATTGAGGCTGTGGCAATTGCTCGAACGAACTGTCTGTTAGTGAGCTTGGGCCCGATCAACGCGCTGAAGGTTTCTTTTGACGTAGCGAAATTGGTTCCTTGAGATCCTATAACCAGACTCGTATCAAATTGCCCGTCGATGATGAAGAGATGGTTTGCGTCGTCGGGACCCGCCACTACCACATCCATCTGCTGAAGATCTTGGATTTGTGCAATTTTGACTGCCATTTGGCCCTCCTCAATTCGTTTTGTTTCCGGTAAATCGCCTTGCTAAACAATTACAGCCATTTTGTGCAGCCCATGCTAACGGCGTCATTTGCGATTTACCAATCAAAAACGAGATCCAGTCAGGAGTAATAGCGACGGCTCATTTCAAGATCGCCTAACGTCTATTCCGCTTCAGACCCGGAGTAATGAAAGGGGTGAACATGTCGATCAACTTTCGGCTCGCGCGTAGCTCGCCAGTTTATTAGGTACAGACGCGCAAGAAGGATCGCGACGTTAATCTGATCTCCGATGTGCTGCGATCTTGGCCGCGCGGGTGTCCAGCGGTCTTACCCATCAAAAATAGTGTCCTGTATTGCATCCCGCGTACGGGCTCTAAAAAAACAGGACTAATCCAACCTGCCTTAATCAGAGATTGCCTTTCGAGTTGCGCTGAGGCACATTTTGAGCAAACTTCTGTGCTTAAATGTGCTTAAAAGGAGGAACAGCATGACGCAAATGGATAGGCAACAATTGATCGAATTGGGAGTGCTAACGCCAGATTGTGGCCCGAGCGACACATACTGGAGGCTGTCGGCGGAGCTTAAACGGGAAGCCAGACAACGGATGAAGGAGAGGGAGGAAATGACTGGTGGACGTCTTCTGATGAGGATCTTGAAGCGGCTAAAAACAGCGCATTAATGGCTTAAGAAGAGGCAGAAATGGAAGAAAACAACAGGCAACAATCGATAGGACTGGAAATTCTAAGACCGGCTGACAGTACATTGTGGAAGCAGGCACTTAAGTCGAAACCCGGGCGAAGAACTGGCGAGAGAAAGCTTATGTTCAGCCGTCATGGTAGGGCTGGATTTCTGGCCATAATCTTGGACCGCCTGAAAAGACCGCGTTAGTGAAAACCATCATCGCGGTTAAGCGTGGCAACACGACCATCAAGATCTACCGGCACAAGGGCCGCTGCTACAAGGGCAAGCATTATGAGCTCTTCACCGTGGCCTATCGACTCAATGGGAAACCGCGAAGGAAGAATTTTGGCCGATACAAGGACGCCTGGGATTTTGCATCGGACACCGCGACCGCGTTGGAAAAGGGTCGGGCACGGGTTTTAAATGTGGGCACCGCCGACTGGCAGAGCTACATGGCTGCAAAAAAATTGCTGCAGCCGTTCGGCATTTCGCTTCACGACGCAATCGAGGAGTACGTCGTTATGCAACAGCGCAAAAAGACAGTTGAGAGGCGGGTGGGGGACATTGTGGACGAACTTCTGGCAGCAAAGCAACAAGCTGGCTTGTCTGATCGTTATATTGAAACGCTGCGGACTTATTTGCTTCGGTTCGCTAATTCGTTTCAAACAAACATCGGAAGCATTAACACCGGCGCAATCGTGCGGTGGCTCGACAATCTGAAGATCGGGCAGCGATCGCGCAACAACGTGCGCCAGGCAGTGGTCACGCTGTTCAATTTTGCTCGACGCCGCGGTTACTTGCCGAAAGGTGAAACCACAGAAGCGGCAGATGTGGAAACCGTGCGCGATCACGGCGTCGACATCGCGATCTTAACGCCAGCCGAGTTATCAAAGCTCCTGAGAAAATCAAAGCCGGTTTATCAACTCTATTTTGTACTCGCGGGATTCACCGGGATCCGCTCTGCCGAATTGCTGCGGTTGGAATGGAGCGAAATCAATTTTCAGAAGGGACACATCGAAGTAAAAGCGCGCAAAGGGAAAACCGGCACGCGGCGTCTTGTGCCGATTCAGCCAAATCTGGCGAAATGGTTGGAGTCGTACCGCGGCAGCACGGGCAAGTTATTTAAGAGCCGCCGGACCGTCGATAGCGCGATCAAATTTGCGAAACGACTAGGGATTCCATGGAAAGCAAATTGCCTCAGGCACAGTTACGCGACATATCGATTATCGATGGTGCCCGATGCTGGACGGATCGCGTTGGAAATGGGAAACAGTCCTGCAAAACTTTTCACTAATTACCGCCAGCTCGATCGGCATGATCATGCCGCTGATTGGTTCGCGCTTGAACCGTCTACGCGGTTCACTCGCAAAATTATTCCACTGCCCGTTGCGTGATCAGTTTGCGCTGCGACCAGGCATCGTAAACGCGCATCATGGCATCGGCTGATCAGCTGAAGTGTATCGCGCCACCGGTTGCATGGCGACCGACTGACAGCACATCGGAACTCAGATCAACGCAGCGATGATCCTTGACAGGGGAAGCCGCCGAAATAGCCGCGGCCGTAAAGGGGCTGACTGTACCAATCGTACATGTGCGGGTAATAACCACACCCGTATCCGTATGCGGGACCACCTTTGTAATCAGATTGGTTACCATATGGAGAGTAATACCGATTCCGGTAATCGTACGCATAGTACCCATTACACGCGGTTAGCGTCAGCGCGAGTACGCCTGTTATTGCAAGAATTGCCAGTTTGCCTTTCATAATTTTGGCTTTCATGATTTTGGCCCTCGATCTCACTGAACGAAAAGGCTGCGCATGCTCAAATGAGTAGGCAAGCAAAATCTTCCTCAATAACCACAAAGAACGATTAGCACTTCGATCTATGCCAATTCCTGCTCAACGTTGTGATTAGGCTATTTGCGTTGGCAGCGCGTACGGGTGTCGAACCCGTGTACCCGCTTTGAGAGTGCTGTTGCTTTGCCAGGTGTAGGTTTTGCTGTTGCTATTTTTTTCTATTTTTCGCTGCGGTTTTGATACTTTTTGATTATCCCATATGCCGTGTTAATAGCCCCAAAGGCTGTAACCCGTTCCGGCTCATAATCTGTCCTTCACGATCCCGGCGCGGTGTTTTTTCCCGCTTTAGCGCGCGGGGCGCAACGTTTTTCTGACAATTCGCCGCGTGTGGTTCAATTCACGTCTAGTGGTTTGAAATTGCCGAAGAAGTTTTCTACTCAATTCCAGCAAGTCCTTCGCGTTATAATCAAGAAAAAGCGCAGAAAGCCAATCTAGCGAATCATTATTGGACTCCTCCTCTTCGCGGGGGCCTATAATTCGCTACGACACTGGCAGTGATGGAACCTCGCTGTCACCGAACTGTAACTTAACGCGCACCTCGATTTCACCTTCTTTGATAGGCCGCAGCGGCAGATTGTGACTAGAATGCCGACAAATTAATTTATATGACAAACATACCATCCATCCTAAATCGAATTTGTCATTCAACCGAATTCAAAAAAACGCTCGGTGCGATGTACGTTTGTGTCGCAGTGACTTTGGGGTTTTTAGCAATCACCGAACCTGTTTTTGCGGACCCCTCTCCTTCGCCCGCGTGCCACGTCTGCCACAGACTCGGTAACGGCAGATACCAGACAGACACAATAAATTGCGATCAGGTGCAGCATTTCTTAGCGACTCATCCCGGAAGCTGCGCTGGACCGTGTCCGTGCCAGATCACCGGAGTCCAAAACCCATGAGCGCCCAAGACATTGCTAGCCAAAGCGGCCAGCTTGCACACAAGGAGCGCCTTTTCTCCAACTCGGCGGACGGCGCGTGCGCCAATTAGCGTACGCGCCGGAGTTAGTCGCAAAGATCATCGCGGTGTTGATCTCATTTCCGATGTGCTGCCGTTTGGTCGCTTGTGCTACATTGAACCAAATGCAGTCAGCAACGCGGTGGGCTACGGGCGCACTTCAGCCATTCACATAATGCCGTGATTCGGGTTTACGATGACGCTCGCAACGTGAGCGATACGGTGAGCACAATGGCGATTTCAAAGATTCTTGCTCGCCAGTTTTACTAATTGTTCCTGGCCACCTGCGGTGCGGACTTGTTCACTTCCAGTTGTGCGCTCACTTCCTGTAGACCCGCAGTAAGCGCTTCAATCTGCTTTTGCTGGCGCGCAGTAGTCGCTTCCTGTTCTTCGTTTTTGCGATGTTCTGAGAAATTCATTGAGCAACATCGCATTGATCTGCTCATAACGGACTAATTCGGGTTCGCCGATGGAATTACGGCCCACCAGATCGGGGTAAACCTCGGCGACTTCTTCGGCGATGAGCCCAAAGGCAAGCGTCTGCGTCGCGTCATATTCCCTGTAGTATCGGAAGCTGACCGGCTTGAGCGCGTAGATTGTTTCGCTGGCTTTATCCATCGGTTGAATATCGTGTTTACCAACTCTATCCGGCTTTGCTGACCGCGACGGTCCGATTCCTGCCCTTCCGGCGTTTCACATTTTGCGTGTCAGTCGCTTCCCAGATAGCTACGATCTGTCGCATGTATCGATTATTTGTCTTCCTTCTGGTCTTCTCACCGAGTGTTAGTGTCGTTGCCCAAACGTCGGCCACGCAGTCGCCCGCACCACCTACGTTGCGCTCGCTGCTGTTATCGGAACTCCATAGCACTCATGACAAAGCGGAGTGGTTCACCCCGATGAATAATGCGGTCGCCGGTCTCACAGCCGAGCAGGCGAAGTGGGTGCCCACAAACGCTCAGGGCAAGCTCGATCCCGATGCCAACCATTCAGTTGGGATGCTGGTATATCATCTCGTCTTTTGGAACGAGAACGCGCTGGCGCGTTTGCGCGGGGAAAAGCCCGCAAACCCGAATAACAACAACGAGACTTTTAATGACTTCGACGCGGCGCATTGGAACGACATCGTGCAACGGCTCGATCTCGTCATGAAGAATCTGGAAACCGAGGTCCAGAAAATGCCGGAGGAAAAGCTAACCAAGGCGGCGCCGACCATTTCTCACATTAGCACGCACAACGCTTATCACACCGGGCAGATTCTTTATGTCCGCAAGCTGCAGGGATCGTGGAATCCTGCGAACGGCGTGAAGTAGGGGACGTACTTCCCCAAGGGAAAGACTTGGCGCCCTGATAGCGATGACCGCGGCCTGTCTGGCGACAGGCCTTACCAAAGGCGGATCGAAAATTCTGTCCTTTGAAAATTCTTGGGAACTTCGTTCCGAATTTCCGGGAGTGAATAGCGAATGGCAAAACAAATACCCGAAAGGGGCAACCCAAATAGAAATAGTTATGAGAGTCATCAACACAATCGCGAACCTCAGGCAAAACATTCATGACGACCTCCGGAAACAGCATCCCGAATGGGTTCTGCCAAACGGCGAATCCCCAATATGCGATGTCTACGAGGCGCGGCTCATCGGTCTGCTCGCACTTCTGCCCGGCTTTTATTTACGGCAACCGATCGAACGGCAGCACGTCAGAAATTAGATCGACGCCGCGATGATCTTTGCGCGGACGGACTTCATAAACGTGCATCGTTGATTGCATCGGGGATGCCACATTCAACCACAAATCCTGTTAGTAACCTCCTCCACTTAGTGAATTGACTGAATCGGCGCTTCGCTCAGGGCGCGTCTCGTTAGTCTGATGCGTTACGCCTGTCGTTGCCGTCTCGTCGGGTGCTAAAACACTCCCGCACGAAGCAAGCATCATCACCACTAAAGAGAGGGCCGAAATGAAAATGATCGAGTTTTTCATATCAAGAAGATTGTCGCTGATGGCGCAGTGATTCAATCACAAAGCACCGTGAGCCGTAAAGCCGCGCCGACCTTTGCGCGGGCGGACTTCGTAAACGTGGGCACGGCTGGAAATTTGCATTCAGTGGGTGACGACAGTGCCAGTCATCCGATGCCGTGCCGTACCACTCATCGTAAATCTCACTGGTACACTGATGTCTTTGGCTAGTCCCGGTTCGAACCGCCATTGTCGCAGTGCTTTTTCTGCTGCGTCATCCAAAAGTTTGCTGCCCGTGCTTTTGATGAGTTGGATCGAGTCAACCCGACCGTCTTTGGCCACAACGACCTTCCAGACACCGCTTCCCTGTATCCTCTTTTGTCTAGCTTCGAGTGGATAAATTGGCTGCGGAGCTGAAAGTGTCATGTGTTTAGCTAATGGCGGCAAGTCAGGTAAATGACTGATCTTATGCAATTCCAATCTTCCCTTGGGGCCGCGTAACACCGCTACGCCGTTTTCGATTGATATAATTTGGTCGTGCAGTTGGAACCCATGTCCTGTGGGGTTATTGTTTTCTACAACTAAGCCGCCACTAGCTACTCGCCATTTCGTCTCGACTTCAAGACGGTGAGGAGCGCGATGATCGGTGCTGATCCCAATTGCTTTGCAAGTACCATCTGCGTTGAATGTAAGGAACGATTCGCGTGCGAAGAGACCCAGGCTGGGCACAAGTTCCCATGTGCCGATCAACGCCTTGGTCAATCCCGCATCGCTCTTCAGTGGTGCTTCGGCAACAGCATGAACTGAGGTCGAGCAGGGAATGAAAAGAATCAAAATGCAGAGTGCCGTTGTAAACACACCCCGCCGTTTCCATTCCCAAACGCGTGCAGAATTCTTCGATGCCATTTGCGATGATTATTTTCTTATCCGTCAATGGCCGCATTCAATCACACTGCGCCGTGCGCCGTAAAGCGTGCAGGGCGCGTTGAATCGGCATTCTTGTCAGCAGGGATATGCCCTGAGGGATTGTCCGGGCAATCCGCAATGCTGTTAATTCCGTCTGTGTGGCGTCGCCGCACACATATTGCGAGTCGTTCATATGACTTTTCCATTGCCGTGTGGAGAACAAAAACGGCAGAATCTGTCCATGAAAACAAATACTCTCTCTTTAATTCTTATTCCCGTCCTCACATGGTTCGCGTCTTTGCCACCGGCAGAGGCGGTAGATCCGCCGCCGGACGGAGCCTATGGTCACGGCAATACGGCGGAAGGATCGAGTGCGCTTCTTTCGCTCACCTTCGGAACACGGAACACCGCCCTCGGCGAGAGTGCGCTGAGGAATACCAGGGGTGGCGACTACAACACTGCCACTGGCTTCGCGGCCCTCCGTACCAACATCGCCGGCAACCAAAATACAGCCACCGGTGGATTAGCTCTCCGCGACAACGCATTCGGCAAGGACAACACCGCTACCGGGTTTGAAGCGCTCGAGAACAACACCAACGGCAACAGCAACACTGCCACCGGTCTCGATGCGCTGAGATTCAACACCACCGGCAGCCGAAATACGGCCACTGGATACAGTGCGCTTCAGAGCAACACCACCGGCGACGACAACACTGCCATCGGCTTTAACACGCTTCTTAACAACACGACTGGCAGCAATAACACGGCTATCGGCCTTCGGGGGGGACTAAATTCGACAACTGGTGAGAACAACATCTATATCGGGGCGGGGATGTTCGGCGTCCCTGGAGAAAGCAATCACACCTATGTTCGCAATCTTAACATAACCTCTGTAAGCGGTGG
>Ga0066903_100006318_pt1 | contig 10501 bp, 9 predicted proteins | sample PanSoiMetaGPlot1_FD_67491 | JGI IMG/M metagenome (GOLD analysis project Ga0066903, IMG submission 67491) | Tropical forest soil microbial communities from Panama analyzed to predict greenhouse gas emissions - Panama Soil - Plot 1 (version 2) | ecosystem: Environmental > Terrestrial > Soil >...
TCCTGGACGCCGGCATGCAAGGCCCCGGCAACACTTGGGACCCCGGACGTAACGGCTCGGTAGTCTTCCAAATCAACGGCAGCGAGAAAATGCGCGTCGACGGCTACCAGAACGGCGGCATCTTTGTTCAGCGCGTTTACGGAGTAACAACGCCAAATGCTGCGGTACCGGTAGTGATTGATTCCGTAACAGGCCAGCTTGGTACAATGAGCTCCTCGGGACGGTTCAAAAAAGATATCAAGCCGATGAACGAAAGCAGCGATGTGATCTTGTCGCTTAAGCCAGTGACATTTCACTACAAGAACGACCAGAACGACACGGCGCAGTTCGGTTTGATCGCCGAAGATGTCGCACACGTGAATCCAGACCTGGTCGTCCGTGACGCTGACGGCAAGATCTACACGGTGCGCTACGACGCTGTGAACGCGATGTTGCTCAACGAATTCCTCAAGGAACACAAGAAGGTGGAGGAACTCGAAGCTACTGTCGCGGAGTTGAAGTCGACTGTGGCAGATCAGCAAAAGGATTTGGCCACGCGTTTGAAACAAATGGACGCGAAAATCCAAACCGTGAGTGACAAGATCGAAATGTCCAAACCCGCGCCGCAAACGGTCCAGAATAATCAGTGATCAAGTAGTCCCGTCTAACAGCCGCCATGCTTTGCTGCGTGGCGGCTGTTTTGCACCTCGGCAGGACGCGGCTCATTATTAGAATAATTCAATGTCTAAGCGCGTCGGAGTCGCGTTAGTCGCGCTGGTTCTTGTCGCAGCGTACGCGAACCATTTTCAGAACAGCTTCCATTTCGATGACGCGCACGCGATCGTCAACAACGCGGCAATTCAATCGCTAAAAAACATTCCGCGGTTTTTCGTCGACGCCACAACGTTCAGCTCGCTCCCGAGCAATCAATCGTATCGCCCGGTCGTTTCCGCTTTGTTCGCGATCGACTACACCCTAGGTGGTTCGAATCCGTTTTGGTTCCACTTGTCGATCTTCGCGCTCTTCGTCGCGCTTACGCTGCTGCTCGCGTTTGTCATTAAACGTGTGATCGACAATGGCTGGATCGCGCTCGCCGCCGCTGCGCTTTTCGCTCTGCATCCGGCCAACGCTGACACGGTGAACTACATTATCGCGTCGGCAGAAATCATCTCAACGCTTGGAATCGTCGCTTCCTTCGCGGTGTACTTCGCCTTTCCGCGAATTCGCTGCTACTACTTTTACATTCTGCCGGCAGCGATCGCGATCCTGGCGAAACCGGTTGCAGCGATCTTTCCCGTTTTATTTGCGGTTTATCTCATGTTGTTTGCCTCGAACCATTCGCGTCCCACAGGGCCGCGGCTACAACGCATCGGGCAAATCATCGTCCCATTCCTAGTTTGCGCCGCGATTCTGCTCTTCATAAAGGTGATGACACCGAGGACGTGGATTAGCGGCGCGCGCGACGCGCACAACTACTTGATCACGCAGCCTTACGTCGCCCTGCTTTATTTCAAGACGTTCTTTTGGCCTAACAATTTGTCCGCGGATTACGATCTGAATCCATTTAGCTCGATAAACGATCCGCGATTTTGGGCCGGCGTCGTCTTCATCATTTTAATGCTGACGATGTCGATCTTGAGCGCACGGTCAAAACAAACACGCGTCATTAGTTTTGGTCTGTTGTGGTTCTTGATTGCGCTGTTGCCGACATCACTTTACCCGCTCGCCGAAGTAATGAACGACCACCGCACATTTCTTCCTTACATCGGACTTGTGATAGGGGTTGCTGGCGCCGCCGCATATCTTCTTCAGCTCCGCATCGCGCAGCGCCGATTCGCAACAGTCGCACTTTCCAGCGCGATCTTGGTGATTCTTTCCACAAGTGGTTACGCCACGTTTCAACGCAACAAGGTTTGGAAAACGGAAGAAACACTTTGGCACGACGTGACGATCAAAAGTCCGAACAATTCGCGCGGCCTGATGAATTATGGCAATACCCTGATGGCAAAGGGCGATTTCAACGGCGCGCTCGATTACTTTCATCGCGCCCTCGCCCTCGCCCCGCAGTATTCGGTCTTGTTTATCAATCTCGCTGTCGCCGAAGACGCAACGAAACAAGACGCGCTCGCAGAACAACATTTCAAAGAGGCGCTGCGCCTCGCGCCGAATTCTCCCGACAGCTATACATTCTACGCGCGCTCGTTGCTAGTACACTCACGCTCGCAAGAGGCAGAAACGCTTCTTCGCACGGCGCTGGCGCTGAGTCCCAACGAATTGACGGCGCGCGATCTTCTGGCACGAATCGAGAAGCAAACGACCAATCCGACTCAATCGGAAACTGCCGAAGACTATCTCAATCGCAGCCTCGAGCTTTATCGCGCCGAACGCTACGAGGAGGCGATCGCTGCCTGTAATGCAGCGCTCAAGCTGCGGGCGAACTACGCCGAAGCTTGGAACAACATTTGCGCGGCGAACAATAAACTCGGCCGATACGAAGAGGCGGCGGCAGCTTGTGAAGCCGCCCTGCGTTTCAAACCGGATTTCGAATTGGCGCGGAATAATCTGCGCTGCGCCCAGGAGCACTGCCGCTAAGTGTCGGCGGACACGACATTTTAGATTTTAGGTTGTCGATTGTCGATTGTCCTCAGAACGAATCGCGAGACTGGGAACGCCACCAAAACTCCGATGATTGCGGCGCAGATAACGTCAGATAAATAATGGGCGGCGCCGTAGATCCGCGAGAACCCGATTAAGACTGGAATCGCGAGGCATGGCAGTCCGATTCGCCAGTTGGCAAACACCAGCACCGCGAAAAACGCGCTCGACGCGACGACGTGCCCCGACGGAAACGCGTGATATTTTGAACTGAGGCGCGGACCGTTCCAGACTTGTTCCGATTTTACCGAAGGTCGCGCGCGGCCGGCGAAGATTTTCAGTGGACGAGCGGCGACGCCCGCGATTGAAAGCGCAATTACCATCGCCAAAAAGATGCGCGCCCATTTTTTGTTTCCGCGCCAGTAGGCGATCGCTGTTAAGGCAAGTCCGACCAGAAAATGTTCCCACCAATCGCCAAACCGGCTCACGTTGCGCATGAACTCCCGAAGCGTTCGATTCTGATGTTGCGCGATGAAACCCCGAACGGTCTCATCGAGATAAAAGGCGGCCGCGATGATCAAGGCCACGATAACGAAGCCGAGCAGCCAATAAAAAACAGTTTTGCCTTTCACAAGAAGTTCCCGTCAGACTTGGCCGAGCTATTCTGAGACCACCCGTGAAATCGGCAACTCGCAATTACGTTCTCTTCTTTTTGGTCTGTGTCGCCTTTCACGTCCTGGGCACGTGGAGTGTTCCACTAGTTGACCGGGATGAGCCGCGCTTTGCCGAAGCCTCGCGCGAGATGATCGAGCGCGGTGATTATATCGTGCCGCGGTTCAACAATCAGCTTCGCCTCGACAAACCTCCCCTCGCCTATTGGGCACAGGTCGCGAGCTACAGGATCTTTGGCCAAAACGATTTCGCGGCGCGTTTTCCATCGGCAGTTGCCGCGGCGCTCGTGGCGATGTCGATCTTAGCCTGGGGACGGCAAATCGGCGGAGACCGAGTTGGTTGGTGGGCGGCAATTGTTTTCACATTGTCGCTGCAAACTTTTCTTCACGCTAAAGCCGCGGTCGCGGACATGTGGCTGGTCTTTTTTGTGACCACCGCACACTGGGCTGGATACCAGTTAATCGAAAATCGAGAATCGAGAATCGAGAATCGTGGGAAATGGTGGTTCGTCTTCTACATCTCGCTGGCGTTCGGGTTCCTGGCAAAAGGGCCAATCGCGTGGACGCCGCTGCTAACCATTGGCGCGATGAAATGCTTTTTGCGAGATGTTGCTCTTGCTGCGCGATTCAAGTTCGTGCGCGGGATTCTACTGATGCTCGCAATCGTCGCGCTCTGGGGTGTGCCGGCGTTGATTCAAACGCATGGCGAATTTCTTCAAATCGGTATCGGACGCCACGTGATCGGTCGCTCGTTCGTGACGATGGAAAGTCACGGACTGAATTCGACCGGCGGTTATCTCCTTCTTCTGCCCTTCTATTTCCTGACAATCTTCATCAGCTTCTTTCCCTGGTCGATCAAGGTGCCGACGCTCACAAAAAAACTTTGGCGGGAGCGCGGTCAGACGGCCGACGGCCAGTACATCGACAGCTACCTTCTCGTCGGCGCGGCGATCATCTTCGTTATTTTTACCGTGATCAAAACAAAGCTGCCGCATTACACGTTGCCGGCGTTTCCACTGCTGGCTTTGTTGGCAACGCGACACATCGACAGCGAACGTTTTCTGAAAAGCGCAGCGACTTTTGCCCTCTGTATTTATCTCGCGCTCGCATTCGTCGCCGCGCCATTGGCAGGGCGATTCTTTCCAGCAAAGCAACTTTGCCAACAAGCCGAAGGGGAGTTGCGGCCGGAAATGGAATTCGGCGCCATTGATTTCCAGGAGCCAAGTTTGGTTTGGTATTTTCGGACGCGAGTAAAAGGTTGGATGGCGCCGCTCAACCAAAAGAGCGCCAGCGAATTCATGGAGAAGGGCGGCGCGAGATTTGTTGTGCTACCAACAACGCTGGCCACAACCTTATTTCCCAATCCGCCTGCAACTTGGAAAACATTTTCAACGCGCGGGTTTAACGTCGCGAAAGGCAAAGATGTTGATCTTACGCTTGTTTTGAAGCCGGACTAATCATTCGCTAAATCGTTAAACCATTGAATCGTTAAAGCCGATCATGATTACTTTTCTCGACGGCAAACTCGTCAGCGCGCTCCCGACGCAAGCGACAGTGGACGTGAACGGCGTCGGCTACGAAGTTTTCATACCGCTCTCGAGTTACGACAAACTTCCGGTGGCGGGTCAACCGATCCGGATCCTCACGCATCTTGCAGTCCGCGAAGACGCACACGTGCTCTACGGATTCATGACCGCGCCGGAGCGCGATCTGTTTCGCTTGCTGGTGAATAACGTCAGCGGAATCGGGCCGAAGCTCGCACTCGCTGTGTTGAGCGGAATGAGCGTGACCAATTTCAAGACCGCGGTGGTAAATTCCGATATCGCGGCGATTTCCAAGATCAGCGGCCTCGGGAAAAAAACTGCCGAGCGAATCGTCCTCGAGTTGAAAGACAAGCTCGGCGTGGCGGCGGCCTGGGAAGCAGCCACGGCCGCGCACGCGCCGACGCCGGAACAGGAACATGCGAATGAAGCGGTGCTGGCATTGATTGCGCTCGGTTACAAACAAGTCGACGCGCATAAAGCCGTTCGCGATTTGCAAGGGCAGGCGAAGTCGACGGAAGACCTGGTCAAGCTTGCGCTCAAACGCATGGCCTCGGGAAGATAAGCAACCGGCGAACGCCCAAACATCGAACCCCGAATGTCGAATTCAGAGATCTGCATTCAGGATTGGACGTTCGGCGTTCGGCGTTCGACGTTTTCTGACTAATGCTCGTTCAAGACGAACGCCTGTCGTTAATCCGCTCGGCTTTTCCGAAGGAGGGTCTGTTTGCGGAAAAGGATTGGCTGATTTCGCCTGACGCTTTTCCGATCGAGAAGAAATTTCTGAGCGAGCTCGAGCAGCTCGGCCATCGATTGTTCGTTTTCCAGCGCGCGTGCAATCAACTTTACCAACTTAGCGTCAAGGGAAAGCAGCCGGAGTGGATATCCCGTTATCTCGATGCCGGTAAACCGAACGAGCTAATTGAATTCTCGCGACGCAAGGAAATTCGCGACGATTTGCCGCGCGTTATCCGGCCCGATCTGATTTTGACCGAAGAAGGCTACATCATTGCCGAGATCGATTCGGTTCCAGGCGGGATCGGTTTAACCGGGTGGCTTAATCAAACCTACTCGAGGTTCGAAAAGGAAATCATCGGCGGGGCGAATGGAATGCTGGACGGATTTCAAGCCGTAATGCCGAACGGCGGCGATGTTGTTGTTTCCCAAGAGGCGTCGACTTATCGGCCCGAAATGGAATGGGGCGTCGCGCGCTTGAAAGAACGCGGTCTGAACTTGCGCGTCGTCGCTGCTGAAAACTACGAACCGAAAGATGGGCAATCGGTTTACCGATTCTTCGAGCTGTTCGATCTTCCGAACATTCGAGGAATTGAGAAAACACTGCGCGCCAACGCCGAAGGCAAGATCGACATCACACCGCCGATTAAGCCGTACCTGGAAGAAAAAATGTGGTTCGCGCTTTTTTGGTTGAAGCCGCTGCACGAGTTCTGGCGGCGTGAGCTGGGTGAAAAATATTTTCTGAAGTTACAGGAAGTCACCCCCTACTCCTGGCTGCTTGATCCAACACCGTTGCCGCAGCACGCGGTGATTCCACGCTTGGAAATTCACAATTGGCGCGAAGCCGCCAAGTTCAGCCAAAAGGATCGCGAGCTTCTTTTGAAAGTGAGCGGATTTTCACCGCTCGGCTGGGGCAGTCGCGGAATTTCACTCGGTTCCGATCTGGGCCACGCGGAATGGGAAAAGAGGATCGAGAACGCGCTCGCGACATTCGATTCGTCGCCCACCATCGTGCAACGCTTTCACAAAGGCCGGTTGTTCGAACATCGCTATTTCGACCCAGATTCCGGCGACCTGAGAACGATGAAAGGCCGCGTTCGTCTTTGTCCGTATTATTTTGTCGAGGGCGATCGCGTGAAATTGCGCGGCGCCCTGGCGACCATTGTTCCGGCGGACAAGAAATTTGTGCACGGAATGCGCGACGCGATTCTCGTGCCGACGCGATTATAGGACGCGCCTTGAACATGAAATCGCAGGCGGAAATAAACGCGCCATTTCGAAACGTCTATGATGACTCAACCAGGGCCGAAGCTTACGCCACACTGGAATTTCCCGGCACGTATTATCTGGCCTACCGCGATTTGCCGGTAATCATCCGCGAGCACGTAGCCGGACGTGAAGCGCTAGATTTCGGATGCGGCGCCGGGCGCTCTACGCGATTTCTTAAGCGACTCGGGTTCAACGCGATTGGACTGGATATCTCGCGCAGCATGATCGAGCTCGCGAGGAATGCGGATCCCAGCGGAGACTACCACCTCGTTGAGGAAGGCGACTTCAGTTCGTTACGGGCCGCGCATTTCAACCTGATATTTTCTTCGTTCGCATTTGATAATATCCCAAGCATCGACAGGCGCACCGGCTTGTTGCGACAGTTAAGTCACTTGTTGAATGAGCGCGGGCGCATCCTCATCCTTGGTTCGGCGCCCGAAATCTATGTCCATGAATGGGCGTCGTTCACGACGAAGGATTTCCCGGAGAATCGGGAGGCCAAAAGCGGCGACAATGTGCGAATCGTGATGAAGGACGTCCATGACGCGCGGCCGGTGGTCGACATAATCTGGTTTCACCAGGATTACGTGAATCTTTTCGAGGCGGCGGAGATGAAGCTCTTAACTCATCACGCGCCATTCGGACGCGCAGATGAACCGGTCGAATGGCTGAGTGAAACCACGATTTCGCCGTGGGTCATCTATGTGATCGCCAAGAAACGGTCAGACTGAAGCTTATTCGACCGTGATCACGACTTTGCCGCGTGCGTGGCCTTCCTCGAGATACCGGATCGCCTCTGGAACGTCGCTCAACGAGTTATAGGTTCGGTCGATGATCGTTTTCAATTTTCCTGACTGCACCATATCGGCGAGGAGCGTGAGGTCTTGGGTGCTCGGCTGCGCCATCATCATGCCCATTTTCTGTTTAACGAAATGCCGATAGACCGCTGCATTCAGCGCTTTACCAATGGCCCCAAGGAAGCCTTGCTCGTTCGCGCCGCCGCCGCCGATCATAACGTAAGTGCCGTTTGGCGTTAACACGCGCTGGCATTCGGACAATGAATGGTTCACGACGTTATCGAGGATCACGTCGTACTTTTGGTCGCCTTTCGTGAAATCCTCCTTGGTGTAATCGATCACGTGATCTGCGCCGAGCGATTGGACAAGATCGACATTGCGCGTGCTGCAAACACCGGTGACATCTGCGCCGTATGATTTGGCGATTTGCACCGCGAATGTCCCGACACCACCGGACGCGCCATTAATCAACACCTTCTGCCCGGGTTGGACTTTGCCCCTGTCGCGAACACCCTGGAGCGCGGTGATGCCCGCAATGTTGATCGACGCTGCTTGCTCGAACGTGAGACCGGCCGGTTTCGGCGCCATTGAGCCGGTTGCGCGACGACATAGATACTGAGCGAACGCGCCGTCTGCTCCGCCGAACACTTCGTCGCCGGGTTTGTACTGGGTAACGTTCTTGCCGACTGTTTCAACCGTTCCCGCAAAATCGACGCCCAGACGTATGTCTTTCGGTTTCCGCAATCCGCCGATCATCGCCCGCATGACTTTGGGCGTGCCCTCGATGAAGTGCCAGTCGTACGGATTGACCGAAACTGCGTGAACTTTTACCAGGATCTGATCGTCATTCGGAACAGGCTTTTCAGTATCTGCGAGCTTCAGATTCGCGACGCCGTAATCGCAGTAAACGATCGCCTTCATGGGATTTGTCGGCGCAGTCTTGCGATCGCAGTTGTTCGTCGACGACCAATAGGCCACTTCGAACCAAACGAACAACCCAAAGACAATTAGAATGAAAGCCCACTTCAGTATGCGTTTCATAAGGTGGAGGAGTATTTTAGGTAGCTGCGGTTGTCGATCATGAATAAAAAACTCAGCGTGTTCCAGCCTGCAGTTGGTTGAGCGCGCGAGGCTTCAATCCTTTAATTAGAAGCCAAAAGCTCACGATTAATTCGAACAAAGCCATCGGCGAATCGAAGATGTAATCGTTAACGACTTTGTTGAAATTGGGCAACACAAGATAAACGAAAGCGCAGAGTACGCACCAGGTGGACGCGATCACGCCGAAGATCGACAATCCTCTCGGGATGTAGTTCGACTTCAGCCACAACCAGGCGCAAGCAGTGGCGGCCAACCCAAAGAATGGCAGTCCGACATAGTAATCGTCGAAGCTGGCGGCGACTTGAACGCGCGCCAGCGCTTGCAAGCGCTCAGGTTCGAGAACTTGTAAGTAATTCGAACCGCTCAGGAGTCGAAGCGCACCGAGGGAGTTGAGTGGAGCAACTAACCACAGCAGCACGAAGACAAGGCGGAACAGCGCGCCAGCCAACGCGAGACCATAGTTGACGGGCGCGAAAATCACATACAGGGCCGTGAGCAGGACAACGCCGCCGATGTCATATGTAATGAAGCACGCGAGCGCGCACCGGAATTGGGTTTGGTGCGCCAGAATGTTGCGCGCGGTGTCCACGGCGTTGCCCGAAATAATCAGTGGGTTGAGCAGGAAGTAATTACCGAAGATCACAACGATGAAAGTGAGCAACCCGCTCCAGCCCGCGACTTTTGCAGCGGTGCGCTGTGAATTGTCGATTGTGCTCAAGGGCCTCTCTGGAATTAAGCCGCCGCGCTGACTGAACCTGCCGATGGTGGTTGCACTTTTGCGCCCCAAATCAAAGGCCAAAGGATAATCGGCAGCTCGCAAAGGGGGAGCTGGCTCGCGAACTTATCAACGAAATCGCCATAACTTGGCAAAAGTAAGAAGGTCACGCTGCTCGCCACATAGCCCAGCGCGGCAAGAAAAAGCAAATAGCCTAAAATGCGAGGAATAAAGCCTGATCGGATGACAAGGGTCCCGAACGGAATCAGCCACAGGCCCCAGAAGATTTCGGCAACCAAGATTGCCCGGCTATGCAAACGCATCAAAATGTAGGCGAGGGCGTCTAGCTGACCGGTGTCGAAGACCGACAAAAAATTGGCGCCGCTGACGACGATTGAGGCGACAACTTCATTCACTACGCTCAGAAGTGAAACTGGAATGGAAATTAGGATTAGGATCATCATCGCGAGGGCGTGGATCTCGTTAACAGGTTTGAACAAGCGGTAAAGCGCCACCACCACAAAAATGAACATGATCGCGCTCAACAGTTCGCAGCCGATGCCGAGGCGGAGAAGTGACTCTGAAGCGCGAATGTTATTGGCCGTCGCCGTCGCGTCGTTCAGGACAATCAGCTTACTCGGGACATAGATGAGTCCAAATGGAGCCGGGAGACTGGCCAGAAAATAGAGTAATCCCGCCAGCCTTGCTTGCTTCTTAATTGAGTTCATATCGGCAGTGCATTGTTAGGGCGGTTGCTATTCCACTGTGATTACAACTTTTCCTCGGGCGTGACCTTCTTCCATGTATCGGACTGCGTCTGCCGTCTGCTCCAATTTGTACGTTCGATCGATGACCGGCGTGACTTTGCCAGATTGCATCAGATCGTGCAGAACGCCGAAGTCTTCTTTAGTCAGCTTTGCGATGTAAAAAACAAACTTCTGGTTGGTGAAGTTTGATCGGAAGGCGTTCCAGAAATTTCCGGCAATTCGGCCCCACGTTCCCGGATGAATTCCCGCTCCGCCGATTCCGGCGAGGACGCAAATACCATTCGGAGTCAAAATTCTGCGCCGCTCGGAGAAGGAGTGATTGGCGACCAAA